>OQVZ01000791.1_pt1 | contig 11942 bp, 12 predicted proteins | sample 1691571 | NCBI WGS metagenome assembly OQVZ01 (sample SAMN03418261, study PRJEB22391) | human gut metagenome | biome: human-gut; feature: organic feature; material: feces | host: Homo sapiens | place: Tanzania | collected 2013-01
TAAGGTTGCGAAGAAGTAGTCAGAATTGAGCTTTTCGTGAGCGGGAGCTGTACGAGGGTACTGCCACCGAGCGAAAGGCTCAAAGCACCCAACGATACGATTATGGTATCCTAAGATACCTAAAATCGTATCGTTACTGCGTAGTTGATATAAATAATTTTCTGTTTGGTATACTTAATTAGAAATAAATTTCTAATTGTTTGAAACTTTGGTGCGGTTATGGCTGCTTATTCACAACCGCAAACTATAATTTATGTTGAAAAATGATGTTTATTGTGTTATAATGCTAAATCATTGACAGCAATATACTATTTACTAATAATTAAGAGGTGCTTATATGAGTACAAGTAATAAAGAGCTTGACCATAATGTTAAGACCTTTAAAAAATACAAAAATCTTTTAAAGGAACTTACGGCTAAAAATGTTAAGCTTAAATACAGAAATTCGTGGCTTGGTATTCTTTGGAGCTTTATTCAACCGCTTTTGCAAATGATTGTTCTTTCGGTTGTATTCGGCGGTATTTTCGGCAAATCAAATAAAAATGTTATTTGTTTCCCGGTTTATCTTTTCACCGGTCGTCTTTTGTTCAGCTTTTTCACTTCATCAACAAAGCAGGCAATGACTTCGTTTAGGCGAAATGCAAGTATTATAAAAAAAGTATATGTTCCGAAGTATATGTATCCGCTTTCTTCAATTTTCTCTAACTTTGTAACATTTGCAATATCGCTTCTATGCCTTATTTGTGTTTGGATATTCTTTAAAGTAACGGGAATAAGCGGCGGTTCCAATCTTCATATCACACCATATGTGTTTATGAGCATTGTTCCTATGTTTTTACTTCTCATTTTCTGCACCGGTGTCGGTCTTATCCTTTCGGTAATCGGCGTTTATTTCAGAGATGTGGAATATATTTGGGATGTACTTACTCAGCTTCTTTTCTATATGGTTCCTATCGTATATCCGTTTAAGAGGATAACAGGCCATTGGACAAGAATTCTTATTAAGATTAACCCGCTTTATTCTATGATTGAAATGTTTAGGCAAAGTGTACTTTACGGCTATATGCTCAGCCCTAAACTGCTTGCTTATGCAACCGTCGTTTCTTTTGTAACACTTGCTGTCGGTATTTGGATATTTAACAAAAAGAGCGATGATATCGTATTTCACTTATAATATCAACAATATTAAAAAACCGAGATTCGTAAAAATGAATCTCGGTTATTTTTTTATCTGAATCTTTTTCGATAATTGCTCGGCGTGACACCCTTGCTTCGCTTAAAAAGGCGGTTAAAATAGCTCAAATCGTTAAAACCGCAAGAAAGTGCAATATCGGTCACAGAAAGGTAAGAAAGGCTTAACTGCTCGGCAGCACATTCAATTCGATAATAGTTGAGGTAATCAATCGGCGTTTTGCCCGTCGCCTGCCTGAATGCTCGGCAAAAATATTGTTTGTTGAGCTGTGCTTCTTCTGCCAAATCTTCAAGAGTTAACTGCTTTGAATAATCGTTTCTTATTTTGGTAAGCACTTTTTTTATCTGCTTGTTTTTACGATATACGGCATTTGTACTAAGCGGCGCATTTTGTAATTTTTGTTCTAATATATAACCTATAAGCTGCCACAAAAGACCTGTTGTTGTAAAAGTATACGCAACGCTTTCCTTTTCCATACTTTCAAAAAGCGTGTCAACTATCCTGCCTGCATCGCTTTGGCGGTCAAAAACCATTTCGCTGAGCATTCCGCTGTCAAGCGCATTGTTATACCTTTCAACGCATTGAGGTGACTGAGAAAGGAAACTGTCCATATCAAACACAACGCACTCGTAAATACAGTTTTCAGGTGTGCCGCCGTGGATAAATTCACTCGGAATAAAAACGCTTTGCCCCTTTTCAAGCACATAGTTTACGCCGTTTACCGACAAATGAAACTTGCCGTCAAGCACCAAAATAAGCTCGCACTCCATATGCCAATGAAACGGCATTTCATACTGGGGATGGTTGCTGTCAACATAGTAAAGCTGAATAGGAAAACCGAATGTGCCCCTGCTTTTATTCTCCTGATAACCTGTATAACGCATAATATTCCCCCTTACAATGCAAATGTGAATATCGTCCTATTTTTTCACATTATACACCGAGAAGTAGGCAAAAATCAACACTATAATAAAAATAGAAATATTAAATATTCCAAATAGAAAGGAAATTATTATGGATATTAATGTAATTAAAGACCAAATTTGCGATGTTTGCCATAAAATGTGGCAGCTCGGTTGGGTCGCAGCTAACGACGGCAATGTAAGTGCTAAGCTTGACGACGGCACTATTCTTGCCACTCCTACGGGTATGAGCAAATCATTCATCACTCCTGACAAACTTATCAGAATTGACTCTAAGGGCAATGTTCTTGAAGCTGCAGAGGGTCTTAGACCGTCAAGCGAAATCAAAATGCACCTCAGATGTTATGACAAGCGTGACGATGTTATGAGTGTTATTCACGCTCACCCACCGGGAGCAACAGGCTTTGCAGTAGCTCACAAGGCAATGGATATGTACAATATGATTGAAGATGTTGCAGCTATCGGTGCTGTTCCGCTTACACCATACGGTACTCCGTCAACTACGGAAGTTCCTGACGCTATTGAGCCTTATCTTGAGGAGCATGATGTTATGCTTCTTGAAAATCACGGTGCGCTTGCAGTGGGCAGTGATGTTATCACCGCATTTTACCGTATGGAAAGCCTTGAACTTTGGGCAAAAATCACTATCAACGCAGTTATCCTCGGCGGAAGCCACGATATTGATGAAAAAAATATTCAAAAGCTTATCGACCTTAGAAGTTATTACAGAATTACAGGTCGTCACCCGGGCTACAAGATGTACAACCCTGATGATGATATACTTCATAAAAAGGAGGACTGATTATGCTTAAAGGCATTAACCCTATAGTTTCCCCCGAGCTTCTTAAAGCTCTTTGTGAAATGGGTCACGGCGACGAACTCGTTATTGCAGACGGTAACTTTCCTTGCGAAAGCGTTGGCAAAAACGCAATAGTTATCCGTGCCGACGGTCATTCAACAACAGATATCCTTGACGCTGTTCTTTCACTCATTCCGCTTGATACATATACAGAAAAGCCGGTTGCACTTATGAAAGTTGTTAAGGGCGACAACACCCCTACCCCTGCAATTTGGGCTGAGTATGACAAACTTTTAAACAAGTATGAGCCTGAGCATCACGATATTGAAATGACAGAGCGTTTTGCTTTTTATGAAAGGGCAAAGAAAGCTTACCTCATTATCGCAACAGGCGAAACTGCAATTTACGCAAATGTTTTGCTTAAAAAAGGAGTAGTCACAGTATGAGCCGAGTATTAGCATTCGACTTTGGTGCGTCTACCGGCAGAGCAATACTTGCCGAATATAAAGACGGCAAGTTAAACTACAGCGAAGTGCACCGATTTGACAACAATTTGACTGAGAAGGACGGTCTTCTTTGCTGGGACTTTCCTTACCTTTTAAACGAAGTAAAAAAAGCTATTGATATGGCAAAAGATGTTGACGCTTTGGCTTTTGACACTTGGGGCGTTGACTACGGTATGCTTGACAAGGACGGAAATCTTATTTCTCTCCCCGTTTGCTACCGTGATGAGAGAACGAAAGATATGCCTAAAAAAGTTTTTGAAAGCATATCAAACAGCAAGCTTTATGAACTTACAGGCAATCAAATTATGCCTATCAATACTCTTTTTCAGCTTTGCAGTGAAAAGATTGACAATGCCGACACTTTCCTCTTTATGCCCGACTTTTTTGCCTATTCACTTTGCGGTGCAAAAACAGTTGAGCAAACCATCGCTTCAACTTCGCAAATGCTTGACCTTAAAAATGTTAAGTGGCAAAACGAAGTATTTAAGGTAACAGGCAAAAACGAAAAGCTTTTGCCGACTATTGTTAAAAGCGCCACCGTTGCAGGCGAATACAAGGGCATTAAAGTTATCAAAGTTGCAGGTCACGACACGCAGTGCGCCGTTGCCGCTATGCCTGCAAGTGAAAACGAAAGCCCGGCTTTCCTCTCCTGCGGTACTTGGTCGCTTATAGGATGCGAAAACGATGAACCTATTTTGAGCGAAAAAAGTATGAACGACGAGCTTTCAAACGAACTCGGCGCCAACGGTAAAATCAATTACCTTAAAAACATCAGCGGCTTGTGGCTTATTCAGGAAATCAGGCGCAACTTCAAAAGCGAGGGCAAAGAGTATTCATATAACGATATGGAACAACTTGCAAGAAAAGAAGACGCATTCAAGTTCTTTATCGACCCTGATGACGACAGCTTTGCAACTCCCGGCAATATGCCGCAAAAGATTTGTGCTTTTTGCGAAAAGACAGGTCAGGGCAAGCCTGAGAGTGACGGCGCTATGATTAGGTGCATTTATGAAAGCCTTGCTATGAAATATCGCTTTGCAGTTAATCAAATAAGCGAAAATACAGGCAACAAATTTGATGTGCTTCATCTTCTCGGCGGCGGTACAAAGGATACTTTCCTTTGCCAAATGACTGCTGACAGCCTTAATATGAGCGTTGTTGCAGGTCCTACGGAAGCCACTGCACTCGGCAATATTATTTTGCAGCTCATTGCACTCGGCGATATTAAAGATGTTAACGAGGGCAGAGAGCTTATTAAATCAAGTGAAAAGCTTACAACATATAAGCCTGAAAATGCGCAGGCGTTTGAAAGCGCTTACAATAATTTTGTGAAAATTTTAAAATAAATATATAAAGGAGTAAAATTTATGAAATATCCTAAAATAGGTATTCGTCCTGTCATTGACGGCAGATGGGGCGGAGTAAGAGAAAGCCTTGAAGACCAGACTATGGGTATGGCAAAGGCTGCCGCTAAGCTTATCAGTGAAAATGTTTGCTACCCTGACGGCACACCTGCTCAGTGTGTAGTAAGCGACACAACTATCGGCGGCGGCGCAGAAGCTGCTAAATGTGAAGAACAGTTTTCAACAGAAAATGTTGTTGCCACCCTTTCGGTTACACCTTGCTGGTGCTACGGTATGGAAACATACGATATGAACCCGAAAACTATTAAAGCAGTTTGGGGTCTTAACGCTACAGAGCGCCCGGGCGCTGTTTACCTTGCAGCGGTTATGGCAGCTTATGCTCAAAAGGGTATGCCTGCTTTCTCAATCTACGGTCACGATGTTCAAGAAAAAGACGACAGCACAATTCCTGAAGATGTTGCAGAAAAAATTATTCGTTTTGCTAAGTGTGCCGTTTCAGTCGGCTGGATGAAAGACAAGTCTTATGTTAACATCGGCGGTGTTACAATGGGTATTGCAGGTGCTTACTGCAACGCTTCATTCTTCCAAAAATATCTCGGCATCCGTCCTGAATGGGTTGATATGACCGAAATTTGCAGAAGAATTACACTCGGCATTTATGACCACGACGAATACGACAAGGCTTACGCTTGGATAAAAGAAAACTGTAAGGAAGGCTTTGATGTTAACGCAGGCAAAGATTTACCTGAAGTTATCACCAAATCAAAAGTTATTGACCCTGACAAAGATTGGGAATTCATCACAAAAATGACTCTTATCGTTCGTGATATCCTCTTTGGCAACAAGAAACTTGACGAAATGGGTTGGCACGAAGAAGCGCTCGGCAAAAACGCTGTTGCCGCAGGTTTCCAGGGTCAAAGAAACTGGACGGACTGGCTTCCTAACGCTGACTTTACAGAATCAATTATGGCTTCTTCATTTGACTGGAACGGTAAGAAGATGCCTACTCCTTTTGCAACAGAAAATGACACATTAAACGGCGTTTCAATGATGCTCGGCAACCTTGTTTCCGACACAGCTCCTTGCTTCCACGATGTTCGTACATATTGGAGCCCTGACGCTTGCGAAAGAGTTACAGGCAAGCGCCCTGAGGGTGTGGCAAAGAACGGCTTTATTCACCTCATCAATTCAGGTGCTACTGCTCTTGACGGCTCAGGTGCCTCTAAAAACGCAAACGGCGAGGGTTGTATGAAACCGTTCTGGGAAATGACAAACGACGATATTAAGGCTTGCCTTGACGCTACCGATTGGTGCAGAGCAAACTATGAATATTTCCGTGGCGGCGGATTTTCTTCTCACTTCCGTTGCAAAGCAGAAATGCCTGTTACAATGCTTCGTGTTAATATTGTTGAGGGTATCGGTCCTGTTCTTCAAATTGCCGAGGGTTACACAGTTGACCTTCCTGACGATATCCACGAAACACTCGACAAGCGTACTGACCCATCTTGGCCAACCACTTGGTTTGCTCCTACTCTTACCGGAAAAGGCGCATTCAAGGATGTTTACAGCGTTATGGCTAATTGGGGCGCTAACCACGGCGTAACAGTTTACGGTCATGTAGGCGGCGAACTTATCACTCTCGCTTCAATGCTTCGCATTCCTGTAAATATGCATAATGTTGACGAAAGCAGAATCTTCCGTCCTCATTGCTGGGCTGCATTCGGCACAGACGATACTCAGGCTGCCGATTACTCAGCTTGTAAGACCTACGGCCCGCTTTATAAATAAACATTATATATAGATATAGCAAAAGGAAGTTGAGTAAAATCAACTTCCTTTTTGTTTTATATTCTTGTTTTTCGCCTTAATATTACAATTTATCAATAATATCGCAACTTTCGACAAATTTCGATAGACTATATATCGTATAATCGTATTAGGGGGTGAGAATATGAACTACGAAGAAATTTTAAAAACAATAGCTAAAAACTACAATACAACAGCAGAAACCGTTGAAAACGAAATTAAGGACGCAATAAAAAACGCAGGCTATGATATTTCTCCGAAGCTATTTATTTCAATATGTGCATTCAAAGCTAAAAAGACTATAAATAGTAAGTAGTATAATTTATAGTCTAACATACCCTAACAAAATTGATATTATGATTTTGTTAGGAGTGAGAATTTTGAACATTGCACAGGCAACAAAAGAAAGAATTGAAGAACTATGCGAAAAGCGAAACATCAATTTTTGCCAACTTGCAACAATTTCGGGTATTCCGTACACAACGATTAAATCAATAATTTACGGTCAGAGCAAAAATCCCGGTATTACAACTATTAAAAAGATATGCGACGGACTTGAAATAACGGTTACCGAATTTTTTGATACCGAAACTTTCAAAACACTTGAACAAGAGATACAATAACAAAAAGGAAGTTGTGTAAAATCAACTTCCTTTTTGTTATTGTAAATTATAGTTTATCTTAACATCGGTTTCTCTCCTATCGACGGCGAAGCCGCCACTTCCCTCATCAGAGGGAAGCAAGAAAACTCGGCTCCCTCTGACGAGGGAGCTGTCAACTTTGTTGACTGAGGGAGAGAAAAAATACAATGTGGCGTAGCCGTCAACCGATTGCAAACTATAATTTATATTACCAACCGATACACCTTTCCCGTGTCTTGCCTTACAAGTTCAAAAGTGCGTTCGTCGTTTTCAAGCACGCTTTTGAGCAAAATGCCTATATCTATTGCCGAGCGGCTTGCCGCTTCGTCTTTGCTTTTGCCGTCAACATAAAAGTGATAATCAAAGACTTTTTGAAGAGGAGTACCTCCCCAATCTCTGTTGTCGCCGCCAAAAAGTGTGCGCACCGAAAATTCAGCATTTTTATCATAATTACAAACTGCGTTAACGCTCGCAAGAATGTAAAGTTTAATAAGTTCAAGTTCAACGCCGCTTATTTTTGCACTGATACTATAAGTTCTCGCCTTGTCACCTGTAAGCATAACTGTTCACCTCACACTTTTTGAAATTCGTATTTATAAGTTATTTTTCCGTCATTATATTCTGATTTCATCAACTTTTTGAGTGCATCACTGTCTGCCATTATTGAGGAATCAATATCTTCCCAATCTCCGTAATATCCGGTTGAATTAAGTGATGAAGAATCAGTATATCTTTTCTGCCAACCGTTTGTATCTTCATATTTTAAATTAACACTATTATATGGATTTACAAAATCATGTCCTAATTTTGTAACTTTTTTTGGAATAATAAGCTCATTTAGCGAAGAACAATTAGCAAAAGCACTGTTTTCTATTGTTGTCAAAGTATCAGGCAAAATAACATTGTCAAGTGTTTCACAACTTGTAAATGCAAATTTACATATTTTTACAAGTTTATTTGGCAACACAACCGTTTTTAATGATTTACAACCACTAAATGTAAGGCTTTCAATAACAGTAATTGAATTAGGAATGATGATATTGCTAAGCGATTCACAATCATAAAATGCAGAACCGCCTATTTCTGTTAAACTATTCGGCATATTTATATTTGTAAGCGCCGAGCAATTAGAAAATGCATTAAACGAAATTGTTTTTATGTTTGTAGGCAAGACAACATTTTGAAGTGACGCACACTTATAAAATGTATCCATTTCAATACATTCTATTGAAGAAGGAATAACTATACTTGTTATGCCCGATGAATAAAAAGCGTGATTTCCTATTGATGTTACAGAATCGGGAATATCAACTGTTTTTAAATTTGAGCATTTTGAAAACGCATAGCTACTAATATTTGTTATACTATTAGGTAATTTTATACTTTGAAGATTAGTACATTCATTAAAAGCTTTAAATGCCAACTCGGTTACCGGCAAGCCGTCATATTTTGGCGGAACGGTTACGCTTTTAATTGTAGACCTATATTCATCTTTTATTTCCACTTTATATGAATTTGTGCTTGCAATTTTTGTAAATTTAAGATAGCCGATATCTGCATAATCGGATGTGATACATCCGAGGTTGTCCTGAGTACCGTCGGTATAAGTGATAATAAGTTCACCGTTTACGATTTCGGCTTTAGCAATGCCACGGCCTGCGTCGCCTTTATCACCCTTGTCACCTTGAACACCTTGTGCACCGGTGTCGCCTTTGTCGCCCTTAGCGCCGTCGGTGCCGTTCACACCGTCCTTACCGTCTTTACCTGCAACACCTTGTGCGCCGGTATCACCTTTATCACCTTTCTCGCCTTTGATATTGCCGAGATTTGTGACTGAATTATCGCTGAGGGTAATAATAAGCTCGCCCGACGGGGAAAGAGTTACGGTTTTTATGCCTATGCCGTCCTGACCGTCCGTACCATTCGTTCCGTCAGTTCCGTCTTGTCCGTTTGCACCGTCTTTGCCGACAACCGAGCCGAGGTTTTTAACCGTGCCGTCGGTATATGTAAGCACAAGTTCACCCGATGTATTAATCTCCGACTTAGTAATGCCGATACCATCTGTACCCTTAATATTCCCAAGATTAAGAACTGTACCGTTAGTGAGTGTTACGCTGAGTGCACCCTCGCTTGAAACGGAAACATTTGCAATACCCACGCCATCCTGACCGTCTGTTCCGTCTTGTCCATTAGTTCCATCAACACCGTCACGACCGTTTGTACCGTTTATACCGGCGTCACCTTTATCTCCCTTGTCGCCTTTTTCGCCTTGAATACCTTGTGCACCGGTATCGCCTTTGTCACCTTTTTCACCTTGGATACCTTGTGCACCGGTGTCACCTTTATCGCCTTTTGAACCTTTTACATTGCCGAGATTGATATTTTGACCGTTTGAAAAAGTAAGTTCAAGTTCGCCAAGAGAATTAATTGAAGCGCTTGCTGCTGCCCGAATCCCCCTCATCAGGTCCTTCGGATGTGCTGTATGCACATTTCCAATCAATACCCCTATTGTAAATTTCTTCCCCATAACATCGCTTCCTATTCCTGCCACAAATGCTGTTCTGTCTGTCCCTCCTGAAATAATTCACGCATTTGCTCATCTAGTTTATCATCCGGTTCGTAATCTTTTAACATCCGAATCAGATGCTGCTCCCGCACATCATCTGTCATATAGTCTGCCAGCATCCGGTTGACCTCTTCAATTAACTGCTGTGGTTGTAAAATCTCTGTTGCCATATTTCCGGTCAGTTTGTATGCAAGACCCGCCGCATAATAGAATTCATAGTTTCCCATCATAATAGATGCCTGCAGATTACATTTGATTACAACACTCTGACGTGCAATTGACTGTATCATTTTTTCACTTCTTCCTTACGGATTTTTATATTTTCATTTTATAACATTCCGAGGAAAACATCAACCCGAACCGCATATTGTTCCACCTATTTCCTGTTAATTATACTTTTCGTACTTTTCCCTATACTCTCGAAGGATATCCTGCAATGCGGCAATTTCTTCTTGCTTCTTGTGGATAAAAATGTCTTTATTCTCTTGTAACAAACTCAATTCCTCACTAGCTTTCTCTAGTCTTTGGTTTACTTTTGCTATTTTTTGAGACATCCGGTTCTTCATTCTCTTGTATTTCCCAACAAGAAAGCCCAAACTGCACAATACCATAAAACAGATAAACATCCAGAGATACTTGTTTCGCTCTTTATGTAATATCTCCTCGTCAATCTTTTTCTGCAATCTGGTATAATCGTATAAAGAATTTGCCTGAATCACAGCATCAGCCTGAGTACTATTCAAGATTTTATCCATTTCCTGCTCACTAAGTACTGCATATTTCTTGACAGAATCCTTTTGGTCTAATTTACTAAAAACAGACAACAATCCATTGCAAGACTCATATTCCATCCCGTATGCCCCTAGCTTTCGGAAATAGTATTCAGATGAATCCAACCTGTGTATTCCCAAAAAATAAAGCCCTTTTGCCTTATAATAATGTTCATGTCCTTGTTTTATATTATGATGACTGTCAAACAACCCTGACTGCGATTCAAAGAGAGACATATAATGAGCTGCCTTTTTATAATTGGCTCGATTCAATAATGTATAAATAAGTCTAGGATAAGACAAAGCAGCTTCTTTACGCATTCCACTCTGCAAATACAGTTTACGACAATGCGCTTGTAAATTCAAAGCTTTTAAAGTATCTCCCATACTTGCCATAACCGTTGCCATAGTGCTATGTGCATATGTACTTCCTAATGCCAACCCCAAAAAAGGTCTAGTGAGAAAATATTTCAAAGATCCTACTATACTTATCAATCTTATCTTAGTTGATCCATCATAGTCAACATAATTACCAGCCCAGCCATCCATACTTAAATCATCAAAATTAATTAAGGCCATATGCATCCTCTTAAGATAATAGTTAGAAAATTGGTGAGTATATATATAATATATACACACCCCCAAAAATATTAAGGCTATAATAACCAACACTATAAAATCACATTTTTTCTTTTTATCAAGATTTAAAAAATATTTTAAAACTGAAAATGCTATTAATATAAATGCACAAACAATAGCAGTAAATGATAAAGACAGTAACATTACAACAAATGCAAATGCACCATAATACAAGTATTTTTTTCTTCCCAACTCATTATATAAACTTATACATAATAAAATAAAAATAAATAATGCAAATCCATACATTGAAGGTTCTGATTTTAAACCTTTCAATCTATTTGTAACTCCTAAACTTGTTACACCTGCTTCATTTAAATATTGATTTCCAACCATAAATTTGATTATGCTATTAACTAATGTTTCTTTTCTTAAAATTTTAACAAACACGATTTCAAACAAGGAAAAATATATGAATGGAACTTGATACACGAATGTTTTATGTAAAATATCTAATTGATCATACTCTTTTAGACATTTAACCTGTTGAAATATAAAGATATAACATATTAAATGTATTATTTCTTTAATTTGATTTATTCCTATAACAATATTTCCAGGTATAACTCCACCAAAATAATATAAATCCCATGACGCAGAATCAGGAACAACTATCCCCTTATAGGGATAAATTATTTGCAATGCAAAACTAAAACAAGCAGCGACCAATAACAATATAAAAACATATATCGAAAATCAAGAAACATTACAAGGATTAGTGAAAAATTGTGATGAT
>OQVZ01000793.1_pt1 | contig 11916 bp, 11 predicted proteins | sample 1691571 | NCBI WGS metagenome assembly OQVZ01 (sample SAMN03418261, study PRJEB22391) | human gut metagenome | biome: human-gut; feature: organic feature; material: feces | host: Homo sapiens | place: Tanzania | collected 2013-01
GGGTTATGGCGCAAAAGCGTATACGATTCATACTTCTGACGAACTTCGTGCCGCTCTTGCCGACGCTAAAAAGCAAACCGTTTCATGCCTTTTTGATATTAAAGTATTGCCGAAAACTATGACTCCGGGTTTTGAATCTTGGTGGAGAGTCGGCGTTGCCGAAGTATCTAAGAGCGAAACTGTTGCCAAAGCATACGAAGATATGCAAGCACACATTAAGCAAACATTTGATTATTAAAAGAATGTTGATAAAGCGGCTAAACCACGCCGGGGTTATAAATCTTAGTGAGATTATTCGTAGGGCAGGGGCTTGCTCCTGCCATAGTAAATTTTGACGGTTAGATTTTTAAAAATGTCAAGGGCATCGAGCCCTCGCCATTTTTGGCGTTTTTTGCCTTTTGCTCGGGGGCAGTACCTATGTACAGCACCCCTCCCAAAAAACAAAATTTATCTCGCTTTCTCGACATTCCTATTGTACTAATTTATTAAACTGAAAGGTAAAAATATAATGCTTAATCCTGATAAAGTAAAACTTGCTATTGCTCCAATCGGCTGGACTAATGATGATATGCCTGATTTGGGCGCTGAAAATACATTTGAGCAGTGCATAAGTGAAATGGCACTTGCAGGCTTTAAGGGTTCTGAAATCGGTAACAAATATCCAAAGGATCCTGATGTGCTTAAAAAATATCTTGATATCCGTGGTTTGCAAATTTGCAACGCTTGGTTCTCATCTTATTTAACATCAAAGCCGTATGAAGAAACTATTGAAGCATTTAAGGCTCATTGCGATATGCTTCACAAGCTCGGCGCCAAGGTTATCGGTGCTTCCGAGCAGGGCAATTCTATTCAAGGTTGCCTTGATAAATCAATTCTTGATGAAAAGCCGTATTATACTGACGAGCAGTGGGAAATTGTAACAAAAGGTTTTAACGAAATGGGCGCATACGCAAAGTCAAAGGGTATGTACTTTACCGTTCATCACCATATGGGTACCGGTGTTCAAACTGTTGAAGAAATTGACAAACTTATGGATATGACCGACCCTGACCTTGTTTATCTTCTTTTCGATTCGGGTCATCTTACTTTTGCAGGTATCGACCCTGTTCCTGTGCTTAAAAAGTATATCAACCGTGTTAAGCATGTTCATCTTAAAGATGTAAGAATGGATGTTTATAACAATCAGGTTGTGCCAAATCATATGTCATTCCTTGACGCAGTAAGAGCAGGTGTGTTCACCGTTCCGGGTGACGGCGATGTTGATTTCAAACCTATTTTTGACATTCTTGCCGATAACGATTATGAGGGCTGGGTAGTAGTTGAAGCAGAGCAAGACCCTGCCAAGGCTAACCCGTTTGAATACGCTGTAAAAGCAAGAAAGTACATTGCAGAGAATACAGGTTTATAATATCAAATAAAATAACAAAAGAAGTAGATTTTTATTTTCGGGGAATTGAAAACGGCGTAATGCTTATTTCAGATTTGAGATATTCTAACATCTAAGTCTAAAATATGTTGAATATTTGTTAAAAACTTATAAAATATTGTATAATGATATCTAAAAAAGACGAAAAAGCTAGAAAAAAGTCTATATATGCGATAAAAATGTGAAAAATAATCACAAAATAATGTGAATAAATATTGCCTTTTGTATTTCTTTATGGTAAAATGTAGAAGAAATAAAAAAAGGGAGTTTTATTATGGAAAGAAAAATAAGAATACTTATCGCAGACAATTCATCCGCATTTTCAATCGAGTGCCAAAAAGAACTCGGGCTTCAAGGGTTTGATGTAGTCGCTATTGACAAAGACGGTAAAAAAGTTATTGACATTTTGGATAAGCAGAATTTTGATGTTATTATGATTGATACTTTTATGCCAAATGCCGATGCCGTTGAAGTAATCGAACACTTAGCAGCCTCACCGAAAATACGACCTATTGTAACGGTATTTTGCTCTGTCAATTCACCACAGCTTGAGATGCAGATTATGGAGGCGGGCGCTGATTATTATTTTATCAAGCCTGTTTCTGCCGGTTCGGTGGCAAAGCGTATCACAAGTTTGGCGCAATGGAAAAGCAAGAGCCTGTCAACTCCGGCTAAAGCAAAATTCGGCGAAAATGAAATGGATATAATCATATCCGACATTATGCGCCAAATCGGTGTTCCGGCTCATATCAAGGGTTATCATTATCTTAGAACCGCAATCAAACTTTGCATTGAGGATAATGAAATGCTCTCCTCTGTAACAAAGATTTTGTATCCTACCGTTGCAAAAGCTTACGGCACTACTTCGTCACGAGTTGAAAGGGCAATTCGTCACGCTATCGAAGTTGCTTGGGACAGGGGAGATGTTGATGTCCTTTCAAGCTACTTCGGCTACACAATTCAGTGCGAAAGAGGTAAGCCGACCAACTCCGAATTTATTGCAATGATAACTGATAAAATCAAACTATCGGTAAATATGTAACTTTACATTGAAAAAAGGTGCCTATTTGGCACCTTTTTCTTTTATCTTATTTATAATTAATTTAACAACCAAATATATTAATGCACCTATCAAACCACCGAGTGTGTTGTAAACAATGTCGGATAATTGGAATGTGCCTTTTGAAAAAATAAGCTGATTAAGCTCAATCAAAAGCGAAAACAAAAATGAAAACAATATACTTAATAAAAGCAGATATTTTAAGCTTTGCGTTTTTTTCGTTAAGCAGAAAAAGAGCGAGAAAGGTATAAACATTAAAATGTTGCCTATAACCTGATAGTCAAGACCGGTATATTGCGTCATAAAAATTTTCCATCCGCCAAAAACATTTTCAAGCGGTGAATATATAAAGTCACGCTGCAAAACAGTTTTATAAAAAACGATGAAAATATACATTAAAAAGAAAAGTAAGTATAAATTTTCTTTATTCTCTTTTATATCTTCAAAAAAAATCTTGAATACTTTTTTAATTCCGTTTTTTTGGAATAAAGGTATTGCAAGTATTACTAAAAAAGCAAAAATGAATGCCGGTATAAGCGAAAAAGCAAGCGTTTTTAATATGTCTTTTAACATCATTAACATAAAAATACCTCGCTATTTGTTAAGTGCTTTTTTAAATATGTAAATAAGCTTTTTCCTAAATATGATTGCTAAGGCGCAAATGACAGCGATAACAATATATCTTATTGTGTTAAGCTTATAAAGGAGCAAGCATATTCCCATAAATGCCAATACAATAATGCTTATAAACAAGAAAAATATATTGTTGTAAATGTTTCCCATTTCTTGTTTTTTCATAATAAAACGATAAAGAAAATAGTGGGATATGCAAAAAGCAATATATGAAAATACGGTTGTATAACCTGCGGCAATATAGCCAAATCTCTTTATAAAAATAAGGTTTAACACAATATTGAGTACAGCGCCCAAAACCGAAACAAACATAACATACTGCGTTTTTTCATAGTAAAATTCAACATTTACATAAAAAACATAAATAAAAGTAAAGAAAACGGAAGTTGCAACAGGCGGAAATATCCATTTTGCAACTTTGTATTCGGGCGCAACAAATATAGTTATAATTTCAGGTCCGAAAAGCATAAATACACAAATTAAACCTGCCATAAATGTAACTAAAAATGTTGCCGCTTTTTTTATGTCTTTGCAATCTCTTTTCTTTAACCCCTCATATAACGACGGCGCAAATGAACTGTTAACAGCATTGACAAAAAGTGTTATTACAGACGCCAAATTGTAGGATACGCCATAAATAGCCGCTTCACTGGCACCTACGATTTTATCAATCATAATTCTGTCAGATTGACCTAAAACTATTTGAGAAAGATAATGGGGAATGAGCGGGAGGCTGAAAGTAAGCGCAAATTTCCAAAATTCTTTATTATAAAAAGTTTTTCCTCGAATGCTTTGAATTATATATAATATAAGCCCTGCACAGATTTGAACAATGGCAAATGAGAGCACTCTTGCCTCGGCTTTATACTGAGTTGATATAACCGCAATTACACCTAAAATCGGACCTAAAGCCGATGTTAACAGCGTTACGACTATAAGTCCTTTATATTTGTATTCATATCTCTGCTTTTGTGCCCAAAAAAGGTATGCCGGTTCAAAAAGCATTTGAACAAACATAGTTACCATAAAGAGTGTGGACAGACCAAACAATTTGTTAAAAAAGCCGTGAAATATTAAATAAACAACAAAAAAGCTTATTGTAATGCAGGTGGAAAGTGTTTGAATAGAAGAAATAAATTCGTTTCTTCTGTTTTCATACTTTGCCATTGCATTTAGTATTAAACTTCCGGAAAAGTTAAATGTTACAATGATATTGATTATGGAATACCACGACTGGTAAACAGTAAAACAGCCGTATTGCTCGGTAGTTAAAAGCCTTGTGAATATAGGCATGGAAATCATAGTGATTCCCTTTTGAAGCAAATTGCATATTGTAAACCAAACACCGGCTCTTATCGCAACATCAAGAGAAAAATATTTACTTTTCAACTGTTTTAGTTTATTCATAGTGGTTTATTAAAGCAATCAATAAGCTTTATTTTTCTTCCTTTTCTGTTGATTTTGAATTTTTGTATGCTTTGTCATATCCGCAAACCATACCGAGTATACACATAACAAATACACCGATGCTTGATTTAATAATAGCGGTACCCAAACTGCTTATTACAAGAGCGATAAAAATACTGAGTGTTAATATTTTTATTCCTTTGCTTAAAGTGATTTTATTAATCGGCACAAATACAAATGCAAGCATTACTGCAAATATTATTGCACCTATATATCCGAATTCACCAAAAACCATACCCAAATAGCAGTCGTTTAAGAAACTTTTGTTTTCCATATTTAAACCATATCTGTTTTGAAAGCCGTATAATTTATATAATACAGAATAATTTCTTGCCGCCATATCTGAGCCGTATGTTGCAAAACCCGAACCGAAAGGAAAGTACTTATTCGCAGTAACGAAGCCATATTTTAAAAGTGTCATTCTCGGTGATTCTAGGTCGCGTAAGTATGTGTTGATTTGGAAAATTGAAGCAATAAGTATAATAAATGATAAAAAAGTTATATTTGCAGGAGTAAATTTAGTCTCTTTTTTATTTCTCCACAACAGTGAAAGCGTCAAATAAGAAACTAAAATAATAAGTACAACGCCTTTAGTAATCATTATAAGATTAAATGCGGTAAGAATTTTATATATATTTAACTTTTTTTTGCTTATATTGGTAAACATCAAGATTAAAAGACAGCAAGCTATAATATAGCCATATCTTGAACCGCTCACAAATATGAAATTGTATTGAGGTATACCATATCGTCTTTCTCCGGTCATTCCAATATCAAAAAAAATTGAAATAAAGCCGCAAATTGAACCGGACCAAATCAATAATTTTGAAATCGGCGCCAAATAATTAATCATTCGCCTTTTAGTGTCATATTGTGCAACTTGCTTGTACACAATAAAGGTTACAAATATTTTAACAAGACAAATAAAGTCGACCAATATAGGCATTGGTTGACTTATTAATTTATAAATAAAGTTGCCTATAAAGCCAAATGCAGAACATATAATCATAAGAATTAAAAGCGTTAAGTCGGTACCTTTAATTCCTTTTTTAAACGAAAAATATAAAGTGTACACAATACAAATTATGCAAAGTGTTTCGTCAACATAAGACAATGCAGGTATGTTTATATGATAGTCTGCATACAAACTAAACGGCAACAATATCAAAAACAGTGAGAAAATAAATTCTCTCGGTGAAATTTTAAATTTTAGTGTGGGTGCCATTAATTTTATTCTCCAATTTATTCAAACGATTTTCTTAAATCTTTGCAGGCATCCATAAAAATACCCACATCAACGCTGTAACTTAAATATTGAACACCGATTTCTTTCCACATTTTCAAATCTGCCGGTGTGTCAACAAAAGTGCCAACCTTTTTACCCTTGGCTTTCGCTTTTTCAACAATTCCTTTCATTGCGTCAACTACAATAGGGTTGTTAACCTGTCCCGGAATACCGAGCGACTGTGAAAGGTCATAAGGTCCGATAAATAAAATGTCGACTCCGTCAACTTCAAGTATTTCGTCAAGATTTTCTATAGCTTTAATTCCTTCAAGCTGAAGAATGATTAAAACATCTTTTGAGTTTTCAAAAAATTCGTATCTGTCACAATTTGAATAGTCTGCCGCACGCACAAATCTGCAAACACCTCGCATACCGTATGGGTAAAACTTTGCAAATTTGACAACATTTTCGGCTTCTTTCGCATTGTTGATTTGAGGAACCTGAATACCGTATGCACCAATGTCAAGTGCTTTGCCTATTGTGTTTTCAGCTCTGTCTTTAAGTCGAATGATAGGAACCGTTCCCCTTGCTTCTGCGGCACGAATATTGTTTTGCTGATTTTCAATGGTAACCGGTCCGTGCTCCATATCAAGTATTACATAATCAAAGCCTGCAAGACCGACTGCTTCAACAAACATCGGGTCACTTGTTTTCATAAAAGGACCGTAAACATATTCTCCGTTTTCAAGCTTATTACGAAATTCTTTTAATGTTTCTTTCATAAGTTATTCCTCGCTTTTATATAAACTGTTGTATATTGCATCGGCTATTAAAAAATCTTCCTTTTCGTCAATGTCAACCGCTTCAATTTCATTCACTTCAACAATATACGGCTTTTCTCCGATTCGCCTGTTAAATTGAGTAATTACATTATTGTTATAAATGTAAAAACCGCTCGTTTCTTCATAAAGCGGCTCTAAATCTTGAGTTCGAGGTATATTGCTAAGCTCATAGTTAAACGGCTTGCCGTCTTTCCATAAAAAGTCCTGTAACTTTTTTGCCGCAAAAGACGAGTCATAATCGCCTTTTATAACTTTATCAAGACCTTTTTCAATAGATTCTTTTGAAATAAACGGCGCTGTTGTGTGCGTCATAACATAAATATCGGCAGGCACATCTTTTGCAAAAGCGCTGAGCACTTCGTTCATCTTTGTTGTGTTTTGGTCGAGCGTTTCACTTCTTTTAAGATATTTTACACCGCTTGGTATAAAATCTTTTATGCTCTCATTGCTGCAATATACATAAACTTCGTCGATTTTATCAATTTTTAAAAGCGTTGATAATATGTAGTAGCAAAGCGGTTTGCCGTTTGTAAAAGGTTTTGTGTTCTTTTGCGGCAAGCGTTGGTTATTGAGTTTCATAGGTACTATTGCAACAATTTTTTTCATTTTTTAACCTCGTTTGATTTTTGATTTTAATTTATTATAAATAATCATAGCTATAGAAATAGCCATAGGAATTAATATTGAAAATAAAGCCAAATATATTATTTGTAATATTACATTATTTGGGAGTTTATCAATAATTATGTGAGCAAAAGGTAACAGTAAAAAGTGAAAACCATATATATATAAACTGTTTTTTCCGTATATTTGAAGGAGTTTTGAATTTGAGATTATGTTGCTTAAACCAAAAATAAACGAACAGCCTAAAATTGATGTTAAGTAAAATATTGCCGGATTAAGAAATTTGATAGCTCTAAAAGAATCGGAGTTAACATCAGATTTTATATATATATTTGTCAGTAAATTAACTGCTATTAATAGCATAATACTAATAAGAGGATAAAATTTACATTTTTTTGAAAAATCAAGATTTTTAATTTTCAATATATATCCACTATATACCCAAAACGAAGCAAATATCGCATTATCAATACAAAAAGGCAATGAAAATGTATGTTTACTTTGAAGTATTGCAATGCTGATTGATAAGATAGTTATTATAGAAAAGGCTATATATCTATTTTTAATATATTTAATAAAAAAATAGGTGATAATCAACGAAATAAACAAACACGGTAAAAACCAAAGTGTATAAAAAAAAGAATTATGAGTCAAAAGTATTGTTTGTAATGCAGAAGATTTAAACTGTGTTATGTATTCGTTTTGAGCGCCCGAAATATAGCTTTTCAAATAATTAAAAACAAATAGCACTGCACAAAACAAAAAATAAGGAAGCAATAAGGATTTTGATTTTGATTTACAAAATTGAAGAAAATCTTTTTTTGCATTAATAAGGTATCCGCTTAGTACAAAAAAAACAGGCATGTGGAAAGAGTATATTAGCTTAAATACAAAGTCAAGTTGGTTTGAGTATGTTTGCAACAAGTGCCCTGATACAACTAAAATTATTGTTAAGCCTTTTGCGACATCTATCCATTTTATGCGTTTGTCAATGGAATTATTCATTTTTTATCTCCAAATTATTGTCATTACTTTAATATAATGAGGATTGGTTAATATTGTTGATTAATGATAGTCTTTTGTGCAAGCATTTTCTTTATGCTTAATTATTCCAGGGTTTCCTAATACAAGTGAATTGTCAGGTACATCAAAGTCAACAAAGCTGTTTGCCGCTATTAAAACATCGTTTCCGATTGTGACGCCGCCGACAATACTTGCATTTGCGCCAATGTATATGTGATTGTTAAGCTTCGGAACACCTTGCCTTTTGCCCGATTTTACCATTCCTATGGTTACACCGTGCGAAACGGAAACATCTTCGCCGAGCTCGGCATCGGGATTTATGACTATTGACGAAGGGTGACCCAAAGTAAAACCTTTTCCAATCTTTGTTTTATATGATATTTCATTGTTCATTTTGTGCGAAAGTTTTGAGTGCAAAAGCATAAAAAGAGGTTTAAAAATTCCTTTTTTGCCTGCCATTCGCAAATAAAAAACATATCTGAAGCCCCTGTTTTTTATAATGCAATAGCATAAATACGGAAAAGAATATTTTTTCTTTGTGATTGCTTCTAAGTCATATTTTACAGTTTCATTCATTATTTTTTTGAAGTACCTCATCTAAATTTACACGCTCAAAGGTTTCAAGTTCTCCGCCCCTTGTAGCGTTATATATTTTAATGTTGTGACTGTCGGCATATTCTTTTGCACATTTGTATCCTACTCTCATACGAATAGGGTTACTCATTGCATTTTTGTCAACAAAGCCGCTTTCAACAATATGGCTTTTTGAACCTTTGGGATAACTGCAATCACAGCCGACCAAATAGATTTCTTTAAAGCCCATATAAACGGCAATTTCTATAAGAGAATAGGTGATTGAATATCCGTCATAAACTATATTGTAGGCATTATCGCTGAATTTTGCATTGTATTCACCAAGCTTTCCGTTAAACAGATGATAATTACCGTTATACGGGAAAGGAATAAAACCGCTCGGGACATTGTAATGCTGTAATAACTCATCCGAGCAAAAGGCGGTTTTAATAGGTGCTTTTTTTATTTCTTCTTCCATAGCACCGTATACATCCTTGTCCTGAATACCATAAAATGTAGGTCTAAAGGAAGTTTTATCAAAAAGCTTTATAATTGAATTCATACCAAATGTGTATTCGTTTTTTAAGCTTTCGAGGTCGTCTATTGTGAGTGACGGACCTGTTGCAATAATAAAACAACGCTTGCCGTTATATTTGTTTTCAAATTCTTTCAGTCTTGAAAATTCAGGGTCGTCAAAACCGTTTGCTCTTTTTTGAATATTTTTTTCCGTTTCTTTCTGTTGTTTATATAATCTTATTTTCCAATATATAAGCCTTGTTTTTTCATATAACTTATGCCCTTCAAAAGGCTTTAATATTTTGTCTTTTGTTTCTTTATTCATTAAATTTTATTCCTTTTTCTTTCAAAAACTGCCCTGCCTTGTATTCGGTAGCTAAAGTTAATCTGTAATTCATACAGTTATTAATATATTCTTTTCTTTGCGATATCTCAAACAAATCGTCTTCATTCCAGTTGTCACTTACAATGCCCAATCTGTTTGATTTTATGTAGCTTGAATTGTAAGGGACGGATGTGGTGACAATAGGCGTTGCAAGGGCAATAGATTCAACTATTGATACCATATTATTGTCCTTGAGCGTATAAACGAGCATCGCTTTTGATTTTGAAAGTATTTTTATAAGTTCATCATGACTGAGCTTTCCGGTAAAAATAATATTTTTCTCGGCACCGAGTTTTTTTGAAAGGTCAACCAAGTTGTCCTTTTCCTCTCCGTCGCCCATAATGTAAAGCTTAGCGCTGCTGTCATATTTTTTTAAATAATTTGCAAATGCTGTTATCGATTTGTCAATCTGCTTTCTTTTTATAAGCTGAGAACTTATTGCAAATTGATTTTCTTTTTCAGTTTCAGGAGTGAATTTTTGAGTGTTAACTCCGTGGTCGATAATTTCATCGCTTACATTTTTGCAGTATTTTGATATAAACTCTTTCGCTTGCTCGCTTCTCGCAACAATAAGCGCTTTTTTAAAGAAGATTTTAGCAATAACACCGTACCAAAATCTTGAAGCGTAGCCGTGAAAAATGTTGTTGTGCTTAGCAAGTTCGTGCCAAACAATTAAGTTTTCGGGACTGTGAATCGCAAGCGAAAGTGAATTGAGCGAAAAAACTTCACTTGTAATAATTAAATCGAAATTGCCTTTTTTTGCAATTTTTTTGGTTTCAGGGCAAAAGGGAAGTGTGTGCGGCGGAAAAAGCTTTGTACACTTCGTTTTCATCCACACTACATTAAACGGATACTTTTCATTTTGAACAGGCTTGTATAAATCTGACGCCGCCAGGGTGATGTCACAACCTTTTTCCTTAAACGCAAGGCAAAGGTCGTAAATCATAGTGTCCTTGATTGTATTAACTTTTTTTATATTCCTATTTTCATTTGTGTAAAGAATAGGGTTAACAATTAATACTTTCATTTTTCTCCTGCTTTACTAAATTGCCGTAAATCTTGTTAAATTTATAGTCCATAGTCAAAACCGAGTTTGCATAGTCATATCCGTTTTGACCGAGTTCAACTCTTAAATCATAATTTTCAATGATTTTTGCCAAATCGCTTGCAAATTCGTTAATTATTTCTTCTTTTGACTGATTGACATTAACGAAAATACCGCATTTGTGCTTATCTAAATCTCTTGAAATACTTTGCTTGAGCGCAACGATAGGAAGTTTGTTTGCCATTGCTTCAACAAAAACAGCGCCGCTGCTGTCCCTAAGCGTTGGGTGAACAAATGCGTCAGCATTTTTGTAAATGTCAGCAATTTCGGTATAATCGACCTTGCCTTTAAGCGTGACTAAATCGTTTATGCCGTATTCGTCAATCTTTCTTTGAGCCTGTTCTTCAAGCTCGCCTTCGCCGTAAAGGGAAATATGAAACTTTTTATCTGTTTTGATATTTTTGATTACATCAATTAAAAGCATAATGCCTTTAAGTTCAATAATTCTGCCGAGATATATGATTTCAACTTCGTCCTTATTTTTGTGGTGAATGTTAAGGTTTTGCATATCCTTGCTTATTGCAATGTCACAAAGTTTTTCGCAATTAATGTGTGCCGCTGTTTCAATCGCATTTTTCGTTTCGTCATTAACGGCATAAACTTTGTCAAAAGCATTGATTTGCTTTTTATAAAAGTTAAACTTTAAAAATGCTTTGTTAACGCTGTTTCTGAAATTTTCATAAAGCTTGTTGCTGTTATAATATGAGCGCAGAGCAGGCGCAGTCGTTTGACCTCCGCCTACAGGACCGAAGATAGTGTAAGCGTCTTTTACTTTATACATATCGCCGCAAATACGATAATTTCCCATAGATATATGGTGAATAACATCAAACTTGATATCGCAGTTTTTTACCCAATTATATGCAACTTTTTGCCATAAAATGTAATATGCGTGGTGAAAAGCCGAGTGCTTCTCCCTAAACCAATTAAGTGCATTCGGAACATCAACTACAATAAGCTTGACATTATTTAAACCGAATTCTTCAATACCTTTTCTTGTATCTTCTTCGTTAAATTTTTTTGTGATTATGTAAATT
>OQVZ01000798.1_pt1 | contig 11898 bp, 10 predicted proteins | sample 1691571 | NCBI WGS metagenome assembly OQVZ01 (sample SAMN03418261, study PRJEB22391) | human gut metagenome | biome: human-gut; feature: organic feature; material: feces | host: Homo sapiens | place: Tanzania | collected 2013-01
ACGGAACATAGGTCCCATGTAATATAAACGTGCAGGAATTTCGCGCATTTTATTTCCTTTGCCGCAGACGGTGATAATACTGCGTCTGAAGTCAATGCTGCCGATTTTCAATGAAATCAATTCGGCCCGTCGCATGCCGGTTTCATATAGTGTGCTGATAATCATGCGTCTGAGCCTTCTGGAATACAAGTCGGAAGCCAGCTTATAGGCGCTGGAAGACGTCGGAGTGCCATCATGGAGGGAACCGGCAACATTTTCCAGAGCTTTCAGAGATTCTCCGTCTGCTGAAGGCAAAGTCTCCCTGAAATAATCCTCAATTGAATCCTGACGATAGAAAACAGGAAGCCGCTTCTCGCACTTTGGCCTGCTGACAAGCTTCACCGGATTGCATTTGAGCAGACCTTGCCCCATAAGCCACCTGCAGAAACTGCTGAGCACGGACAAATGCTGATTGATGGTTCTGGCATTGAGCTTTCTTTCTTCGGACAGATAGACTTCATAATTCCTTATGATGGTCTTGTCCAATGCCCTCAGAATGAAATCCACATTGGCATTGACCTTTCCCTCCTGCGAAGCAGTCGGCTCCGGTGGTAGCGAATAACCCGAGGCATATTCATTGAATTCCTTCAATATTCCGGCATAGATTTCCTGAGTCCGGCGCGAATAGCGTCTGACACCCATTATATATAAGAGGAAATCGTCTGTCAGCATAGGCGGTAGGTTTATTTTACCGCATTGAGTCCCATCTCGACGGCACGCTTGCGCATCAGCACATCGGCTTCTTCGAATGAATTGCCGATGACGCCGTCCAGGATGGCGTTCTTGACATATTCCTTCAGCTCGCCGATTTCCCTGCACGGAGGAATGTTATAGACATCCATAACATACTCACCGGTAATAGGATTCTTGAAATTGCGGATCTTGTCTTTGGCCTCTACCTCTACAAGTTTTTCCTTGACGAGTTCGAAATTCTTGCGGATTCGCTCCACCTTCACGGGATTCTTGGACGTGATATCCGCATTGCAGAGCAGCATGAGGTCCTGAATCTCATTTCCGGCATCGAAAAGCAGGCGGCGGACAGCAGAATCCGTAACCTCCTCATCCACAAGGGCTACAGGCCTGTGATGCAGGGCGACCAGCTTCTGGACATACTTCATTTTCTCATTGAGAGGCATCTTCAGCTGCTGGAAAATCTTCGGCACCATACGCGAACCGATTACCTCATGCCCATGGAAAGTCCAGCCGATATTAGGGTCATAGCGTTTGCTCGCAGGCTTGCCGATGTCATGAAGAAGCGCCGCCCACCTAAGCCATACGCAAGGCGAGGTCCTGACGGACTCATCGAATCCGTCTCCGTTCTCATGCGGAGTATAGTCAAGCAGTTCACCCAGGCCAATGCCTTTTATCTCTTCAGCCGCGACATTGTCCACAACCTGTAGAGTATGCGAAAAATTATCTTTGTGACCCCTTCCGTCCACAGTCTCCACTCCCTTGAGCTTGCACAGTGCGGGAAGGACATATTCCAGAAGTCCGGTCTGGTCCATCAGATGAAACGCCATGGAAGGCTTGGGACACAGAAGCATCTTGTTCAGTTCCTCGGCAATCCTCTCCTTGGAAAGAATCGACATCCTCTCCCTCATCCTTTTCATTGACTCAAGCGACTCATTGACAATCCTGAACTGCATCTCCGGGGTGCTGAGCTTGGCCGCAAACCTCACGGCGCGAAGCATACGTAGCGGGTCATCGCTATATGTCGTGTCAGGGTCCAGTGGAGTGCGGATTATACCGGCCGCGAGGTCCTTGATTCCGCCGAACGGATCTACCAATGCGCCGAAATCACCCTTCTGGAGGCTGAATGCCATAGCATTGATAGTGAAATCCCTTCTTTTCTGGTCGTCCTCCAACGTTCCGTCCTCGACAATCGGTTTTCGTGAATCACGATGATAGGATTCTTTCCTCGCGCCCACGAACTCTACCTCAATGCCATGATACTTCAGCATGGCCGTGCCGAAATTCTTGAAGATGGAGACGCGGCAGCCATGTCTTTCAGTCTTCTTGATATGGTCGGCGACAGCAGCCGCAAGTGCAATACCGCTTCCTTCCACCACTATGTCAATGTCATCATTCGTCCTGCCAAGGAAACAATCGCGCACGTAACCGCCTATGACAAAAGCCCTTACGCCTATATTCTCTGCTACTTCCGAGACGATGCCGAAAATCGGCGCGTCCAGAAATCCCTTAGTCACCGTCATATTATCTTTATAGTTCAATTTTCAATCATTCTTGCCGGGGGAGACCTCAGCTCCGCACTCCAGCATTTCCATATACACCGGAGGCTTGTCGAGGAATGTCACATGGCCGTCTTCTTTCTTGCAGATAATGGTCTTGTGCCCGTTTGTCAATGCCAGAAAGCGCACATCCATGACCATGTCATAACGGAGCGCCTGCTCCATCACCTCCTTGGTGAGCTCCACATCCGGACGCTTGCACTCTACAATCATCATCGGACCCGGCCTGCGGTCGAAGACCACAATGTCGGCGCGGAACTCCTTTTTTACCGTCCCTTCGCCGAATTTCATGCCCACTTCGCTCATCATCATGTGCATGGGAACCTTCATCACGTCCCTCAGCACAGTGATGAACCATTGACGCACCCTTTCTTCTGGTGTCAATGTCACATTCTTTCTTCTGAGCGGATCCCAGACCTGAATATCCCCATTCATAATAAGTCCTCCAAATCATACAAAGATACGGAACATTCGAATAATAACCCCGTATGAGCGGCATTTTTTTGTTTTTTCGAATATGCTTATATTTGCGAGTTGAACTAAAAAACAGATTCTGAATATGAACAAGACCGGAGAATATAGATTCACGATTGTGGTTCCTGTCTATAACGAAGAAGATAATATATATGCGCTGGAAAAGGCGCTTTCTGAATTCTTGCCCAAGAGCAAATGCAGTTCCTGCGTTCTTTTTGTCAATGATGGCTCATCTGACGGCAGCCTTGCCCGTATTCAGGAAGTTTGCGCGAGGAACAAAGACTTCTACTACATCAGCTTTGTCAAGAATGCCGGCCTGAGTGCTGCAATCAAGGCGGGGTTCGACTATACCTGTTCAGAGTTCGTAGGATATATGGATGCGGACCTACAGACGACACCGGAAGACTTCAACCTTCTGCTTGACGGCATGGAGGAGAAGAGCATGATGATAGGCATCAGGGCCAACCGCAAGGATACATTCTTCAAGAGAATCCAGTCGAAAATTGCCAACGGTTTCCGTAAGATGATGACCCATGACGGAGCCACTGACACCGGCTGCCCTCTCAAGATACTCCGCACTGACGTGGCTAAACGTATCCCTATGTTCAAGGGCATGCACAGGTTCCTTCCCGCACTCGTTCTTCTCCAGGACGGCTGCACCTACGGACAGGTGCCTGTAAGACACTTCCCGAGGGTAGCAGGAAAGTCCAAATATCACCTCTGGAACCGTCTGGTCGGACCATTTGCCGACTGTTTCGCATACAGGTGGATGCGTCCGCGCTATATCAATTACAAGGTAGGGGAGAACAACGTTCAATAAGGGATGCTGGCAGTTCACGAAATATCAAAGGCCATGATCATGGCCATCGGCTTCACGGCCCAGATTTTCTTTTCCCTGAGAACACTTTTCCAATGGTGGAAGTCGGAAAAAGCCAAGAAGGTCGTTTCCCCGTCCGCCTATTGGGTGCTCAGCGTAATCGGTTCTTACCTTTTCTTCGTCTATGGAATCCTCAGGGATGACTTCTCGATAGTCCTCGGGCAGTTCATCTCCTACTATATATACCTGTGGAACCTCAATGCCAAAGGTGTATGGAAACGTCTGGGACTTGTCCTGCAGACTGTCCTTCTGGCCACACCTGTCGTGGCGGTGGTCCTGATGCTCCAGAATGCGTCAGTCTATTTCCGGAACTTCTTCAGGAACGACAATATCCCGTTCTGGCTGGTTGTCTTCGGCTCAGCCGGACAGGTCATATTTACCTTACGATTTGTATATCAATACTTTTACTCCAGATATAAGCATCAGTCCACTCTGCCTGTCGGCTTCTGGGCCATCAGCCTTTTCGGCTCCAGTGTCATAATCGCATACGGAATCTTCCGTCTCGACCCTGTCCTCATCCTGGGACAGTCATTCGGTTTCGTTGCCTATATCAGGAACCTTGTAATAGGATTCAAAGAAAAGAAATCCGATGAAAAATAATTTTCTTACCAAGCACCCGCTGCTTGCTGTCTTTCTGTTCACGATCATCTGCCTCATTCCAGAGATGCTGATGAGAGATTTCACCCCGTCAAATGAACTGAGATACCTCAGCATTGCGGACGAGGCCCTTGCGGGAGGCAACTTCTTCGCTTTCTTCAATCATGGTGCGGCCTATGCCGACAAACCGCCTCTCTATCTCTGGATAGTCATGCTTTGCAAGACATTGACAGGAGGCCACAGCGTATTTGCATTGACCCTTTTCTCCATTCTTCCGGCATTCGTAATCGTCTGGATGATGGACAGATGGGTGATGTCGAAGGCTTCAGTTTCCGACAGGATGGCCATGGCGATGATGCTTCTTACCTGCGTCATGTTCCTCGGTACTGCCGTCGTGATCCGCATGGACATGCTTATGTGCATGTTCATTGTGCTGGCCCTGTTCACATTCTGGCGCATGTACGAATTGCGCATTGACGGGGAACCCGATGGGGGAGACGCCGTGGTCTATAAGAAATGCAGTTGGCTTCTCCCTGTATGGATATTCATGGCGCTCTTTACCAAGGGCCCTGTCGGTCTGCTTGTACCTCCGGTCTCCATAGCGGTTTTCCTTATCGTGAAGCGCAAATGGCGTGACATCGGAAAATATCTCGGACTTAAGACATGGGGTGTAATCGCTGCGCTCTGTGCGATTTGGTTCACCTGCGTCTTCTTCGACGGGGGCACGGAATATCTTGACAATCTCCTTTTCAAGCAGACCATGGGACGCGCCGTAAAAGCCTTTACCCATAGCCGTCCGTTCTGGTTCTATGCAGTCGCAATCCTTTGGTGCATAGCTCCTTATACCTTTATTCTGGCAGGTGGTCTCGTGGAATCAGTCTGGCCTTCCGGAAAGAACAAGGCCGAAATTCCTGCGGACTCAGTACGCTCTGACCTGGAAATTTTCTTCCTCTGCATCATCGGCTCGACATTCGTGATGCTGTCCTCATTCAGCTCCAAACTGCCTGTCTATCTGGTGCCTATATTCCCGTTCGTGGTGTACCTTTTCCCGCTAGTCAGCAGCAGAAAAGGAACTCGCCGCTGGCTCGTATGGGCTATCGCGATCCCTGCCGCAATAATGACGCTCGCAGCGTTAGTGTCAATGCTGGTGCTCGCCGGTATTGTCAATGTCAATGCTCTTGTTCCGGAACTGTATGACTATAGTTTCGCCTTCTCCGGTGCAACCAAGATTGCTGCCGCCCTCCTGTTCATCGGCAATCTGCTCGCACTCTGGTTCCTTTTCAGAAGACGCCAGTGGAATCTTCCGGTATTCATGATGGGAGCATCTCTTCTTCTTATGATTTATGCTGCCTCCGGGGTCCTTGTAAAGGCTAATCCTTATATAGGTTACAGAGAAGTATGTCAGGATGTGCCCGAGGGCACTGAAGTGGTGACTCTTTTTGTGCACAGACCGGAGAATATGGATGTCTATCTCGGTCGTCAAATCGTTGACTATGAGAAGGATGCAGATGCGTTTCTTCGTGATGCCGCAGACTCGACTGCTCTGGGAGGAATGACATTCACCTTGGTTACGATCACTGAACGCCTTGACGGGAATGATGCCCTGCGGGACTTTGTCTATTCGTCAGGCACAGTTACTTACTCCGGACCTTACTGCGTTGTCACATCAATGCCGGGAAAACATCCTGTTAAGTAATGGTTCCCAAATATGACAAAAACGGCAGCCCGGAATAATCGGACTGCCGTTTTTGTCATAATATATGTAGTATCCTAGAACAGGTAAGCGATACCGAGCTTGAGCTGCTGTCTGTGAAGTTTGATGTCGCTGTCACCTCTGTTGACCATACCCCAGTCGTAGCCGAATTTGACTCTGATCATGTTTGCGATGTCAACACCTGCACCTGCGCCCATCATGAGGTCGAAGCTGCCGTACTTTCCGCCGAGATTCTCGAAGAAATCCTTTGTGCTTACCTTGGAAGTGCCTGTGTCTGTGCCAAGTGCACTGCCCTCAGTCTTGGTATTTGAGGAAATGTTGAATGACATTGTCGGACCCGCGAATACGAAGATTCTCACGACCTTCACATCGATGCCCCAGTTGAGCTGGAGAGGAACATTGATATAGTGCTCTTTGAATTTTGCCTCGCCTTTGATGTTTCCAAATCCGAGTTCCTTGACGTCCTTGTCACCTACGAAAACCCACTCGATACCTGGTGTGAAGCCGAGGCCGTACTTGAACTTGAAAGTATAGTCAGCGCCTACATATACACCATTTGCGTTGGCAGTCCCTTTCTGTGTGATGGATTTGATATCTACCTTTTCCTTAAGGTCAGATTTCGCGAAACCTGCACCGACGCTCAGCTGTGCAGATGCGTCAATGCTGAAGAACATGAGAGCTGCCGCAGCAGCTGCAAAAATGAACTTTTTCATTGTAATAGTTTTTTAATAATGTGTTTTTCATTCAAGTCCGCGAAATATAGCGTTTTATAAGCAAATGGCAAAATATCATAACGGATGAGTATAAAAATACTACCAAATGGCGAATCTGCAAGCCAAAACGAATAATACTTGATGGTTTGGTCCCACGTTGTTGTTTTGACGAGATTCTGATTTTTGTCGCTTTTATTTATAAAAAATCGTATTTTTGCAAGATAGAATCAGGATTTATTGTTGTCTGGTGTGATTATGTCTTTATGACATAAAGTATATTTTTTACGTGTGTTATTTGGCTCTGTAGAGTAGTATTTGGTAAAGAAGATACAAAATGAATTTGTTGGATTTTTCTATACATCTGGTGTGCAGTACGATATGTGTTGTGATTTCCATATTTATGTTCGTGATACATATCAAGCAGGAAAGAGAGAGGTCTTTCGTCAAAGTCCGCAGGTATCTGGCATACAGCATACTGATCGACTCGATCACTTATTTTATGTCCGCAGTATTTATTTCGATGGGCGTGGACTCCCTTATCTTGAAAAAGTTCCTCGTTCATGCGGCTTTTTATTTCCAGATGTACCTGATGACATTCGCGCTGATAGAACTCCTGTTTTCACATGAAGTGACAAAGCGTAAAAAATATCTTATGCCGCTGCCGGTACTCATATTGTCAGCACTATATTTTGCAGGCTATATTGCATACTCTGGCAACAATTTCAGTATTGTCAGTTACATATGCTTTCTGGAAACAACTGCAGCACATACTATTTCCCTAATACTTGTCTATGTGACTGCTGCAGAGATAATTGTCTGCATGTTCTGGCTAGTGAAAGCCAGTATCGGCTACAGGAAGGGTATCGGGAACTATTTCTCAGGCTCTCAGGCAATCGGGGGAAGCAGATTGCCCTATATCATACATGGATTCATTGCCTACGTGTTCTTTCAGGTCATGGGAAACTTTGTAATAAACAGGACTGTGGATCTCTTCCTGATTTCTCTGGCGACATTGACGGTATTTGTCCTCACCCTCACTATCCTGAACAAGAAAACTACCTATGTTGAGATGTCTCCGGCTTTCGAAGAGGAACTCGGTGAATTTGATGATACTCCTTCTGAAGAGATGATTGAGAACGCTACCTGTCAATTGCTGCCTGAAATCGCCGGCGCTGAAGATCCTGAGAATCAGGTTATTGTCAATGTCAATGCCGACGGAGGAAATGACGTAAAAGATTTGCAGAACAGCATTGACAGACGCCGTATCGAGGACTTGATTCACGCATGGGCGGAACGTCCCGAGAAACCTTATCTGGCTGAGGGACTTACATTGGCGAAAACGGCAGACGAGATAGGCATCAGGCCACGTTCCCTCTCAGGATTTCTGAATGACATCTATGAGATGAATTTCAATGCGTGGATAAACAGCCTCCGTATAGAAGAAGTAAAGCGTCTGATAGATGCCAGGACCGGCAAGTCAATGACAGACTTGGCAGTTATGGCCGGTTTTACTGATCTGTCGGCCATGTCCCGTATCTTCAAACGCATTACCGGTATTACGCCGTCGATGTATCGTTCCGAAAGTCAGAAGGATACTAGAATTCAAGCCTGAATCCGTTCTCCTTCAGCTCTTTGTATTTCTTTAGATTGAACTTGTACTTGATCGGAATCCTAGGAGCGCGTGCTCTCTGGGCTCCCGATTCGAGAATGATGTTCTTCTCCCTGTTGATGTCCTCTATACGCTCGATAAGTCCGAGAGACATCATTTTCTTCAGGAAATTACGTCTGTCCAGTTTGACACCAAGAACTGCCTCATAGAGCCTCTGGAGGTCAGGACAGGTGAATACGTCCGGCATCATGTCGAAACCTACCGGCTTGAAGTGGATTGCTTTTTTCAGACGGCCCAGTGCGGCTTCCATGATCTGTGAATGGTCGAAGGCAAGGGCCGGAAGATTGTCCATCTCGAACCAGCGCGCTTCGGAAGCATCATCGCTCCCACTGACGTAAGTCTCTTTTACAAGTGCTATGTATGCGATGGAAATGACACGTTCACGCGGGTCCCTTCCCGGCATTGAAAATACGTTCAGCTGCTCCAAAAATGTCGGAGTCAGACCGGTCTCTTCGTTGAGCTCTCTGCGGGCACATTCCTCTACGGTTTCGTCAATCTTCAGGAAGCCGCCAGGAAAAGCCCATTTGTTCTTGTAGGGCTCGTTACCTCTTTTTATAAGCAGAACTTTTAGCTTTTTTCCGTCGAAGGAAAAGACAACGCAATCCGTTGTGATTGCAGCATGCTGATACTTATACTGATACGGGAACTCACTTCCCCCGTCATATCTGTATGTGTTCATTATAGAATTATAGTATAATAAAGGTTTATACAAAGTTACTAAACCGCGCGAAATATTACAATAATGTTACAATGTTTCACTGGGGCCAAGATGAACATTCGGTCCTGAAATAATAGTGTGATGGAAAAATTGATGACAGCCTAGCAGAGAAGCATCAGCATCTGGGCCACTATCACGTGCAGGAACATCTCTACAGGATATACGGTGGCATATGAAACTGACGGCTCGTCGTCATCGACAGTGCTGAGGGCATAGTTCAATGCTATAGGATTCGCCATTGCTCCGCAGAGCAGACCGACATTGGCAGCATAGCTGGTCTTGCAGAATTTGGACCCTATATAGCCCACAAGCAGAACCGGAACAATTGCCAATGCCAGGCTTGCGCCTATCCAGGTCAGTCCTTCCGGACGGAATACTGTCTCGAAAAATCCCGGACCTGCACTGAGACCGAGGCCGGCAAGGTAAATCGTAAGACCAAGCTGACGGAGCATCAGGTTCGCGCTGTGTGTGGTATAGGTGGTAAAATGCAGACGTGGTCCGAAGGCTCCCATAAGAATGCCCACGATGATCGGTCCGCCCGCGATACCGAGTTTTATAGGCGTGCTCATGCCCGGAATGAAAATCGGAATGCTTCCGAGAATCAGTCCGACCATCATGCCCACGAAAATGGAGAACAGGTTAGGATTACGTAACTCTTTTTCCTGATTGCCAAGCACTTCGGCAACTTTGTCGATGGCGCTTTCCTTACCTACGATGGTGAGTTTGTCACCGATTTGAAGGCGGAGATGACTGGAAGGGAGAATGTCAATGCCGGCGCGGTTTACGCGTGTGATATTGATTCCGAATGCGTTTCTGAGGTGCAGGGCCTCGAGTTTGGCACCATTGGCATTAGGCTTTGTTACGAAAACATGACGTGATACAAGCATTCCGTCAATGTTGTTCCAGTCTATATCTTTCTTGTTCCAGTCTTTATTTACAATCTCTCCGAAAAGCTTTTCGGCGGCACCTACCTCCCTCTCTTTGGACATGACCATGACATGCTCACCTTTTTCAAGGATGGTGTCACCATTAGGGATGATAACTGTTCCCTGTCTGCCGTCAGACTCGTTAGCATTTCCGTTGAATTTCCATACGCGTGAAACCACAAGGTGTATCGACACATCTTTCATTATGTCTTTCAGCGACTTGCCGTAGATGGCCGGATTGCTGATCTTGAACTCGGTTATGAACGTCTGGTTGTTATGTGAGTCTGTCTTTTTCCTGTTGCCTCTCTGGAATATGAACTTGAGAATAATGACGCAGAGGATGACACCGATAACTCCGAACGGATAGCCGACCGCACACGCCATAGCCATCTCGTTGGATGTGTCCACAGCTGACGGATCTGTCTGAAGCAGTGTCTGTTGCGCTGCACCGAGCATAGGAGTGTTGGTCGCTGCTCCAGTGTACAGGCCGACGGAAGTAGGCAGGGAAAGTCCTGTTATCCAGCTTGTTGCAATAGTGAGGATTACTCCGACAACCAAGACTGCAAATGCCAGTACATTGAATTTGATTCCGCCTTTTTTCAATGAAGGGAAGAATGACGGGCCGACCTGAAGTCCGAGTGCATACACGAAAATAATCAGTCCGAAATTCTGCGCAAATGCAAGCATCTTCGGGTCAATGCCAAGACCGAGATGTCCGGCCACGATTCCGGCGAAGAATACGAAAGTGATGCCGAGAGATACCCCCTTGAATTTCAATTTGCTGCAGAACAGGCCGGCCGCACAGATCAGCGACAAAACTATGATGGCTTGTATAAAGCTTTGTTCTGTAAATAGTTGTATGAACCACTCCATGTTTTCTTATTTGTCGGTTCGTTATATCTCAAAAAAATACTCCAAAAATGGTCGCAAACATACGCAAAAAATTCGACTAAACAAAGGTTAGTCGCACCAGTCCTTGTCAATGTGTATCTTGACATTGAATCCGGGATACCTTTCGACCAGCCGTTCATTGATTTCCTTTTTGAGGGCCGCGATGTCATTGACAGAAAAATCTATCACAATGTCGAATGAAATGATGTGCTCGGTAGGATTGATGAACATTCCGTGGACTTGAAGGACTCCCGGCATTGAAGATACTATGGCATTGACACCGTCCTGCATTTCGACGATGTGCTTGTCACCGGTCACGACGGCATAGATTCCGACCGTCAGGATTACTCCGTATTTCTCGTGGATTATGGTGTGGATTTTCTGGGTGAGGACATGTATCTCTCTGGCAGTCATCTCTTCCGGGATTGCGATGTTCACGGCGCCGACGATTTGTTCTGGACCATAGTTGTGCAGCTGGAGGTCATAGGCTCCGAGTACGGGACTTATTTCGCAGATGTCCGCTTTGATGGATTTTGCGAGCCCGGCCGGAATCCTTTCACCGAGCAGTTCGTTTACCGGCTTCATCATCATTTCATATCCGGCCTTTATGATGATGAGTGATATGAAGCCGCCGAGGATTCCGTCGATAGGAATGTTGTCCAGTTTATGTCCGAAAATCATCCCGCAGATTGCTGCCAGGAGGGTGGAGCCTGTGACGAGGGCGTCGAAAAGGGCATCTGCACCTGTTGCGCACAGCGACTCCGAATTGTATTCCTTGCCGACCTTCTTTACATATCTTCCGAGAAGTATCTTGGCCAGAATTGCGACCATGAGGATGAGAATTGTCACGAAGGTGTATTCTGCCGGTTCCGGATGGATTATTTTCTTTTGTTGCTTCAGCTGTCTTCTTTACAATTTCACCACACAGACGTACTGCATCCATGTTAATACCGGTCTTTGTTGATCCCACATTGATCGAACTGCAGATACGGTCTGTACATGCGAGTGCCTGCGGAACCGAGCGGATCAGA
>OQVZ01000802.1_pt1 | contig 11840 bp, 11 predicted proteins | sample 1691571 | NCBI WGS metagenome assembly OQVZ01 (sample SAMN03418261, study PRJEB22391) | human gut metagenome | biome: human-gut; feature: organic feature; material: feces | host: Homo sapiens | place: Tanzania | collected 2013-01
GGGCACGTCATTTAGACGTGTGACTTTTTCGCAGAAAAAGTCTTTCCTGTGATTAAAATGACTAAAGTTCATTAATGTGTAAATAATGTATTAAATACATATTAAAAATGTGCAAAATAAATGACCACAGGCCATAAAATTTACACATTTGAAAATTTGTCTATTAAAAAGTCATTTTTAAAGAACTAGAATGAAATTATAAATGAAACCGGAGGAAGAGTTATGAATTTTAGTTCTTTACAGAGTAGTGTTCAAAAATTTGGTATGAACCAAGCGTTAAAATATTTAGAGAAGGATCCTGAAACAAATATTCCTAAATTAATGAATCTTGTAGATAAGGTTATGCCTGAGGGTTGGTATGGTTCACAGCGTAAATTGATTCGTGAACAAATCGATGAAAAAGGTGTTTGGTATGACTATATTTTAAAATTGTATGATTTAGATGCAGGAGTTCGTCAAGCTGTATTTAAAAACTTTATTTTTAATGCAACATTAAATGGTAGTACCAAACAAGAAGAATTGTCTGAAAAATATAATTGTAATATTCCTTGGGCTGTACTATTAGATCCAACATCCGCATGTAACTTACATTGTACAGGTTGCTGGGCAGCTGAATATGGACATCAATTAAATTTATCTTTAGATGATATTGATTCAATTATTCGTCAAGGAAAAGAATTGGGTACTTATATGTATATATATACGGGTGGAGAACCATTAACACGTAAAAAGGATGTTATTAAAATTTGTGAAATGCACCCAGACTGTGCTTTCTTATCTTTCACAAATGGTACTTTGATTGATGAAGAATTCTGTCAGGATATGTTGAGAGTTAAAAACTTTGTTCCGGCTATTAGCTTGGAAGGTTTTGAAACAGCCAATGATTCTAGACGTGGTAAAGGATGCTATGAAAATGTAAAGCGTGCCATAGAATTGTTAAAGAAACATAAATTGCCATTTGGAATTAGTACTTGTTATACAAGTGTAAATTATAAAGATATTGCGAGTGATGAATTCTTTGATTTAATGATTGATTCAGGTGCTTTATTCTGCTGGTTCTTCCACTATATGCCAGTAGGCAATGGAGCTGTTAAAGAATTGCTTCCAACACCAGAACAAAGAGCGTATGTGTATCACCAGATTCGTAAGTTCAGAAGTGAAAAGCCAATCTTTACTATGGATTTTCAAAATGATGCTCAATATGTTGGTGGATGTATCGCCGGAGGTAGAAGATATCTACATATCAATGCCAAGGGGGATGTAGAGCCATGTGTATTCATTCATTATTCAAACTGTAATATTCATGATACGACATTGCTAGATGCATTAAGATCTCCTTTGTTCCAAGCTTACCATGACAATCAACCATTTAACGAAAATATGTTGAGACCTTGTCCAATGCTTGAAAATGCAGGTCGTATTCAAGAGTTGGTTAAACAAAGTAAGGCTGTCAATACAGATTATGAATCTCCAGAAGATGTGGATCACTTATTAGAAAAAACGGTTCCTTATGCCAAAGACTGGAAGCCAATGGCCGATAAGCTTTGGAGTGAACAAAAAAAGTAGACAAATTAAAAAAATGAGTTTAAAATTTTCAGCTAAGAAGGAGGATGTTATGAAAAAGAATAATAAACGTTTTTCGGGAATATCCAAACTTCCAAATGGAAATACTTCAAATAAAATCGTTCCAGGATGTATTGTTCTTGAAGGCGGAGCTTTTCGAGGACTCTATACATCAGGAGTATTAGATGCTCTAATGCAGTTTGAAATCAATATGCAGTGTACGGTTGGTACAAGTGCAGGAGCACTAAATGGATTTAACTACGTGGCTGGTCAAATTGGTCGTAGTGCTAGAATTAATTTAGGGTATCGCCATGATTCTCGATATGTTGGTTTAGAAGCTTTCAAAAACAACAAGGGAATCATAGGATTTGATTTTCTGATCAAGGGTACACAGTATTTTGATCCATTGAATACGCCTCGTTTTATGAATCCTACGCGTGATTTTATTGCGGTATGTACAAATTGTAAAACGGGAAGACCGGAATATTTTAGTAAAAATAAAACGCAAGATATTTTTAAGGCAGTCCAGGCAAGTGCAACCATGCCTTATGTTTCAAAGATGGTTGAAATTGGTGATGGATTATATTTGGATGGTGGCTGTAGCGATAAGATTGCGTATCAATGGGCATTGGATCATGATTATAAGAAAATTATTGTAGTTCGTACGCGTCAAAGAGAGTATCGCAAGAGTGAAGCGAATCCTTTAGTTCAAAGAATGACAAAAAGATTGTATGCAGGCTATCCAGCTTTAGAACAGAAGTTGGAATCGATGAATAGTGACTACAATAAGCAGTGTGATGAATTGATCCAACTTGAAAATGAAGGTAGGATCTTTACGATTGCCCCAAGCAAGCCAGTGAATGTATCGCGTGTAGAGGGGGATGTGGATAAATTAGCGGATCTTTACTACATGGGATATTTGGATGGCTTGAATCAGATTCAAAGAGTGAAAGAATATTTAGAAATTGATTAAGAGGCAATGCCTCTTTTTCATTTTGTGCTAGAATAAGTGTAGGTGATTTTTATGGTACAAGAAAAACAACAAGAAATTGTAAATGAATTATTAAACTATATGGATACATTAGAAGATGGTAGTGAAGTGAGTACTTGGGATTTAATGGATGAAGTATTTAACTATCAGCGTTTTAATGATGGGTATTGTTTTAATGATTTTAAAATCAGCGAAGAAGAATTTATTTCGCTTGATTCACTATTAAAGGAAAGCGCAATGAAAGAGGGATTCTTTATTGATGACTCTATTTATCAAGATGTGATTGGGGCTTTTCCTTTTAGCTTGACATTTGTAGTAAGGAAATAGGTATGAAAAAATTAGAAACATTGATTCAAGAATTATATCAAGAGGGAACAAGAGAAAAGAATATGGAGGTTCTTTCGCATATTCGAAAACTGGCTAAGGAACAAAAACAATTTATTATTCCAGTTGGCGATGCGAATGGAGAAAAGGTCTATCGAAGATTATCTTTAGATGATGGTCAAGATGTATTTGTCGCTTTTACGACGCAGGCTCAAGTGGATTTGGGTCAAGCTACAGAAACATTAAATCAAAGTGTAATGGATGTACTCAATATGGTGCATGATACACAAGGTGTAAGTGGTGTTGTATTAAATCCTTGGAAAGATTCATATTTTTTACCAAAGGTTTTGATTGAAATGATTTTGGATAATAAAAATCTTGAGAGTGAAATCAAAGTTATCAAAGGAGATATCACAACTTTTGATGGAGATTGTATTGTCAATGCAGCTAATGAATCACTTTTAGGTGGCGGTGGTGTTGATGGTGCCATTCATAGAGCGGCGGGTCCCATGTTGCTAGAAGAGTGTCGATTATTAAATGGTTGTCAAACAGGTCAGGCCAAGATTACAAAAGGGTATGATTTAAAGGCAAAGTATGTGATTCATACAGTAGGACCTATTTATTCGGGTAAACATGAAGATGAGCATATGTTGAGGGATTGTTATTGGAATAGTTTGAGTTTAGCTCGTAAGTATGATATTCATACAATCGCATTTCCTGCTATTTCATGTGGTGTTTATGGCTATCCAGTAGAAAAGGCAGTGCCACTTGTATTAAAGACGATTGCGGATTGGTTGGATGCGAATAGTGATTATACAATGAAGATCAGTTTGTATTGTTTTGATGATGAAACGACAAAGGAATATCAAAAATATACAACATATCAGGGAGAGTAGTCTTCCTGATTCTTTTTGCTATCTATTTAGAAAATATTCTAAATAGAGTTGAAATATTATTCTTGTGGAGTATAATCTATTTAGAAATATTTCTAAATAGTAAATGGGTGGTGATACTTTGTTTGAAAAAACATTTAAAGCATTAGGTGCTCCAGTACGAAGAGACATATTGAACTTATTAAAGAAAGGCAAGATGTCAGCTGGAGATATTGCGAGTCATTTTGATATGAGCCAGGCTACGGTTTCTTATCATTTGTCGCTTTTAAAGGATGCGGGTTTGATTAGTGAAGAGAAGGATAAGAATTTTATTTTTTATCAAATCAACGCATCGGTATTTGAAGAGATGTTGTGTTATTTTAAATCTTTTATTGGAGGGAATGATGATGTTGAAAAATAAATGGTTTAAGTTTAGTTTAGTTTTGTTTCTAATTCCGTTGATATTGAATCTAGTTTTCTATAAACAACTACCGGATGTTGTGCCAACTCATTTTGATGTGAATGGTCAAGTCGATGGAACAATGCCTAAGTTTATGGGATTGTTTGGTATGTTGTTTTTGTGTTTGGCAATTCATATATTTACTTGTTTTGTGACGGTAAAAGATCCAAAAAGAAGTAATATTCCGGATTTTATGATGAATATTCTATTTATGATTTGTCCTGTCATTTGTATTGTGACAAGTATGACGATTATTTATTTTGGTTTGGGATATTCGTTTGATGTAAGTTTTGTGATGAATATCTTAGTTGGCGTTTTATTGATAGTACTCGGTAATTATTTGCCGAAAGTAAAACGAAATTATGCGGTTGGAATTAAAACATCTTGGGCATTAAATAGTGATGAAAACTGGGTGTTGTCAAATCGTGTGGGTGGCTATTGTATGGTCGTTGCTGGAATCTTATTTATAATACTTGGATTACTCGGTTATGTGACGATGGGAATTGTTGTGATTCTTGTGGCGACTATTATTCCATGTATTTATAGTTATGTATTATTTAAGCGAGGAATTTAAAATCCTCGCTTGATTTCGTTTTGAATGCATTTGAATAAGACTTGAATGGTTTCAATAATCATTTTCTTTGTTTGACTATCCACATTTTGAATGGATTTGATGATTTCAACCATGTCGATATTCCTTCTTAAGTCTTTTGGATTTTCATAATCGGAAAAGATAGAATAGATGGTATCAATGACTTGTTTGCGGGTATTGACATCAATGGATTTAAGCCAATTGGATAGAGTGGCTTGGGTATGTTTGGAGAGTTGATCATTTTGTTCAAGATAAATAAAGTCTCCATTTTCAACGCACCAAGTAAATGGATCATGTTGAAGGATGGATATGGCATCACTTTGAATGATTTGATAGTTGGTTGTTTCTTCTAGAATGAGTCCGAATACACTAGATTGTGGTATGGTCTTAAATATTTTTTTATCGGTTTGATAAGGTGTAAGAAAGCCAGGTCCATCATGGTTGTATATGCAATAAATTGGATTGTGTGTATGAATACCTGCATATAGGGCTAAGTTTGCTCCTTTGGAGTGTCCGCCTAAAATGAGTTTGTGTTTTGTTTGATAGTTGTTCACATAGTTTAAGGCAGATATTTGACTGGGAATATTTTCTTGAAAGCATAAATTGAAATCTTCTTTCCATCCTACAAAACTGGCATCAGTTCCGCGAAAGGCAATGTAGTCAATTTGGTTGGGTAAGTGAAGTGTCATGGCACAGAATTGTTTTTCGTTGTCTTTGTCAAAGTTAAATTGAAAATCTGAAATTGTAATGGCTTCATATCGAAGGCAATGTACGAATTGAATGAATAATTCTTCATTTAATTCGGGTACTCGTGTATTAGTGCATAAATCATTGATTTCATTTTCAAAGTCAGCTAATAAATGAATTTCGGATTCAATGTCAATACTTGAGTTTTCAAATTTAATATAGGAAATTTGTGAGAGAATCAAAGAATCGACATTATTAAATGGGTATTCTTCAAGGGTCAAGTTTCCGTATTCTTTAATATAGTCAATGATGTTTTTCATAGTTTTATTTTAGTTCATAAATACATTTATTGAAATATGTTCATCACGATTTTTAAAATAATCCAAGTTCGTATACAATAAGGTTAGTGAAGGTTGATTGTTATGTTGATATTTGGGATTTTAAGTATTTTTCTTAGTTTAGACGTATTTGTATGTGCATTAGAGCAGGGGGCTACAATTCGTAATATTCGTTTTTCAAAAGTGTTAAGTTATGGCTTGATTTTTGCACTATGCAGTGCAGGTATGTTTTTATTAGGACATGGAATGTCTATGTATATATTTGGTCGTCCTTGGGCAACGTTAAATAAGTATGTTGCGATTTTTGTGTTTTTAATTCTAGGAATTGGAATGGTCATTTATAGTTTTAAGCGTGGAAAGTTTGTGGAAAGATTAAAAGAGTTTGATACGAAGGAAATTTTTAAACTTGCGTTAATGGGTGGCTTGGATTGTTTCTTAGTTGGAGTTGGTTGTTATTACATGAATCTTCCTTTTTTGATGGAATCATTCGTCTTATTTTTAATTGTTCTTTGTGGGTATATGATTCATTTCTATATTGGATATTATAATGGGGCTGGATATCAAAAGGCTTATTATTTTCTTTGTGGAGCGGTATACTTATTTATGAGTTTATCATTAATTTTCAGATTAATTCGATTGTAGAGGTGATTTCATGACATTTAATGAAAAGGTGACAATGAAAGATCTTCTGAGTGAGGGATTATATATTTTAATGCAACAAAAGCCTTTTGAAAAGATCACAATCAAACAGATTTGCGATAAAACAGGCGTTATTCGTGGAACTTTCTATAATCATTTCATGGATAAGTATGAGGCATTGGAATATTTGATTCATCGTATGTTTTTTAAGGGGTTTGAAAATCAAACGAATCCTCAAATCATCAAACATATTTTTCAAACGGTAAGTGATAATCGAGACTTCTTTAAGTCTTGTTACAGAATCACAGGTCAGAATGGTTTTGAAGACTTGATGAGTAATGTGTTTAAAGAAATATTTAGAAATGTATTTTCTTATTTAGATGTGAGTGGAATGGATTCAAGGTTCACAGTGGATTTTCTAGTGGATTATTATGCGAATGATTTATTATATTTTTTAAAGTATTGGATCCAACATAATTTTGAACCGGATGTAGAAACATATTATGCCAAGATAGATGTTTTATTTAAAAACAGTATTAAAGAATTAAATATTCGATATATGGATAAATCTTAAATTGACAAATTGTGTATTGTCTAGTAGGATAAAAGCGTATAAAAAGGCAATGAAGAGGGCGAGTACCTTTTAGAAATACTTTAGAGAGCTTTTGGTTGGTGAAAAAAAGCGTAGGACTAATTGGGAATAAAGACTTGGAGCTATTTGTATTTCCTGCATTAAAGGAAGCGCTGTTTATAGACAGTGACTAAGGCTGGGCAAAGTGATTTGTCTGGTAAATTAGGGTGGTAACACGAGCACTTCGTCCCTTTGTGGCAAGTGCCTTTTTTTATGGATAAAAGAAAAAGGAGAAAACAATGGAAAAGTTAACGCAACAAGAACAAGTTCGTCGTCAGAAGATGCAAGATCTAATTGACATGGGTATTGATCCATTTGGATCTCGTTATGATCGTACTTCAAATTCGGGTATTATCAAATCATCTTATGAAGACAAGACAAAAGAAGAATTAGATGAATTACAAGTAACAGTTAAAATTGCAGGTCGTATCATGACGAAGCGTCGTCAGGGTAAGGCTGGTTTTATGAACATTCAGGATCGTGAAGGACAAATTCAGATCTATGTTCGTAAAGATGAAATTGGTGATGATCAATATGAAATCTTCAAGAAAAATGATATTGGAGATATCGTAGGTATTGAGGGTACTGTCATGAAGACAGATCATGGACAATTGTCTGTTCGTGCTAAAAACTATACTCATCTTTCAAAATCTCTTCGTCCATTACCAGAAAAATTCCATGGTTTAACAGATGTTGAAGAGCGTTTCCGTCGTCGTTATGTAGACTTGATCATGAATCCAGAAGCTAAGCGTATTGCACTAACAAGACCAAAAATCATTCGTGCAATCCAACACTATTTGGATGGTCAAGGTTTAGTTGAAGTTGAAACTCCAGTAATGCAGCCAATCTTAGGTGGTGCAAGTGCAAGACCTTTCGTAACTCACCACAACGCATTAAATATGGATTTCTATTTGCGTATTGCGACTGAATTACCATTGAAACGTTTAATCGTTGGTGGTTTAGAAGGTGTTTATGAAATTGGACGTTTATTCCGTAATGAAGGAATGGATGCGATGCATAACCCTGAATTTACTACTGTAGAAGCTTATGTTGCCTATAGTGATTTACATGGAATGATGGACTTGATTGAAGGATTATTTGATTCAGTAGCTAATGAAGTATTGGGTACTACAGATATTACTTATCAAGGAACTCAATTATCATTAAAGGCTCCTTTCAAACGTATTCACATGGTTGATGCGATCAAAGAAGCTTGTGGTGTAGATTTCTGGCAAGATATGAGTTATGAAGAAGCTGTTAAATTGGCTGAGGAACATGATATTGAAGTTGAAAAGATCCATAATACAGTTGGACACATCATCAACTTATTCTTCGAAAAATATGTTGAAGAAACTATTGTACAACCAACATTTGTATATGGTCACCCAACATCAATTTCTCCATTAGCTAAAAAGAATACAAAGGATCCTAGATTTGCGGATCGTTATGAATTATTCATTTGTGGACATGAATATGCGAACGCATTCTCTGAATTAAATGATCCAATTGATCAAAGAGAACGTTTCGAAAAACAATTAGAGCTTCGTGAATTAGGTGATGATGAAGCTAACGAAGTCGATACAGATTATGTAGAGGCATTGGAATATGGTCTTCCTCCAACTGGTGGTGTAGGACTTGGAATTGACCGTTTCGTAATGTTGTTGACAGATCAAAGAACAATTCGTGAAGTATTATTATTCCCTCACATGAAGAACTTGGGGGATTCTAACAAGAAAGCCGAAGCTAAAAAACCAGTGGAAGCTGCACCTGTAAAGGTTGATTTCTCGAATGTAAAAATTGAACCAATCTTCACAGATATGGTAGATTTTGAAACATTCTCAAAATCAGATTTCCGTGCTGTTAAGATCTTAGCTTGTGAAGCAGTAGAAAAATCTAAGAAGCTATTAAAGTTCACTTTAGATGATGGAGAACGTAAAGATCGCGTAATTTTAAGCGGAATTCACGAATATTATGAACCAGAAGAATTGGTTGGAAAGACTGCAATTGCGATTGTAAACTTACCACCAAGAAAAATGATGGGTATTAATTCTGAAGGTATGTTGATCTCAGCTGTACATGAAGAAAATGGTCATGAAGGACTAAACTTATTGATGGTTGATGACAATATTCCTGCAGGAGCTAAGCTTTACTAAAATAGAATAAAGTAATGAATTAATATAAGGCTTTTATAAATCTTGTTAAATCAAGATAAAAGCTTTAAATAAAAGGGAAATAGCTGATATAGGTTGATACAGATTGTTGTAGACATGTCTAAAAAAGACCCGAATCAGGACCCGAAAAATTCATTTTAGGACTCAAAAAGGACCTAAAAAGCCTTCTAACGCATGTAATAAAGTGTGTTAAGAAGGCTTTTTTTGTTAATGAATTTGAAAACATTAATTAGTATCTACAAATCAATAAAATTTATGTACGATACTATAGAAATATATATTTATTATTGATTATTATTTTTATCTTTTTCTAAATCAGAAACCGCATAAGAGCATGCTTGAATCACAAAAGAGCTAAACGATACATCTTTTCCTTTGATACATTGCTCAATTCTTTGTATTAAATCTAAAGGGAATCGAATAGTTTTATTTTCAGTTTCTTTTTTATCACTTTTTAATTGAAATGCCATAAGATGCCTCCATATACAAATGATATTTCAAATATTTGTATAAATAAGCATTGCAATAAGCAATACTAATAGCATTGCAATTAAAGGTTATAAATCTACAATTTATATAATAATATATCTACGCATTACAATAAGCGATGCAAGGAGCATTGCTTATTTTGGTTATAAATAGTAAAATGTATTTGTTAAGGGCTTACACAATGTGTATGAAAAGGTGATTATATGAAAAGTTGTAAAAAATGTGGACAGGACAATTTAGATGATGCAAAGTTTTGTTCTAATTGTGGGGAGAAATTTTCCAATAACAAGGAAATAGGAAATCAAAAGGATTTGACAGATTCTAAAATTGAACGTACGAATCTATCTGATGACATATCAGGATCAGATGTACAAAAAAAAGTTAGCAATGATGAAAAAGAAGAATCTAAAACTTCTACATTTGAATTTGCAAAAGTACCACCCATTAAAGAAAATAATGAAATTAAATCTAAATTTAAGAAGCTTGATTTTAAAAACAAGAAAAATAGAAACATTATAATTGGTGTATTTGCAGTTGTTGTTATTTTATTTATTGCAATAGCTACTAGTGGAACTCCGGTAGAGAGTATCAAACTAGAATATTCTGATGCAACATTAGATTTAGGAACAACCGGAGTATTAGATGTAAAAATAACTCCGGATGATGCTACAAATAAAAAAATTACGTGGACTTCTTCTGATACTAGTGTGGCTTCAGTTAATGAAAAAGGAAAAATTAACCAAAGAAAATTGGTACAACAACTATAACTGCAAAATCTAGTAATGGAAAAACTGCAAAGTGTAATTTAAGTGTAGTGCAACCTGGACCAGATTTTTCTACGATATATTACACATATTTAGACTCATCTTATGCTACTTTAGGTTCAGATGAATCTTACCTAGAAATCGATACAAACCCAAATGATTATGATGATTATAGTGATGATGATGCTATACAAGGACTATTATATACAATTGAAGCATTAGATTTACCTGATTCTTTAATTAAAGAAATGTCAGCTACACGAGCTTTAGATGGTAGACAATCCGAAACATATGATGATGTAACAGTTAGCTGGTCATACCATCCTGATCAGGGATTAGAAGTATTATTTATGGCTAATTAAGAGGTTGGGTATGAAAAATATAAAGTTATTAAGTCTAGTAAGTGTATTGGGTATTAGTATGTGTTTAGTAGGATGTTCTTCAAATAATACAGTATCGACTAATACTGAGTCTAATTCAGAAAATACAACTGAAAAAAAGGTAAAATCTAACTCAAAAAAGGAATATAAGTTTGAAAGTGAGAACATACCAACAACAATAGAATTTGATAATTCTATTGCTGAATTGAAAAATACTAAAATTGTAAGTTCACCAACATATGGTGTATTGCTTGTTATGGATTTTAAATATACGAATAATTCAGAAAATCCAAAGAATTTTATTAATGATAGCAATTGTAAAGCACGTGTTTTTCAAAATGGAATAGAATTAGATGAACCAGGAATAACGTCAGAGCAAGGTGTGTATGATTCTAGTGAGGCATTTACGTCTTTAAAAGATGGTGGTACAGTTGATACTCAGTTAGTTTGGAAATTACAAGACACAATCCATCCAATAGAAGTAGATTTTGGAAATGATAAAGATTATAATCCAGTTTATATAGGTACAATAACCATCAAAGATGGAGATAAATATACTTTAAAAAAAGATGAAACAATAGATTTAAAATCAGATTATGATGTTAAATGGGAGGAGGATATTCCTAATAAAGTAGAAACTGAAACTTCAATTGCTGAAATTGGGAAAATGGCTGTAAATAAATCGGATAAATATGGCGATTTACTTATTATTGAATTTAGTTATACAAACAATTCTGATAGTTCAAAAAACTTGATAAATGATTTTAATGTTAAACCGATTGTTTATCAGAATGGAAAACAATTGGATTCGCCTGGAGTTACTTCTGAACAAGGATTGTATAGCTGCAGTGATTCATTCACTTCAGTTAAAAATGGAGGAAAGATTATGGTACATGAACGTGCGTGCCACCATCACCGACACGGCGAAGATGAACATCG
>OQVZ01000803.1_pt1 | contig 11832 bp, 8 predicted proteins | sample 1691571 | NCBI WGS metagenome assembly OQVZ01 (sample SAMN03418261, study PRJEB22391) | human gut metagenome | biome: human-gut; feature: organic feature; material: feces | host: Homo sapiens | place: Tanzania | collected 2013-01
CCAGCGCATGAACATCGAAAACCGAGAGGCAAAGCAGATCATAGAAGACTACTTCAGTGCAAGGTATACTTGCCACAGCAGAACCATATTTCTTTTGTTTAACAAGATTATCAGTAATAATATCTTGGCTAACCATAGGTCGATTACCATCATGAATAATAACAATATCTTCATCTGAATGATTTTCTCTTATAGATTTCAATCCATTAAAAATAGACTCTTGACCAGTTGCACCACCAACTACAACATATTTAAGCTTAGTAATGTTAAATTGCTTTGCATAAGCCCATAGAATAGATTCCCATCCTTCCAAAATAACAACACAAATCTCGTCAATATTAGGATGTTGCTGGAATGCCTCTAGTGTATATATCAAAATCGGTTTATTCTCAACATTTAAAAATTGCTTAGGTATATCCTGATGAGTTCTGCTGCCAATGCCACCAGCAGTTAATATTGCTATGTTCATCGTCTATCTCCCTTTCTGCGTCTCATACTTTCCTAAATCTAATTCAATAATACTGTGTATTTCTCTTTTTTTATTGACGGTGGTGTCATATAGTCATCACCATATAGCTTTCTAAAATAATAATCATATCCATCCATAACACGCATTTTGATATTTTCAAAATCAGCATAATGAGTATTGCAAACCAAATCTCTAAGATAAAGCTCTCCAAAATAATGCTTTCTTCCTGACGGACAAGCTACAAATTTTGAATTATTATTAGCGCATAATGAATTCCACCAATTATTCAAAAAGCACCAATTTTTAGTGCTGCAAATCTTTTCTATCAACTTGCAAACTTGCTTACACAATCTATATTAATTGATTTTCATCCTCGTCAAGTAAATATGCCACCATGTCATGCGTTTTACGCTTTTCTACCGGCGGCAACTGCATATAATCTCCATAAAGCCCTTTTAAGTAACTGTCCCAACAAGAAAATGCGGGAAAGTTATGCCCTTCAAACTCTACTTCAACTTTTTTTTCAAATTCACTCTTTAACATACGCTCGCCAACACCATATAACCCCCAAGTTATAGCGCCAACATATTTTGATGTTTCATAAGGATATTGAGAAGCGATTTTTTCAATTTTATCAATGCATCTTTTTTTACTATAAATTTGTGCCAACGGTTTTAGCAAATACTTACTATATTTTCTAAAAGCTGTTTTGCCTTCACCAAGTTTAGCACTGCTTAAATTAAGTACGGTTCTGTAAAAATTACACTTATCATATATGTTTTGTACTTCAGTTAAATTCTCTGGCAACCCATCAACAGGGAAAATATCAATCCAAAGATTAGTATCAACATCACTTTCGTTAAACTGAGATAGCACCTTAGTTCTAATATCAATAACTTTAGTAAATGGTGCTGAAAAATTCTTTAGATAATTAGACTTTAATTTATGGCAAGATTGCGCTTGAGAATAAGACCTAATAAATCTCTCATAATCAGGTCTAGGCATACATACATCAATATCATCGTCCCAAGGAATAAAGCCTTTATGACGAATCGCACCTAAAAGAGTCCCTCCAGCAAGATAATATCTAAGATTATTTTCTTGGCAGTAATCATCAAACTCCAACAATATATTTAATTCCATTCTTTTGATTTCAGCACCACTTAATCGTTGCATCTAGAATCATCCTCACAAAAATTATTTTAATAATATTTTTAGCTTTTGGGTAATTTTTTCTCCGAATAATAAAGTAATATCAAATTTCACCCTATGCCTAAACCTTTCCCAAGGCGTTAGCCAACTACCACTAAAATGATGAATCGTGTAAGTCTTATCTGACTTGTAAATTCTGCCATCCATCAAGCTTTTAGCGCAAAGATACTCAAAAGGTAATAAAGCATAATTATCGCCAAAAATCTGAAATGTATTATTCAATCTAACATCATATTTGGTTTTAGTCATTTTGGTTATCGTTTCAACATTGGTTGTCGTATCATAACTGCCATCTTTATTAACAAAATGCTTATTTTCATAATATGACAACAAATAGCCAATCCATTCATTCGCTCGACAAGAAGCAAATGTTCCTGTCGGGATTTTAGTCTCCGACTCAAATCCCGACCAGGCATTATATTGCAGCAAATCATCTAGTGGCTTACATACTTCAACATCAGTATCCATATAGATGCCACCATAATCAAATAATACTTTTAAGCGCACGTAATCAGTAATAAACGCCCACTTTTTTGCTTCATAGGCTTCTTTTACGTAATCACAACAGTTAATGTCAAAATTGCTCTCATTCCACTCCTTGATTTCATAATCAGGACAGTATTTTCGCCATGATTCAATATACTTTTTAGCATCTTCCGGCAACGGATTTCCACCGAACCAGCAATAATGAATTATTTTAGGTATTGCTAAGCGATTTTTCTCGCCAAAACACACATCAGTCGTGGGGGGGTGTACTGCATGATAAATTCCCTTTCTTAGCTACAATATTTCTATAACACACAATAAGATAACGCCTCAAAAATTTGACAATAGAAAACAAAGAACACAAAATCCATATGAAAGAATTTATATATCCTTTCTTCTTAAGTATATTAAATGTATCCAGCTCTCCCTGCTCTATTTTTAGTAAATTGCCACTCAATCCGCCGGCACCATAAATTTCTTTAAATGAAGCAGCCAAAACTTCATTTATTAGTACTCCTGAATAATCATGACAATATTCTAGCCATAACAAATAATCTTCAGAATATCGTTTACCTAGCATAAATCTATGCTTATGTATATTTCTTAACATTACTGATGGAGTGCCACCTCTAGGATAATGTTTAAATAGATATCTCTCAAAATTAATTTTTATAATTTTGTTTTTTGAATAGCGAACTGATTTTTCATCGAATTTAGAAATATTTTCTTCCGTAATCGTATCCATATGATGGCATGAAAAATATATGTTTTTATGTTTTATCATATAGTTGTACTGCAATTCTAATTTCTTAGGATGCCAAATGTCATCACTATCCAAAAAAGCAATATATTCACACTTAGCTACTTCCCATCCAGTATTCCTTGTTTCTCCAGCACCTTTATTGGTATCTTGAAAAATTAATTCTATATTTAAATGCTTAGTATATTCTTGCTGTATTGTTTCTAAGATAAATCTATTATTTACATCTGTACTACAATCATCAACTATAATCACCTCTTTAGGTAATAATGTTTGCCTTGCTACCGAAGCAACTGCCCTTCTTGCCTCAGCAGCAGAATTATAAACAGGTATAATTACAGAAACATCTGCTTTCATTACATTCTCCATAATCATTTTCTTAATTTATTTTTATACAAACATACACGTAACCAATTAGGAATTATCCTCATAATAGTTCTAATAATACAATTAAACCCAAAATCAACTACACCTATATATCGTGAACTGTAAAGGAATTTTTGAAACTTTATATCCTGCTTCAGATATTTCCATCCACCACGTCTAGCAAACATCTCATCATCTGCTCTAACATTTACCAGATATTCAGACAAATTTTCTACTATATATCCTTTCTGAATTATTCTTATCCACAAATCATAATCCTCAAACCACAAAAAATCTCTGTAGTTGCCACTGTCCAACACAGCTGACTTCTTCAAAATCAAAGTCATATGTCTAAAAGGATTACGTTTCTTAGAAAATTTAACAATCTCATCATATGCGCATGGTAAATCTGTTATAGTATCTGGTTCATTAGGATTCGTTGAAAACTCTGTAATACAACTGCCTAAAATTGCTAAATCCTCATGCTTCTCCAAATACGCGATTTGCTTATCAAAGCGATGCTTATCAGCTATATCATCTGTATCCATTCTAGCAATATACTCATAGGAACAGGCTAAAACACCATCACGCAAGGCCAATCCCAACCCTCTATTCTGCTCAAAAGCAACTATTTTAAGCAATTTAGGGTATCGCTCTACATAATCAGCAATAATAGCGTCAAGCTCATCTGTTAACCTGCCATCCTTTACTAAAACAATCTCTGTTGGTAGCAAAGTCTGATTCAATATACTGTCCATAGCAACTTTAAAGTACGCAGGATTTTCTTTTTTATATAAAGACATTAAACAGGAAAATTTCATCAATACGCACCCTTTCTCATCGCCACAACAGCAAAAGTCTTAAACAGCATCACAATATCAATCCACACGCTCCAATTGCGCACATACCAGCTGTCAAGCAGCACGCGCTCGCGATATTCAATATCACTGCGTCCGCTCACCTGCCACATGCCGGTGATGCCAGGCTTCACCATCAGGTAATCGCCCACATATTCGCCGTAACGCTCCAGCTCCTCCTGAATAATAGGCCTTGGTCCGACAAGGCTCATTTCGCCCTTCAGCACATTAAAAATTTGTGGCAGCTCATCAAGGCTGGTCTTGCGCAGGAAAGCACCACTTTGGGTAATACGCGGGTCATTCTTAAGCTTAAAATCACGTTCCCATTCTTCACGCGCTGCAGGATCATTAGCCAAAAGCTCTGCTAGCTTTTCTTTGGCATCTACACACATACTGCGGAATTTGTAGCAAGGAAACGGCTTACCGTCCTTACCGATACGGGTATGCTTAAAAATTACAGGACCTGGGCTGTCCTTATAAATCCAAATAGCGATAAACAGCAAAATCGGTGAAATTGCAATTGTACCGATAATTGTCAGCGTATAGTCAAATACTGTTTTCAGCATTCTGTTAAGCGGTCTTGCCAAATTATTCTTCAAACGCAGCACAACCAGCTTCTCGTTAAACAGGCTCTCAATTTCCAAACCACCCGTCGGAATACCAACAAAGTTGGGAATTACGCCGATGTTTTCCACTAAAGGCTGAATACGGTAAATCAATAATCCCAAAGCCTCATCCCGCAAGCCAGGCGCAGCAATAAACACGCGCTTCACACCGGTTTGGGCAATAACCTTTTCGGCATCAGCAAAGCCACCCAATACCGGATATCGGTCCAAAATACCATGCTGTACCTTATTATCCTCTAACAGGCCAACAATTTTATAACCCATGCCAACGTCACTGTTAATTGCCTGCGCAAGTAGCTCCGCTGTTTTACCTGCGCCAACAATCAGCACCGGAATTTGCAGCAGCTGTTTTTTTATCAGGTACTTCTTGGTTGCATAACGCAGGATAGCAATAAACAGGAAAACCAAAACAGCAAACAGTAATACAAAAAGCCTGCTGGTCCTTGCGGCAATTTGCGCTACATAAAGCACAAACACCAATGCTGCCGTACCATACAGGCAGGAATGAAAAATCTGCTCAACCTCTTTATAAAAAGGCATCCGTCGGCTGTAAAGCTGGCGCATATTAAGAAAAATTATATAAAGAGCAGGGAAAATCACCCAAAAATTTAACCAGGAAATGTGCAGTTTTGTTGCGTTAAATAAAAAATTGCGGAAAAAAACTGCGCTCTGCTCCGCTGCCACAATTGCCAGATAATCCAGCAGTACAAATAAAAATATTAAAACGATTTTTTGGTTATTCTTATACACACCTAGACTCCCTTTAAGAATGATAGTTTTTATCACAATGACTATTAAATGGATTTTTATTATATTTAATTATTGTTATTTTATCTTATCTTCTAATTCATTTAGTCCTTGATTATCTATATCAAATTATATACCTGTCCTACACATATAGTCAACATAAGATATTCACACGGATCAAATATCTACAATACAGTGTTAATCTATAGACTAACATCAACACAATTGAAAAAGATTAAATTGGCCAAACTAAAGCATAAAGCAACTAACCTACCAAAATAAATACAGCTAAAAAATTTTGCGGAATTCCACCATATGCATAAACTTCTTTCCCAAAAGCCATCATGCAACTAGAATTCCGCCATACTAATTTTTTTACTCCTGTACTCCATTATCTTTCTCACATTTTTTTAAATAAAGGAGCATTGCTAATGCAAACCACCAAACCTTGGTAATAGCAGCATGGTCAATAATTAAGTCAAACACACCAAAGATCATAAATCCAAACCATGAACCCCATATCATCAACGAATAAGGACTTTTGCTTACACGCCATTCTCTAAAATTTACTATCAAAATGTACAAAGACATATACAAAAAGCCAAACATACCAATTGTTCCAGTTTCAGCCCATATTTGAACTATATTATTGTGAGAATGAGGCAAATCTTGAACCGTTTCTTTTAACCTGTAGCCTGAATTATAGACCTTTCTAAACTCCCCTAAGCCAACTCCAGTAGCAGGATTATCTTTTATTATATGAAATGCAGATTCCCATACTCTAATTCTATCTGCATTAGAAACATTTGTAGTTATATTGGAAATAGACATAACTCTTTGCCTATATTCTTGAGAAGAAGCAAACGCACCAATAATCATCAAAACTATCGCCAGTGCAATTGCAATATTTTTTTTGCTCTTAACAATATATCTAAATGAAATGAGCGGCAAAACAATAGTCAAAGTCAACCAAGCACCTCTGCTCTTACCAGCTATCAAGCCTAATACACAACACAAAATTGCAACTTTAGCTATATTTTTAGCTTTTACAGAAAAGCTATCATCCATAATTATAATCAATAGTATTGGTATCATTATACAAAGCAATGAAGCCAGATTCAGCATATGGCCACCAAATCCCCAACCTCTACTGGTCATTCCCAAAAGAACCTGCGCTAATGCAACCAAACTATCCAAGCTTGTTGCAATAATAAAAGCAACTGCAATTTTTGCCAGATATTTTTTGTTTTGCAAAAATAAAGTTACCATAAAAAATGGCATCAGACGATATATCCACATTTCAGCAAATGTTTTTATAGATGTTTTTAAAACAGGCGCAAAAATAACCGTCGGTAAAAAGCATAACCACATCAGCAAAATCACCTTATAATATGGTTTATAAGCTTCAACCTTTGCTTTTAAAGTCCCCATTTTATATGTATCAAACAGCAAATACAAGAAACATGCTATCGCTACACCCCAACATATACTGCCGATTGCCATTGATAACCTTTGCAGACACAAAGCTATACCAATTGCTATCGCCATTATTTTTTGTATATCATTTACACTAGTCATGTCCATCAAAAATCATCTCCATCTACAAGCGAAATATATTCTCCACTAACAATGTAAGAGTGCATTGCTTGCACTGCTAACACCACCATTTTATTTGTGTATAACTTTTACATAGCTTACATGTTGTTGCTGGTAAGCATCTATAATACTATCACAGTTATCTTTACTGCCATCATCAACTAATATTACTTCTGTTCCTGACAACAAATTAGGTAATAAAGACACCAAAAGCACACCTATATATTTCTCTACACAGTAACAGTATAACAGCCTACAGGTGCGATTGCTGATATTTTTGTTTTACTCATTGTATCCCTGGCTTTATAGTATTGCATTATTAAGTGCAGTACGCATTAGATTATTATCAATGTAGTCCATTGTGATTACTCCTTAGTTAGTTTTTAGTATAGCAGGTTAATCTTAACACAAAGGTATCACCATAGACTATTTTTATTCAATTTTTCAGGTGTGCAATTTTATTATACACTGAGCCAAAAGTATTTTGAAAATTGCTTATTTGACACCTGCTATCATAATGCGGTACTACTTAAATTACCCCTTGTTTTTTACTTTATTTTGTTTATATTCCTCGCACCATATACTCAATTTTCCAGCCAAAAGACATATTGATGCAGGAAGATGATTAATTGCCCATAATTCAAGTTTATGTTTATTTGATAACAAAGATGTGTCATCTGTAATTGTTTTTAAATAATAGTCTAATTCATTTCTCTGATTAGTACTCAAATAATTCGATGCCATATCTATTATCTTTAACCCAACAGCTGATTGTTGTGCTCTCATTCTGCAATATTGCAAGGGAGAAGCACAATTATACTCCAAACATACCTTTTCATGTTCACGCCATGCAAGATATATACCTAGTTTCTTTTTTATTTTTGATGTTAAACTAAAAGAACTTGCATGAAGCCTATAACATGGGAAAGCCTTAGGAATATAAATGATTTTTTTTGCTCTAGCTACCAATGGTGCCATAATCAACAAATCCTCATAAGGTATACCTGCTGGTATACGTAGGCCATTGAACAAACTTTTACGATATATTTTATTCCACATAAAATTAGGATAGTGATCAAATAAATATTCATCACGAATTTTTTCTGTTTTCCAACTAGCTTCTATACCTTGAGTATGAACTTTTAAATCATTAGAATCATCATGAAAAGTATTATAATCACAAATAACCATATCAACATCTTTGTCTGCTTCAATACACTTCATCATACAAGAAAACATTCCCGGTAATGCATAGTCATCAGAATCAAGAAAAGCTATATATTGTCCAGTAGCTTCCCTTATTCCTACATTTCTTGTTTCTGCTATTCCTTTGTTTGGTTGATGTATCACACGAATACGTTTATCATTTTTTGCATATTGATCACAAATATCTGGACATCTATCAGGGGAACCATCATCAATAAGCAAGATTTCCATATCAGTATAATCTTGTTTTATTAATGAATCTATACACTGATGTATATAATTTTCAACATTATAAACTGGTACTATTACAGATAACTTATACATTTTTATTTCCTCCTAGCTAAACTAAATGTAGTCCACTGCTACTAAAACCGTAAAAGCTCGTATAATTAATTACCATAGGAAATTTGCAACCTATGCGATAAATCAACTTCTAAATTGCCTAGCATCAATTTAATAACGTAATATATTCATAGACATGAATTAGCACACAGTTTTTTCTTTACAATATGCATTGATTTTAAATATAGCATCTGATATATTGATTTTTTCTTTATGCTTTTATTAAAACAATATATTTTGATACGCTCTTTTTCGTGTATTTGCAAACTCCATATAAATCTATTGTGCTCTCCGAGGTTCTTTATCATCAATTAAACGTTTACTGCCTAACTCTGTCGTCAAATCCTCTCTTGTATACTTATATGAGCTATTTAATAAGCTTTCATCCTCATTATAATGATTAGATTTAATCTGCAGCAAATTGCAAACAACCTCATACGTCAAATCATTCGTAAAGTAAGTGTTTCTATGTTCCTTACATACAGCAACACTGTCACCAAAAAGCTGCTTGTATTCATCAGATACATAAATAAACATTGGAATCTGCAACATCTTGAAGCCTGCATTATCAGGATTACGCTTACGATAGGGATCTCCACCATGGTCGCTAAAATATAACATAGCCTGCAAATTCAGATTTGCATTAGCATACTTATAAAGTTCACTTAAAACATAATCTGTATAAGCAATACTGTCATCATAGTTCAAAACCATATCAAATTTGCCAGGTTCACTGAATTTAGCAAAGCTTTGCGGATAACGGTTAATGCAATCCTCATGACTGCCCATAAAATGTAAAACAACAAAGTTGTTCTTCGTCGGATCAACCTTTTTTAGGCAATTGAGCAAGTCACCATCGTATTGGTACTTACCCATTAAATTTTTATCCTCGCTAAGCCATTCCGCATGGTCAGCAGTTTTTGCCACTAATGTAATAGGTGTATCAACATCACTGATATAGCCCTGATTGCTGAACCAATAGGTTTCATAGCCAGCCTTTTTAGCAATATCAATTACAGTAATACTCTGATTGAATTCTTTATCATTATACTGATTTTTCTCTGTCAAAGCACGCTCTAATGAAGGTACTGTTTGACATTTGCTTGTATAAGCATGATTGAACAGGATAAAATTATCATTACCACGCATAGATTTCAGCCAAGGTGAATTGTCATTTTTTACATCACTATACGCACTCATATAATAAGCAGAAGCAGATTCACCAATAACCATAATCACTGTAGAAGGTTTGGAGAACACAGGCTTAGACGGCGATACAGTCAAATCAGCAAAATTTTGCTCATGATAAGCTTTAAACTTGTTGGCACCTTCAAAATATTCTTTGGCAAATACATATGTCTGCATTACGCCGGTATTGAAAAACATCTTACTACCATAAGCAACGGTAGTTAAGCATATAAGCATCGCTGCAGCAATATACTTCTTGCTTAGATTTACAGCACTGTTATTATGAAATTTGTTTAAATGCACAAAGCATAACAGCATTAAAATTAAAACGACTACTGTTGCCGTAATGCCAAAATAGCCAAGATTCAGAAGTAAATACTCCTTAGCTTCTTCAGGATTAGTCTGCAATAACGCAATAGAAGCAGCTTCGGTAATAGGATACTGATAGTTTGCAAAGTAAACTAACTGCAGGCACGGTATTAAAGCTGCCATTGTATCCGCCAATCCAAAACCAAAGGCTATTATCCTGCTATCTTGCCACTTAATTAAAAGCAGGCGTAAGCAAACGATAAAGGCAAAAAAATACGCACCAAACGATTCATCAAAATGCTTATCGATAAAAGTCAACGTACTATGATAAGTCAGCCAATAACATATAGGATACACAAGAACCCATGCAACGCCAACTATTGCATGAGGCAACAATTTATTTAATTTCAGCCCGGCATGCTTCCACGCCGAAACAGCTATAGCTACCGCCAAAGCACACGGAAGATAACGACGCATTTGTAAAAATAACGTAGTTGGACGAATACCAACGGAAGTAAAATAATAAACTCCCACCAGTAAAATGTAAGTTATAATCAAACTAATAAAAAATATTTTTGATTTAGATAAAAAGCTCATATTCGTGATAATTCACCCTTTGCAAACTCAAAAATTACTAATGAAATCAGCAATACGTATTCTGACCATCTGCCTGCCAAGTGATTTTCCCTGCATGTTTTTGCCAGGCTGAGGCATATCTACATCTGCAAAGGCAGTATTTTTGAGATATTTGTAATACTTATCATTAAAGCCCGGCTTTAAGACAAATTCCCAAGGCTTATAGCGCCCCGCATAATGTAAAATAGCAATAGTGTTTCTTGCTTTGATAGCTGCTGCTCTAAGCTTATTATTAAACAAAACCTTCGGCAATAAATCAAAAATAGGCGGAATGACATTCCACGATAACGGCAATTCCGTCCAGTTATACATAAAGAGTTTATTTAAAGCATCCTGATCATGGTGCGGAAAATTGCCTGTTGCAGCAAGCTCAATCACTTTAGCAGAATAATCATGGGCACGCCACTGCTGTAAATCCATTATAACAACGCCGGAATTAAAGTACTTTTTGTCTAAGGGCAAGCCAATAACATCATGCTTCTGCTGCATAAGTCTTTTAGAACCCATAATGCCATAATCCGGCACAGCAGCTATAGCTTTGCCTTGCATATCAATGTTCCATAAAACAGCTATATCCTGCAGAACCAGCAAATCTACATCCAGATAAATTACCTTTTGCACATCTGCAGGCAATATATTGGCCATATCTAATCTGAAATATGCAGCCTTGCTGATATGTCCGCTCGTATACAGCTTTTCAAACCCCTTATATGCTGATAAATCGCACACTACCAGCTCTGCGTTTTTTCCGGCAATAGTCTTCTGTAAACCTGTAATTTTTTCAGCAGTAACCCCGTCACTCAACAAGAAAAAACGCACTTTGTTGCTTTCGTCAGTATTCTCTAAAATAGATTCCATAACTACAGCAACATGCTGCGCATAATTATTATCTGCTGCTAATGCAATATTTATCGTTTTCATAACGAATCTCCTCATAGTTTTTTATTCATTATACTATAAATAACATTATCATGCTGACTTTTTCGCAATCACTAAGCCTTGACAACTACCATCATGCCGGCAGCAAGATGC
>OQVZ01000811.1_pt1 | contig 11799 bp, 14 predicted proteins | sample 1691571 | NCBI WGS metagenome assembly OQVZ01 (sample SAMN03418261, study PRJEB22391) | human gut metagenome | biome: human-gut; feature: organic feature; material: feces | host: Homo sapiens | place: Tanzania | collected 2013-01
ACCTGGAATCCGGTAAAAGAAAGGATCTTTTTGAAGCGGGTCGGAGGGCAGAAGACTGTTCAGCGAGCCGCGGATTTCATCGAAGAGATGCACGGGGCATTTGCCGGAGTTGAGTGCGCCGCGCGGGTATCCGTAGCGGAGAAAAAATTCAGTGGCTCCCGGTCCGTCGAAGGTCGCCCAGTAGACGATGGTCTGCATATCCGGCGCGGAGAGTTTTGCGCGGTGATCGCCCGGAAGACGATAGATCGCCTGATCCGCCTTGACATTGCAGCGGGTTTCGCCGAAATCAAACACACATTCCCCCTTTGCAACCCAGCAGAGTTCGACGACGCTTCCCGGGGTCTGTTCCTCGCGGCGCTGTCCGTAGAAGTAGTTGATTCCGCAGGAACGCGGATAGAAGGGCAGTTTTGCCGCGGGAAGCTCCGGAAAGCCGAGACGCATGACGGTTGTATTTTTGTTCATGAAAAGTTCCTGCATCAAAAGTATCTTTTTTGCTTCATATATATCATTGAAAAATAAAAAATCAAGTGCATATTAATCAAAAAGAGAAAATACCCAGGAAAGGAGAAACTCTGAAGATGAAAACGTATCCGCTTTATCCGGAACGGAATGTGACTGACCTGAACGGCGTCTGGCAGTTCCGTTTCTTTGAAAAGACGTGGCTTGAGGACGTCAATGAAAATTCGTTTGTCCCGAATGACATCATGTGCGTTCCGGGAACGTTCGACACCACGCCCGCGTATCGCTGCAAACGCGGGACCGCGCTTTACCGCCGCGAATTCATGCTGATGAAAGATTCGCCGCGCGGCATTCTCAAAATCGGCGCAACCGGTCTCCGCGCACGCTTCACGCTCGACGGAAAAGAGATCGGATTCACCAATATGCCGTATACCGACATGGAATTTGAAACGGGCGCGCTCAAGGCGGGACGGCATGTGCTTACAGCGGCAGTCGACAACAATTTTGACAAGCTCAGTTCCACTTTCGGAATGGGCGACCGCATGAAAATTTTCCTTCCGTACTACGATTTCTACGGATTCGGCGGATTCTACCGCGGAGTCTCCCTGCATCAGGTGTTTGAGTCAACGATCGACCGCGTGCAGGTGCGCACGCTCAGCATTAAAACCGGCAAAGTGGCGCTCCGCTTCCTTTTCTCCGGGAAAACGGAGGGAAAACATGTGGTCCGTTTCCGTTTCAACACGGAGGAGGCGTTCCGGACGGCGGAAGTTGCGCACGGCGAAACGCTCGAATGCACGGTTCCGGAGTTCCGTCTCTGGACGCCTGAAGCGCCGAATCTCCACACGCTGGAAGTCCACACGGAAAACGACTGCGTCGTCGAGCGTTTCGGCATCCGCACGGTTTCGACGGGAGGAAAGCAGATTCTGCTGAACGGGAAGCCGGTTTATCTGAAGGGGTTCAACCGCCACGAATCGCATCCCGAATTCGGAGCGGCGACGCCGGACGCGCTGATGCTGGAGGATCTGCAGAATCTGCGTGATCTGAACTGCAATTTCGTCCGCGGCTGTCACTACGCGCAGGATCAGCGTTTTCTTGACCTCTGCGATGAATTCGGAATGCTGGTGTGGGATGAGAGCCTCGGCTGGGGCAATTCCGCCGAACAGATGGCGGATCCTGAATTCCAGGAGATCGTCGAGCGCGAAACGCGTCTGATGGTCCGCGACAGCATCAATCATCCTTGCGTGATCATCTGGGCGTATCTGAACGAAAATAATTCCCAGACGGAGCCCGGATTCCGCATGGGCGAGCGGGTTGTGAAGGCTGTCAAAGAGGAGGATCCGACGCGTCTTGTGACATTCGCCTGCAACCACACGTTTGATGACATTACCTCCAAACTGATGGACATTATTTCGTACAACATCTATCCGGGCTGGATCGGCAGTCACCCGGTCGGCGTCGAGCCGCCGGATGAAATTCCGCCGTTTCAGGAGAAGACGATCGAGTATTTCCGCAAAAACATTTCCGCCGACAAGCCGATGATTGTCAGCGAGATGGGCTGCTGCGGCATCTACGGTCAGCACGATATCGCCGCGACGCAGTGGACAGAGGAGTTCCAGGCGGAGTATCTGGACGCCGTCATCCGTTCGGTCGCGGGAGCGCGGAACGAAGTCTGCGGCATCACGATCTGGCAGTTCACGGATGCGATGAGTTTTCACCGCATGGGAGCGGACATCCGTTCGAAGCCGCTCGGTCTGAACCTCGCGGGCGTGTTTGACAAGTACCGCCGCCGCAAGCTGGCCGCGGACGTGGTGAAAAAACTCTACAGGAACCTCTGAGTTCGGAAACGGTCCGGACGGAACGTCGCTGTCCGGACCGTTCTTAAAAATTTCAAACGGGATGAGCTTGACTTTTGTTTTGTCGGTTATATATTATTCCAAACACATAAAAGAGGAGATTTGCATCATGAAACAGATTACAAAGAAACATGCCGTGATGATGGAATACGTGATCATCGCCGTTTTGATTGCCGCTGCAGTTGTCGTTGCGGTCATTATGTTCGGCAAGAACGTTTCCAAGGAAATGAACGTTGCAACCCAGGCGATGTCCGATGCGGGCTCGGCTGCTGATTCCCAGCAGAAGATCCAGACGGAAGCCGCCAAGGACATCAAGAAGGCCAGCGAGCACGAAAAATCCATGCACAATTACGACAAGTAATTGCATCGGTTCTGCGGGACGGACGCTTCGGAAAACGGGGCTTCCGTCCCTGTTCTTAATAAACGGGGGCGCGGATGAAGTATCTGATACTTGCAAAAATTATTCTGGCGACTCCATGGCTGATTTATCTTTCAGTCAGCGATATCCGGAAACGCCAACTCCCGAATTCATGGGTGTTCGGCGGAATTCTCATTATGCTTGCGATTGCGTTCGGCGCGGGAACCTCCTATGCGCTGATGTCGCTGGTTACAGCTTTTCTCTCCGCGCTTTTCCTTCTGCTTCCTTTTTTTCTCCGCGCCGCCGGTGCGGGAGACGTCAAGATGCTGTTTGCCGCCGGGCTCATTGCGGGACCGGGCAGCACGCTGAATCTGATCCTTCTGGTTTCGCTCTCCGGACTTGTTCTTGCGGTTGTCATGCTCTGTTTCCGCCGGATCAATACTGCGCGGCTGAAACATTACTGCCGCTGTCTTTTCGATTTCCGCTATGACCGTGCGGAGGGACGGAAGAATTTGCCCGCTCCGGATACGGAGGCGTGCCGGGTTCCGTTCGGCGTGGCGATCGCGGCAGGGCTGTTCCTGAATCTGCTCATGCAGCTGCTCTACTCCATGGAGGTGCGCGGATGAGGCGTCTGTTCCGACAGTCGAAAGGGGCGGTTCTGCTGGAGTTCGTGTTCTGTTTTCCGATTCTGTTTATCCTCTTTCTGTTTGCGGTGCAGTTCGCCTATATCATGATCACCTGGCACGTGGTGCATTATTCCGCGTACATGGGGGCGCGTTCCGCAATGACGGTCAACAATCTTCAGCGCAAAAGCCGTGCGGAAACGGTGGTGAAACGGATTCTGGCCGTGGTCTCGGCTTCCCCGGTCGACGGGAAGGAGGCGAAAGACCGGGCCGACGATAAATATGTCAGGCTCGACGGGTGGGGGCGTCTCCCGAATACGAAATATCTTGACAGGCAGGTGGAAGTGGATATTCCGGTTCTTGACGTCGACCCGCGCGGCGTCAAATGCACGGTTAAATTCAAAATGTTTCTGAACGTTCCTGTTGCGGGACGGATCATCAGCTTTTTTGCGAAAAAAGACAAGACGGAGGAGGAGCGCAAATGGGAGGAGAAGCTGGATCAGCAGGCGTATGCGCTCAATCCTGCGCTGCTTGCACAGTATGCCAATGAAATGTCCGTTGACGGTTCTTCCGGAAAGAAGAGCGAGCTCAAATATCCGTACATTACGCTGACTTCAAGCAGTGTGATTTCCATTCCGTATGCAACCAAATACTATCCGCTGACACGATGAAGTACACGAATCCAACCGTATTGAGCGTATTTACCGGCCGCTGCAGGGAGCTTGTGATTGACAGCAAGGGGGCGGCGCTCGCGATTACGCTTGCATTTGTCATGCCGGTTTATCTGCTGGTGATCGGGATCTACGGAATCGGCGAGATCGTGCGGAATAAAATTGAACTCCAGAATGCGGCGGACGCGGCGGCTTATTCCGCGTCGGTTGTCCAGGCGGATTATCTGAGCCGGATCGCGACGGTCAACAAGGCGATGGCATGGACGTACGTCGATTTGCAGAAGCGTTCCCTCGACCTTGCGATGGCGGTGTTCAGCGAATATGTCTTTACGCAGTTCCAGAAGGATTTCAACATGGTGCGGCAGAAAAATTCGCCATGTCACAGGCATACCCCCGGCGTGCACTACAACTGCGGCACGGATATTCTTGTGCTTGATCCGCTTCTGCTGTTGCTCGGAACCGGAGCCGGTCTGCCGGAGGTTGCCCGCGAGTTCAACGGACAGGGCTTCCTGACCCGTTTCCTTCTTACTCAGATCGTTTTCACCACAATTGCGGAAGCGCAGGGAAAGGGCGCGGTCGTCAACACTCCGAAAGTGCTCAAGTACAGTTATTCCATCGTGAAAATGATGTCGAAAATGAATTCGCTGCGGGAGGAATACCCGAAGAAGGTCCGTGAAGCCGCCCGCCAGATCGCCGTCGCAAACATGGTGGAATGCAAAGACGATTATATCATCAACATCCGGGTCGGCGACAGCAAGCCGGCATTTCTCACGATGGCCGGAACGGAGGAGAATGAAAAGACGTTCATTTCATTCGCCGATCCCTCGCTGAAAGATTTCTCGCCGAAAAAAGTGTTCGGTCCCGGAACGGATGACTGGATTGTCCGTAAAAGTCCGGTCGGTTTCTGGCGCGTGTACAAGCAGACCGAGACGCATCTTTATGCGAAGTGGGACTGGTTCTGGACACGCTGGGTGCACCTCTGGATGCCTCCGCCGATTCCTCAGCAGCACATGCCGCCGTTTTTCCTCGGTGGCGGATACGGACACAAACATCCGGAATATCACGGCTACGACAGCTTTTTCCCGCTCATCAAACGCGATTTCCCGATCGGGCTTGTGGTTCCGCCCGCGATACCCCTGACTCTGCTGCCGACTTTTTTCGGGAGTTCCGGCTCCATCACGGTCGCGATCGCCCGCAAGACCAGCAATCCCTTCTCCGTCTACAGCTGGACCGGACGTTCGCTGAACGCCTCGTCGATCCTCTCCGCGTTCAATCCAAGCGTCGCCGGGGGACATCGTCCGGAGTACATGTGCGCAATCGCATCCGCCCGTGCCGGTTACAAGCTTCATGACGACGACAAGGAGAAGAAGCTCAAGAGTGCCGATTACAACCTCGGCTATACCGTGGCGAGCGGCAAGGAGGCATGGAACCTCGTGGAGACCGACTGGGACGGTGTTATGCTGCCTGTCAAGCACGCGTGGGATCTCTGCATGGGGGCGGGACACGTACAGACATTCACGGTCAGCACAGGCGGAAATATCCTCAAGGAAATCATGCTCGACAAAAAAGGCTGGGTTGACGCCAAAGGAAAGAAGGTTGAGGCGAAGAATCTTCCTGACTGGGAGAAGCTCAAGCCTCCCGCGGGATTGATCAAAGACGGCGACAAAGACGGCAAACTGCAGTGGGACAAACTGCGCGACTATCTGGGGCACTGACGATGAGAAGATTCCGGAACAGAAATTCATGCGGCTCGGTTCTGATGGAATTCGTGCTTGTCCTGCCCGTTTACATGGCGGTGATCGGCGGAATCCTCTGGCTCGGCCTGAAGTCGCTGGATGCAACGAACCTGCGCGCCGCGGATCACTGGGCGGTCTGGATGGCGGGAAACCGTTTTTCCGTGCGTACTCCCGCGATTCTCGCTCTGCAGGATATGTTTCCGCGTTCAAAGGTGATTACAGCTTCACAGAAACGCGCGCTGACGGGGGAGAACTCGTTTCTTCAGTTCATCGGCTCGAAAACAACGCTGATGGAACGGCGTCCGGACTACCTGGACAACTGGATCAACATGCCGTACAACGCGCGGGGAATCGACAAGCCGTTTTCCATCCCCGAACTCTATATGACCTCGTCGCGTTACGGAAACGATTATACGCAGTGCATCATCATGCGCACCAAAGGCTCCCGTACCTCGCGGCGTCACTGGGATTCGAGCGTCGTCGCGGACCAGGAGGTCTGGAAGTTCGATTCGAAAGACGACAGTTATCCGAAAGAGTGGAATTTCGACCTTCTGAAGGATCCGAAGTTTACGGATGATTCGAAGGAGGACAAGTCGGAACCGAAGAAAATCAAGTTTTACGAGCGTTACGGCAAGTTTGAAACCTGGAGCACGAAATGAGACGCTTTCTCTTCTTCGCCGCAATTGCTCTGCTGGTTTTTCTGTGCGGACTTGGAGCCGTGGCGTTTCATCGGACGCCGGTGAAGAAAACGGCGGCGAAGAGTGTTCCCGCTGTTCAGTCCCCCCGCCGGAATTCCGCTCCGCGCGGGCTCCCGCCGCTGCGTCTGCCGCCCGGAGTGACGGCGGAGCGTTGTCCGGAGAACAGCTGGGAGTATTCGGGGGAGATCGCGGCGAATTTTGTTTCCGCGCGCGCCCGTTTGAACTCCTGGTTTCAGAACCAGTCGTGGCTCCCGGAGCGCCGGATTACTCTGGATGAAAGTTTAAGCCCGAAAGTCATCCTGACTTTTTCGGGGAATGCATATGAACTGACTCTGATGGTCTGGAAAATCAACACGGATCTGACCGGATTTTCCTACCGCAGAGACAAAAAAAATGAACCGACCGGAGGTCTTGCAGAATGAATGACGCATCGTTTCTTGTCCTGTTCCTCGCACCCGTGAAGGAATATCTCGCCGACGACAAAGTATCCGAAATCCTGATTAACGGTCCCGACCATATCTACATCGAACGCGGCGGCACGCTGCAGGAGACTCCCGCAAAGTTCGCGAGCGAAGCGCAGCTGAAAGCGGCGGCGGTCAACATCGCAAAATCCGTTGAACGCCAGCTCGACGAGATGCACCCCGACCTCGATGCGCGTCTTCCCGACGGCTCCCGCGTTCATGCGACCATTCCGCCGATCAGCCGCAGCGGAACGATCATCTCCATCCGTAAATTCAAAAAGGACATGCTGACGATCGACAAGCTGGAGGATTACGGGAGCATTCCGCATGACGGCGTGCTTCTTTTGAACGCCATTGTCAGACTGCGCAAAAACACGATCGTTTCCGGCGGCACTTCGTCGGGAAAAACGTCTCTGCTGAACGCGCTGAGCGGACTCATTCCGGAGAACGACCGCATTCTGGTGCTCGAAGACGCGAGCGAGCTTCAGCTCCAGCAGAAACACACGGTCTATTTTGAAACGCGCAAACCGGACAAGAACGGCAACGGCGCGTTTTCAATCCGCGACCTTGTGATCGCGTCGCTGCGTCTGCGTCCGGACCGTCTGGTCATCGGAGAAATCCGCGGCGGCGAGGCGTTTGACCTCCTGCAGGCGATGAACACCGGTCACTCCGGCTCCATGTCGACCATTCACGCGAACAGTGCGGTTGATGCGCTGAGACGTATGGAAGCCTGCGCCATGATGAGCGGCATTGAGCTTCCGCTGACTGCGGTCCGCATGCAGGTGGCGTCCGCGATCAACTGCGTCGTGCAGACTTCGCACATGCCGGAAGGCTCGCGGAACACGGTTGAAATCGCGGAGGTCACGCCGCCTGAAAACGGGGAATACCGCATGCGCACTCTGATGAAATGGGAAACCGAATCCGCGTTTCCGGATCCTGAGAAACCCGGTCACATGGTCATCAAAGGCCGCTTCATCCTCGGCGAAGCGCCGACTTTCCGTCATGAGGCGGAAATCATGGGACTTGAGCTGCCGAAATACGAATGACGGAACCGGCTCCGTATTTTTTCGCGGGGGAGCAGATCGCGGATGTTCAGCTGATCCGTCCTCTGCGCGTGCGTGCGCTTGCCGAATGCTGGCTTGCCGCCGGACTCGCGGACGGTTCCCCGTGTGCGGTGAAATTCCTGCGTCGCGAAAATCCGCACGCCGCGCATTTTCATGAACTGGCGGATTTCCTTCAGCGTTCGAATTCGCCGTTCCTGATCCGCGTTCTGCGTCATGCGGAGACCGCGCAGGGAATGCCATACGCCGTCATGGAGTTCGCTTCCGGCGGTTCGCTCCGCCGGAAACTGGTGCAGCGCGGAAAGCTTTCTCTTCCGAAATCCGTTTTCCTTCTGCGCGGAATGCTTGAGGCGCTCGCGTCACTTCATGCAGACGGGATTGTTCACAGGGACGTCAAGCCGGACAACATCTGGCTGACTTCCGATGGCGGGTTCCGTCTGGGCGACCTCGGACTTGCGAAGCTGCCCGGCGTTGCGGAAGATCGTGGAAAGGTGTTCGGCACAGCGTCGTTTCTCTCTCCCGAACAGGCGCGGGATTCCTCCTGCGCGGATGCGCGGAGCGATCTTTACAGCCTTGCGCTTGTCCTGTTCGAAGTCCTGACGGGGAGTCCGCTCCGTCCGAAAGGAACGTTCGTGGAGATGGTGAAGCGAATCCGCTCCGACCGCACCGCTCCGCCAATGGAGCTTCTGCGTGAATCCGCGACGGAGAAACTTGCGGTTCTTCTGGGGCGGATGATGGAATTTTCCCCCGCGCTGCGTCCGCAAAGCGCAGAGGAAGCCCTTGCCGAGCTCAATGAAATGAATCTTCCGGAAGAGACGCTTTTCTGATTCAGCTGATATCGGTTCGCAGATAATCGTTTTGTCTATTTTTTCGCACTTTTTCTCTATTGAGAAACGGCGGGATGACGCGTATATTATCCTCCGGTTCAACAAAAGGAAAGGAGCCGTTTCAATGAAATTCGGTGTTGCAGATTATGGATTGAATGTCTGGTACGGCGGGCTTTACGACTTGGAAAGCCGTCTGCGGAATCTCCGAGAGCTTGGTTTTGAAGGAATTGAGAGGCTTGAAGCGAACGGTTCCGGAGACGCTCTCAGCAAAGCCGCTCTCTGCCGGAGGTGCGGAATGGATTTCGCGACTTGCCGCGGTCCCGATCTTGCGGCCGGAGAGAAGGTCGGGCAGATACTTCATCTTCTGCTCCTCGAAAAAATAGACAAAACGATTATCGCTTGGCGCCGGCGTGTCGTCAGGAGATGAGTTTCCTCATGACGTCCGGCTCGAAGCCGCGCCGCTCCGCATAGGGAAGCAGCTGATCCTCCTGAACTTTGCCGACGGCAAAGTAGGAGGATTCCGCATTCGCCAGGACAAGCGCACAGACAGATGCCTGCGGAACCATCATGAATGAGTCCGTCAATGCGGTTCCAAGCTCCTTTTCCGCATTCAGCAGACCGAAAATCTCGCGCTTGAGCGAATGATCGGGAAGGGTTGGGTAGCCCGGAGCCGGACGGATTCCCGTATAGCGGTTGCGCAGAAGTTCGGCAACCGGAAGCGGCTTGCCCGTCTCGAATCCCCAGATTTTACGGCGCATCCGCAGGTGAATCACCTCCGCCGCGGCTTCCGCGACACGGTTCGCAACGGTCTTCAGCAGAATCGCGGAATAGTCGTCGCCCTCCGCCTTGAATGCCGCCGCGCGTTCCTCCGCCCCGAAAACGGAAACGGCGAACATGCCGACGTAATCATCCTTCTCCGCGACGAAATCCGCAAGCGCCAGATACTTCGATTTGGTGTTCTGCTGGCGCAGAGCCTGGTTGATGGTCGTAATGGAGGCAATGACAGACTTGTTGATTGTTTTCCCACGATTGACAACCAGGCTTTCCGTATTCAGCAGCTTGGCTTGTTCCCGGCTGCAAAGGCGGCTGATGGTGCTGCGCAGGTTGCGGGCCTGACTTTCCGAAAGAAAACGAGCGCTGTTGACACATTCGGTCAGCAAGCGCAGTTCATCAAATTCATAGGGCCTCTGGGTGACAAGGTAGCCGCCCTGTGGAGAATTTTTTGTGGGCTTCCTTGTGAACACGATTTCATAGCCCAGGCGTTCCCGTTCTGGAATTCTGTCTTCCTCCTGGAGTTCCGTATTCAGCAGCTCCACAAGGTCGTGAATATCCCGGTAAACAGAGCGGCGGTCTGATTCTATGCCGTATTTGGATAGGTGAGAGAGGATGTCATTCATGGTGACGGCGTTTTCATCGTCGGCATTTTTGTGGAGGTATTGGAGGACCAGGAGGGACTTGTATTTCTGACCGGGGCGCTTGCCGGGGCGGGGGGAATTTTGAGATGGTTGTTTGTCCATAGCTATTTCCTTTTGTGGAAAAAACGTATAAAAAAGTGTCAACTATTCTACTTCGATATGCTTAATGCCGTAATCGAGTATTAAGTTGATGAGTTCATTACGGGAATAATTGCTCTCGCTGGCAATTTTATCAAGTTCTGCAAGAATTTCTTCACGAATGCGAACAGAGATAATGCGGTTACCATCTTCACCACGCTTTTTGATTCTTAGCGGCTCATTGTTCATTACATTCACCTCACAATCTATTGTAATTATAGATTGACAGAAATAATTGTTATATGCTACAATAGAATATGTAATATGATATGTAAATGTATTACGTACAGATATTGAAGAAAGAGGGATAACTATGGGAAAGCCACCAAGACTAGACGAACTAGACGCTATTTTTGGAAAGAAGGAAGATATTTTTTTGACGGACAGGGAGTATTTGGAAAAAACCGGTGCAAACCTTCCAAAAGGGAAAAGCTACCTTATGAGGCGCTCGGCTTTTTCTACATGGCTCTCCGAAAGAGGTTACGTAATTGCCGATGTCCAAGAGAAACCAGTCATTGAGCGGACTGTACATATCAGGAGAAAATAGAGGGGAAAGAAATGAAAAAATTAGTAACTGTTTTTGTATTGCTTATGCTGTCGGTATGCCTAACAGCGTGTAACTCCAAAGTTAAGGAATGTGAACAGTTAATCGAAAATATAGGGACGTTAGATACAAACTATTTCTTTGAAAGCTGGAGTGGAAACTATCAGATTGATTGGAGAGGTATGGCCGCATTTGAAAAAGCGGATGAATTCTATGGCAATTTATCGCCCAATCAACAGAAAAAAGTTAAAAATGTAGATAAACTAGAGACGCAGAGAGAAGTATACCAAGAATTAGAGAAGACACATTCATTACTTAAAGTAAAGGCTGATATCTGGCGCCAAGTGCATAATGAAGTTTCGTATAAAGCCGAACGAATGCTAAAAACGCCGAGTTCGTTCGAAGAAAATAGTTTTCACTGCTTTATTGATGAAGATAATTTTGATTTGAATACCGGGGAGTTTCACCTATTACCCTGGATTGAGTATTCTGGAACAAATTCTTTTGGTGGCCGTGGTGATGTGACTAGTCACTTTGAAGTGAGTGGAACCTATAACTTTGATACAACCCTTATCGAAGACTTAAACGTGAAATCATGGTGAGCAGCATTTCTGCATTAAAAATTTTCTTAACATTTGCAAGGCATTAAGTCTTCTTTTACAAAAAGGAACCAGGGGCTATACTTAGCACCCTGGTTCTATCACTTTTTTAAGAGCCCAATATACTTATACACAGTCGTCCTACTCACCCCGCAAACCCTGGCTAGTTCACTGACATTCAACGCCCCACTCCGATATGCCGGATAATGCCGAAGAAAAATTGCCGGGATGCTCTCAACCGTAACCTGTGGCCTCCCAATCCGTTTCCCCTTGGCCCTGGCATTCACCATTCCAGACCGCACACGCATTCGTATCATAGACAGCTCTAATTGACTGAATACCCCCGGTATTCAAAT
>OQVZ01000814.1_pt1 | contig 11771 bp, 11 predicted proteins | sample 1691571 | NCBI WGS metagenome assembly OQVZ01 (sample SAMN03418261, study PRJEB22391) | human gut metagenome | biome: human-gut; feature: organic feature; material: feces | host: Homo sapiens | place: Tanzania | collected 2013-01
TTTATGTTTTTATCTGGTTATGTGGCTTCCTTGTCTATTGGAAAGTATTTGTCTCGCAAAGTGGAATATATTCGAAAGAAAGTTTACTCTCTTGTGGTGCCTTTTGTATTTATGGGGGGGCTTAATATGCTTTTGTATAAGCATTATTCTATGGAATATATTTTAAATTTGTTTAGAAATCCAGACAATGGATTATGGTTTTTGATAGTGTTATTTTGCATACAACTTTGGTATTTGGCTTTGGAATATGTATGTTCCAAGCTTAAATATAACAAACGCTATCTAATAGAAGGATTTGTTGGAGTCGTTTTTATTGCAATGATAATAGTTCTTAACAAAGTTAATCATGAGTTTAGTGGGTTATATACGAGTCCTATTTTCTATGTTATGTTTTTTGCAGGTAGTTACGCTGCAAAGTTCTTGGAGCCATTTGTAAAAAGTGACATTGTCTTATTCCTGTCTATGATAGGGTTTATTGTTCTTGTACCGAAGTTTCATATGTGGCAAAATAATTCAAGTCTCCTATCATTGTCAATCTCTCTCTTTGCTTCAATCATAATATTGCGTATTGCTATGGCATTGGAGAAAGGAGAGGTTAAATCTGATAAACTCCTACTATTCGGAAAATCTTCGTTGGTAATATATATATTTCATTTTTATCTCATTAAAATTTTAATTGATATAAAAATTGATACTAGTGATGTTTCCGTATTGCCTTTATTTGTGGCTCTAGGTGTAATCGCCTTTTTTGTGAGTGATATTTGTGTGAGAATCAGTAATGTGATTTCTCAAAATCGATTGTTTAATTTCCTGGTATTAGGAAGAAAAATAAAATAAATCATGAAAGTATTCGTTTTTCAAGGTGGCTTAGGTAACCAGATATTTGAATATGCATACTATCAACATGAGTTGAAGAAGAATCCTCATTTGAAGTATCTATTTCCAAAAGTCAAGTGTCATAATGGATTTGAACTTGACAAGTGGTTTGATGTTAAATTATCAAAAGCGTCTAAATGGCAGGAATGGCTTTATTGGTTTATAGTTCAACTAAAGGGTAAAGGTATAGCCGGATTAGCCAATAAAATGATTGTCGATAAGGATGCATTTTTCTCTCAGGATAAATATTTTGCTGAGGGATATTTGCAATCAAAGAAATATTTGGCACCTGATTTTATCAAGTTTAGAAATATAGAACTATCAGCGGAAAACCAACGATTTCTGGACTTGATAGAGAATACCCAAAGTATTGCCATTCATATTCGAAGAGGTGATTACTTGCAACCTCCTTATGATGCTATTTATGGAGGTATTTGTACTGATGATTATTATGCTCAAGCTATAGACATTATCAAAAGAAACTTTAATAATCCGACTTTTTTTGTGTTTTCTAATGATATGGATTGGGTCAAAAACAATTTGAAGTTGGGTAATGCACATTATATTGATTGTAATACAGGAGCCAATTCGCCATTGGATATGTATTTGATGTCAAAGACAAAAGGTTTGATTTTAGCGAATAGTACATTTAGTTTTTGGGGAGCCCGTTTAAATCCATCTGCTAAACTTGTGATTTATCCTAAAAAATGGATTAATAAATTTGCCGTCCCTGATATTTTTGTTAATGAATGGTTAGGGCTATAAAATTATGAGTATTTCTTTAATAATATTTTTGCTGATATTGTTGATGTGCATAAAGAGCAAGGACTTGGCTCTAATGCTTTCAGCTATTATGATGCCTATGATAGGCACATATACTCTTACAGGTGAAATCAGTTTGATTTTTGTGGTTAGTTTCCTTTTTCTCGTGTTGTATTATAAAGATATATGCAATTATATTAAATACAGAGAGACATATTTCTTTTCTTTTATAGCGTATACTATTTTGATAGTGATTTCCGCTATTATTGCACAGCAAAAGCACTATTTTCTGGCATTACAAAATATTTTCGGTTTTGTTGTTATACCTTTATGTACTTACATCTGTTTACAGTCTAAAAAAAATGTTACGAGCTTTATAAAACTTGCATACTGGAGCTGTCTGATATGTGTTTGTTATGCTTTCATAGAAATAGTTACTTCTAGTAATCCTATTGTGGAAACTGCTATAGGACAGGATGTGTTCTCTGGTGAATTAATGACAGGTTCTCGCTTTGGATTTAAGCAAATACAATGCGTCTTTTCTTATCATGAGACTGCAGGATGTTTTTTCTGGATGATGGCTGTTTATTTTACTTGGTTGTTATTGACAGAGAATCATGTGATTAGCAGGAAAAGAATTATCTTGATAATAGCTTTAACTGCAATTTGTTGTTTTCTGACAGGATCAAGATCTTCGATAGTATCTATTTGTATAGGTTTGCTTCCTTTTGCTATAGTTAATAAAAAGTATATTATACTGGTTCCTATAGTCATTTTGGTTTGTTTTTATTCTATGCCAGACTATTTTGGTGAAATTTATTCTTCTATAGTAGACAGTGACAGTGCTAACATGGGTAGTAGTTCCGATCTGCGAGAACGGCAATTAAATGCTTCGCTATTATATATGTTCAACTCTCCGAGTGGGGCTTTTTGGGGACATGGTCTTGGATATACAGATGAGTTTCTGATAGGTAATGTAACTGATTTAGCAGGAGGAGAAAGTCTTTGGTTTCGACTAATGATAGATCAAGGAATTCTCGGAATAATAGTTATGGTATATATTTTTATTTATTCAATATTTGTGTCGTTTAGAGTGAATAAATATTTACCAACATTAGTTCTCGCTTTCTTATGTGCCAAAACAATGGCAGTCGTACCGTGTGTTGAGGTTTCATGGATATTTGTATTTGTAATATTCTTTAATATGCAGAATCGTATGAGATGTTGTATGAGATAATTAAATAATAGTTTATGAAGAAAGATGATAATCCGAAAGTTTCAATTTTGGTTCCGATTTATGGAACGGAACTATATATTGAGAAGTGTGCTCGAACATTGTTTGAGCAAACATATGACAATATAGAATTTATCTTTGTCAATGATTGTACTAGAGATAATTCTGTTATTGTACTGAAACGTGTGCTGGAAGAATATCCTTTGAGAAAGAGCCAAACAAGGATAATTGAGCATAAGGAGAACAAGGGCTTGGCAGGATCAAGACTAACTGGTTTGCAAAACGCAACTGGTGAGTATGTATGGTGTGTTGATAGTGATGATTATGTAGAAAAAAATGCTGTTGAAGTGTTGTTGCCATATATGTTAGATGATTATGATTTTATATCATTCAATTATTTCTTAAATGATGGTAAAACAACGACTAAATTTGAGTCTAAAGAGCTTAATGTAGAGAATTTTTTAACAAATAGAATGCCACCTTCGATATGGAAGTGTGTAGTTAAAAGGGATTTATATTATAATAATGGTATTTGGCCAGTTGTTGGCATAAATGTATCAGAAGATTATCTTTTGACCGCCAGATTAATTTTGGTAGTTCAAAAGAAAATTCTACTTGATAAAGAGTTTTTGTATTATTATAATGTATCAAATCTCGATTCGTATATGAATAACATGAAAGAATCTAGTTTTGAGAACTGTGTAGATTCTGCTTTGATTATATATGATTTTTATCGAAATAAAGAAAAATTATTTTTGTATAAAAAACAGTTAGTTTATATGCTTGCCGTGAATTATATGCGATTAATTAAAGTGAATCCATATAATACAAGATGTTCTAAATTAGCTCATCTCATTGGCGAGTTGAATAAAACTTATTTGATGGTGGCAAAAAGTTGCTTAAGTTTATCACATAAAATGACTATCTTACGGTTATTAACCCGTATATAAATACTGTGTTGTTATGATGAAAAATAAGATTAAAGTATCAGTTATAATACCTGTCTTTAATGTAGAAAAATATCTTTCAGTATGTGTTAATTCCGTACTTAATCAAACATTAAAAGATATTGAGATTATTCTTGTAGATGATGAGTCTCCTGACAATTGTCCACAAATGTGTGATGATTATGCTAAGGCTGATTCAAGAGTTAAAGTTATTCATAAGAAAAATGGAGGGTTAGGACTCGCACGCAATTCTGGAAAGGAAATTGCAACTGGCGAGTATGTTACGTTCTTGGATTCTGATGATTATGTGGATTTAACAGCTTATGATCATCTATATAATATAGCCAAGCAAAATGACTTAGACATGCTCCGTTATGGTTTGGATCGTTTTGAGGTGGAAGGATGTTTGCAAGAACACAATGATGATGATAATGTGCAAATTATAGATAGTGCGCCCCTAATAAAGCAACTTTCTCTTTGCATATTTTCAGAACCACTTTTCAAAGAACAAGAAAATTTGTTTTCTGGGGGTAGTGTTTGTGTTGTTCTGTTTAAGAATAAGTTTCTGAAGGATAATCAATTGATGTTTGGTAGTGAAAGAAAAATATTGAGCGAAGATTTTGTATTTACTCATCAATGTTATCAATATGTAAAGCGAATAGGGAATATACCCCACACTTATTACCATTATCGTTTTAATCCTAACTCTATAACTACAATCGTAGATGTAGGAAAAATGGATAAAGTGTATGAGTTTTGCAACTATTTTACAAAATTATACAAGATGGATGGATTCTCAGATGAAATATCAACTGTTTATCCTATGGGCTATTATCTTTCGGCGATGAGAGCTCAAGCTAAGTTAGTATTACTTTCGGATTTGCCGCTTAAAAAGAAAAAGGAATGGTTTAACTATGTTAGAAATCATTCTTATACCAAACTGATTGATCTGCGGTATCCATTGAACAAAATGACATTATTCCAGCGAATTCATTTTTATGTCTTTTATCACAATCATTTTATTACCTTACTTTCCTTAGTGAAAGTTTTTAAATTACTTAAAAAGAAATGATATATTTGTTGTTTGATAATCCTAATGATAAAGAGAAAGTTTCTTTTATAACAAATAGTTTTAGTTTTGAGATAAAAGAGATATACTCTCCCAAATGGGATAAACTTATAATCGGGTGGATAATTGGCTGCTTAACTATCTTAAAGTTGAGTAAACGTAATGATACGATTGTCTGCTGGTATGATTTTCAGGCCGTACTTTGTTATTGGCTTGCTAAACTTTCTTTTAGACAAAGGAAAATTGTTTGTATAAACCTCTTGTTGAAAGATAAAGCAACTGCGAAAAATAAATTCGTGGCATGGCTTTATAAGAAGGCTTTGAAGAGCAAGTATTTTGTGGCAAGCGTAACTTCTGTGGAATATGGTATTCACCTAAAAGAGCGACTCGGAATGAATAAAGAGCTGTTTTTGCTTCATGATGTCTTTCATGAAGATTATAAGGTCAATGCCTCCTTGAATGTTTGCTCTAATACGGTTTTCTGTGGTGGGCGAAATGGTCGTGATTGGAAATTTATGATTGAAGTGGCTAAGGTGATGCCTCATGTTCTGTTTCATCTGGTAATGCCAAAAGTGACTTATGATGAATATCAACATGAATTGCCAAGTAACGTGGTTGCTAAGTACAATCTTTCTATGAATGATTTTATGAAAGAAATGTGTTCTTGTGAGATTGTTGCTTTGCCTTTGGATACAGAAGCTCCAGCTGGTTTGATTGTTTTATTTCAGTCTGCTGCCAACATGAAGTATATTATAACAACTGATACAATGACAACAAGAGAGTATCTTTTTAATGGTAGAGGTTGTTTATTACCGAATGATGTAGAAGTTTGGAAAAAGGCAATAAATGAGAAACTTGGAAATGTCAAGTCTAATATCATCGCTTCTGAGAAATTATTGAATTTCTTAGAGTCAGAATGTTCTGAGAGAAAATTTGTTGAAGGTGTTGAAACTATGATAAATAAGTTGGAATGATAGCAAATTTAGTTAAGAAATTGATTACAATTATAAAAATAAAAAGTAATCGTTTGAATTGTGGGGGGGGCAAGCTATATTGGACTTGGTGTCAAAATAGTTAATCGTGGATGTATAAAGTTTGGTAGTAATGTAATCGTACGTCCTTCAACTTGCATTTACGCAAATGAAACTAAAAGCCTGATATGCCTAAGTGATGGAGTTGAAATTGGTAATCATTCAACAATCTCTTCTATTAATGAGGTTATCTTTGAAAAAGATGTTCTTACTGGTCCTCATGTGTTTGTTTCTGATCATAACCATGAATACAGAAATGTCAAACTTCCAGTTAGTAAGCAAGGGATAATGTCACAAATGGATAGCAAAGTTATTATTGGGGAAGGCTCCTGGCTTGGTACCAATGTGGTAATTGTGGGCAAAGTGCGTATAGGTAAGCATTGTGTGATTGGTGCCAATTCCGTCGTTACCAAAGATATTCCGGATTACTCTGTAGCAGCTGGTATTCCTGCAAAGGTCATTAAGAAGTATGACTTTGAGAAGGATGAATGGGTAAAAGTAAAATAAAATGTTTTAAAATTAATTGTTTTAGAATTATGGCAAATTGGACAATTGAAGAAAGAAGACAGATTTGGAATAAAGGAATTGTTGTTCCTGGTTATGATTCCGAAAAGATTCGTAAGGACCAATGCGGTGCTTTTATCGAATGGGATAAATATGGGGATAGATCAGACAAATATAACATGGGATGGGAGATTGACCATATTAAGCCTGATTCTAAAGGAGGTCTGGACATAGTTAGTAATGCTCGACCTTTACAGTGGTATAATAATGTTAGCCGTCAAAATGGAAGATTGACTTGTCCTGTTACTGCAAAAGAGTAAAACGTTATTTTTGTATCAATAACTTTTAGAATAATATGCCTATTCCTTTACAAACTCGGATGGAAGATATGAGTATGGCTTATCTTCAGGCGATGTGTGCTAAAAATGGTTATGAAATTGGCAATACTAAGCATGATTATGATGGCGTTGACTGCACTATAGAATGTGGTGGCTTTCCTATAGATGATGGTGAATGTCAATGGTATTCTCCAAGGATAGATGTGCAATTGAAATCTTCTTTTGCGAGCGTAAGTATGTTAGATACGGGTGATGTGCAATATGATATTCCTGCAAGAAATTATAATTTGTTGGTGGATTCCAGAAGAAACATTCCCTATATCTTAATATTGTTGGTTATGAATCGTGACGAGAATATGTGGTTAAATCATAGTATGGAAGGTCTTACGATAACAAAATGCGCCTATTGGATTTGTTTGAAAGGGCAAGAACCAACGAAAAATCATAATACAAAGCGCATCGTTATACCTGGTACTAATGTATTAACCCCAAATTCTCTTCAAGAATTAATGATAAAAGTTTCTAAAGAACAAGCACTATGATGAAATATTTGCCTGCGTTACAGAAGTTGAATCCGATAAAAGTTTGTAGATATCTTCAAAATCATGGCTGGAGAGAATTATCCCAAGTGTTTGGAGGTAGGGCTAAGCAGTTTGCAACTCATGATGGCGGAATAGTTGTTCTTATTCCTTTAGATGTAAGTTGTAGCGACTACATTCCCATGCTAGAAAGGGCAATAGTAGATATAGCTAATTATAATAAGAATACGATTGTTGGCATGTTGAGTGAGTTACTTAATCCGTCTGCAGATATTGTAAAATGGCGTATCATAGAGAATGAAACGGAATTAGGACAAATTCCATTTGAATCTATGATAAGTTATATAGGAAGTATCAAAAATAGCTTGGCAGCTGCTTTGCTGGATACGATAAATCCAAAAGTGTTTCATCCGAAATTATTAACTAAAAATGTTACTGAAGAACTATCCAATTGCTCTTTTGGACAAACTGAGTTTGGAAGTTATATAATCAATGTTATTTGTCCATTGGGCGAATATCAATACAATTTGTTTGATAATAATGTCGAGGATTTGCCTTTATATCGAAAGGTTAATCTTAAAATGATGGAGTCTCTTTCTATTATTAATCGAAGTGTAGCTGATGGCAGTAATGAATTGGATGATGCTGTTGGTGGAGGAAATGTTAGTGTTAATTTCTTAGACACAATAGCAAACATCATATCTGTTAATGAATTAGCGCATTTTGATATTAATATTGTAAGAAGTAAAAGTGTTCCTTCTCCTGATGATACTGTAACTAATATTCAGGTAAGTCATGTTGTCAATCAAAAAATCATAGATGTAGCAGACAGATATCGGCCTCATGAGCCACAAAATGTAGTGAAGACAATCTTTGGGAAAATTATAAATATGTCTGGTGATGCAAATCCTGAGGATAGGGATATGTTTACTATAACCTTGTTGACCTTAGGCGATGATAATGATAAGCAACATATAATAGTTAGGCTTAAATATGCAGAAAGTTACCATGTCGTAAGCCTGGCTTTTGAAAACGGACTTGTTGTGCGTGTTACTGGGATGTATTCGTCAGCATCTCGTAAAAAATATATAGATAATGGAACTATAACCATTGCAAACTAAATATAAGTTATGAAGGTAATTGCATTAGTGATAGGTATAGATCATTATTCTCATCCTGAGTTCTTCAATGTGTTGAATTGTGCAGTTGGTGATGCTAAGGCTGTAGCGGAAGTTTTATCTCATTTGAAGATTGAAGTTCAAGAGAGCTATGATGAAGAGGATGATGTCGTAAGGGAGCGCTTAGATGAGTTTACCAACAAAATTATGGATGACAGACCAGATGTTGCTATATTCTATTTTGCAGGTCATGGAGAACGTCCCAACTTGAACGATAGCTTGGTTTTGAAGAATGCTCAAAGAAGTGCAAAAGGTGAAACGGTATTGCTTGGATATTGCCTTGTCGTCAATGATATTATGCAACGGATGAATGTGGCTGGAGACCAGATGAACATTCTTATACTTGATGCTTGTCGTAATGAAACGAGAGGAGCTGTTGCTAAGCAAGAAACGAGTTTTAAGGTGCCTCATCAAACATTCATAGCTTACTCTACGACTGCTGGATGTACTGCTTCTGATGGTAAGGTTGGTGGGCACAGCCCATTTACGGGTGCTTTACTGAATCATATCATGACAGAAAATCTAAAGGTTGAAGATTTGTTTAAGCAAGTAAGAAAGGACATGTTTGCTTCTGGTCGTAGACAATATTCTTGGGATTACTCATGTTTGTTAGATGATTTCTGTTTCAATCATGGTCAATTGAATAGGCATTATGGAAGTACTTATAGTTTTATGGCTTTTTCTCCAACAACAATAGCATTAACGGATGCTCTAAAAAGTAGTTTTGTACAGGACATAAATAGTAGTGTTGAGAAAAATATAGACCATGCTATGAGTATGTTGGTTGCCCATAAAAAAGTCTTTAAAAAGGAAGAGTTGTTTGTAATGGGACGCTATATGCTTCATGCCAGTAAAAGTGTGTTTGCTGCCAAATACATCAATATCACTAAACTCGCTTTACTCAATGTTGGAAATGAAAATCCTTTCTTCGATGGCATTTTATATGAAATGTTCTTCGACAAGGAAGATAATTGTCGAAATAAGAACATAGAGGGCGTTTGGATATTTGATGAAGTGGCAAAAGTTTGTGATAGTCCTAATTTTGCTTCTTCGTTGACATTTATACAGAAAGAACTGGAACCTTTCAAGGACCAGGTAAGCTATGTGCCAGGAAATGAAGTTCATACTGTCAGGTTGTTTTTAGAACAATCTGATTTGTGGCAAAGTTCTGATAAAAAAATATGGATTATAGATGATGTGAGATTTGAAAATGGCAGTGTTATTGATTTATTGGATGAAACTGCATATATTCGCCAAAGTTTGCGTAATGAAGTAAAAAACTCGTTGCGAATACCTTTTAGAAATCTCAGGATTAGATCTAATGAGTTAGTTGATGATCAAGATATCTTGATAGTAGGGGACTTAGGTTATGTTGATAATTTTATAGATGATTATTATCACACCAATGGGGCTGATGAATTTGACGAATTAGGTCATCATTTGGAATTTTCAAATGTAGAAAACTGTGAAATTCTTGATGTTGTAGAATGTGAAGGTTTGTTGGTGGTATCGGGCAATTTTTCAATTTCAGTCATAGCCTATCTTGATTCTGAAGAAGAGATAAAAAATGATATTACCCTTGATGGTGAGTTTAAAATCTCTTTGGAATATGATGGAAATGGATGGTCTGTTGTAGATTATGATGAAATGAAGCTGGAAGCTCCTTATTATTTATATCAATAAGGTGTTTGATGGTGTAATTAATGTTGTGATAGAAGGGTAGTTAAGCGTTTGTACTTTACAAATACATTTTTTATGAAGATTTTATTAGCAAACAAGTTTTATTATCGCCGTGGCGGTGATTGTATTTATATGCTCAATCTGGAAAAGCTGTTGAAGGCGCATGGGCATGAGGTGGCGGTATTCGCTATGGACTATCCGGAGAATCTGGATACGCCTTGGAAGAAATACTTTCCAAAGAATATGAGCAAATTGATGGCTTTTACCCGTCCGTTTGGTGATGGTGAAGTGAAGAGCAAGTTCTCGCAACTGCTGAATGACTTCAAGCCAGATGTGGTGCATCTCAATAATATCCATACGCAGCTTTCTCCGCTGATTGCCAAGTTGGCGCATGAATACGGGGCAAAGGTGGTTTGGACATTGCATGATACCAAACTCGTTTGTCCTTGCTATACCTGCATGAGAGATGGCAAGTGGTGCGAGGAGTGCTTTACGGATAAACTTGCCGTGGTGAAGCATCGCTGTATGCCGGGAAGTATCCCTGGGGCTATCGTGGGTTATCTGGAAGCTAAGAAATGGAACAAGGAGGTGCTGCAGAAGTATGTGAACTGGTTCCTTCCTCCATCGAAGTTTATGATGGATACCTGCGTGAAGGGTGGATATTCTCCAGAGAAGTTCAGAGTGCTCTGCAACTTCATCGATGTGACGAAACTTCCGGAGGTTTCTCCAAAGACTCAGATAAAGGAAGACTACTATGTCTATCTGGGGCGTGTGAATGAGGTGAAGGGTGTGAGAACCTTGTGTAAGGCGGCTGCTCAGCTCGACAAGAAATTGATTGTGATTGGTGATGGTGAACTGCTTCCGGAACTGAAGGAAACCTATAAGAACTGCTCTCATATCGAGTTTAAGGGCCTGATGCAGTGGGAGGAGTTTATGCCTATCCTCCAGAAGGCTCGCATGATGGTGCTTCCTGCTGAATGGAGCGAGAACAATCCTCTCACCGTGATTGAATCACAGAGCCTGGGTACACCTGTTCTGGGTGCAAACATCGGTGGTATTCCGGAACTGATTGTTGAGGGCGGTAAATCTGCTGCGGCAATGGTTCCTAACGGTATGACCTTTACATCGGGTGATGTGGAGGATTTGAAGGACAAAATAGAAAAGATGTTTGCGCATGACTTTGATTATCAAGCCATCGCAAAAGATGCCATCGAAAGATATTCTTCTGAGGCTTATTATCATAAATTAATGGAATATTATAAATAAATATACTATGTCAGAAAAGAAATTAAATGGTACAGTCATTGTAACTTATCGTTGCAATGCGCGTTGTTCAATGTGTAATCGTTACAAGGCTCCTTCTAAGCCTGAGGAGGAAATCTCTATTGAGACAATCAAGAAACTTCCTAAGATGTATTTTACCAACATCACGGGTGGTGAGCCTTTCATCCGTACGGACTTGAAGGACATCGTACGTGAGCTTTATAAGAAGAGCGACCGTATCGTAATCTCTACCAACGGCTTCTTCACCGACCGTATCATCGACCTGGCGAAGGAGTTCCCTCAGATTGGTATCCGTATCTCTATCGAGGGTTTGGAGAAGACCAACAATG
>OQVZ01000816.1_pt1 | contig 11762 bp, 13 predicted proteins | sample 1691571 | NCBI WGS metagenome assembly OQVZ01 (sample SAMN03418261, study PRJEB22391) | human gut metagenome | biome: human-gut; feature: organic feature; material: feces | host: Homo sapiens | place: Tanzania | collected 2013-01
TGAGAAGTGTCAGCCCTAATTTATTTTGTATGAAAAGTTTTAGCGGACAGCAATAATTTGTTTTGTTCCATGCCGCCAATAATTTGTCCCGACAGCTGATTGGTGCCGGCATAGTCTTTCGTGACGATATTGATAGCCATTCCACGCACATGATAGCGAGCGGGGGCAGACAGCATCACCTCGGCTTTTGCCAACTGTGCGGCTGGCATAGCCTTCAGACGCTCAGCCAGTTGCTCCTGTGTCAATGTGGTGGCTTGTCCGTTTACAATCAGCGTCACCTCGTTGCCCGAGAAGGATATCTTGCCCGTAGCATCGCTGATGCCTGGTATGCGTGTCAATGCCTCGTAAGCGTTGTCGGCAGGCAACTGCTTCAGCAGCAACGGCATATTGTACGACAGCATGCCACGCTCCGCCTTGACAATGGGGCGCGATCCCTTTACCATCACTTCAGGAATATTGTGCATCATGGTTTCCATGGTGAGCGAATCTGTTTCGACGTTGGCTTGTGCGTTGGCGGTTATGGCTGACGCAACAAGAAGAGTCGTAAAGAATAATCTGTTCATTTTCATTCCTTCCATGCTTTTGCTTTATTTTCCACAAAAGTAATAGAAATTTTTAATAAAAGCAGACTTACGCCTGCTATATTTTGCGAAACCTACGATTCTGTTTATAAAACAGCTACTGATTTGACGAAAGTTAAATATTTCACAACACAAACCATTTTAAATGTTCGATATTTTGTGAATATCGCTAAAAAGGATTAACTTTGCTGTATGAATATAGAGTTTGACAAAGAATATCTGCAAGACTTATATTTCAAAGGAAAAACAAGTGACAAGAAACATCGATATCAACCAGAAGTTGTACGTAGCTATCAAAAAGCAGTAGTTGCACTTGCAAATGCCAAATGCATAGAAGATTTATTTGTGTTTAGATCATTAAACTATGAAGTTCTCGTTGGCAACAAAAAAGGCATTTCTTCTGTTAGGTGTGGAAAACAGTATCGTTTGGAATTTATAGTCAAAGATAATATGGACGACATAACAATAAAGGTTTGCCGTCTGTTAGATATTAGTAATCATTATAAGTAAAATAGTATGGAAAATATAAAAACATATAGTATAAATGACTTGGTGCCTTCTTCTCCTGTACATCCAGGCGAGATAGTAAAGGACGAACTTGAGGCACGCGGAATATCTCAGCGTAAGTTTGCTATGATAATCGACTGTTCTTACACGGTTTTTAACGAGATACTTAATTGCAAACGTCCCATGACTACCGATTATGCTTTGCGCATTGAGGCTGCTCTTGGCATCAAGGCTTATATGCTCGTAAATATGCAGAGTGAGTATAACCTTCAGACTGCAAGACAAGACTCTCACTTATCTACAATCTTAAGCAAAATACGTTCTGCGGCTGCAATGCTGTAAATAATAGCTGGAAGATAGCTCCAAAAGCTGGCAGATAGGCTGGAAGATATCCTTTAAAAAGGGATATCTCCCAGCCTTTATTGCGCTTAGGATGTGATGGTTACGGCGATCATGGAAGATATGGGGGATATTTTCAACTAATCGTCTTTAAACGCAAGTTTGTCAAACTTGGCTTTAAGCATTGGAGCCTCCGACTTACGAATTGAGAGTTTCATCTCGCAGGTATTGTCGTAGGTCTGGCTGATGATGCGCGGCGACATATCCTTGATGATTTTCATTACATCGTTCATCATAATGTAAGGAAAATCGAAAACAACCTCCTCCTCTACGAACTGACTTACAATCTCTGCGTTGGCTATTGCCTCTGCCGCTGCAGTGCGATAGGCAACAATAAGTCCGCTTGTGCCAAGATTGACGCCTCCGTAATAGCGCACGACGATGATAAGAATGTCGGTCAACTCGTTCTTGTTAATCTGACCGAGGATGGGCTTACCGGCTGTGCTGCTCGGCTCGCCGTCGTCGTTGGCACGGAAATCGGTGCGGTCGGCACCGAGCATGTATGCCCAGCACACATGGCGTGCGTCATAATACTTCTTGCGAAACTCTGCTACGTATTGCTTCACATCCTCTTCGGAAGTGACATGAAAGGCAAAAGCGAGAAACTTACTGCGTTTCTCGCTGTAAAAGCCTTCTGCGGGTGTGTCTGTGATTGTAAGAAATTCGTCTTTTTGCTCCATTGATATTAAATTGACAAGTAGACAAGGCGAGATGCATAACAAATGTTTATGCAAACCACCTTGTCTACTCGTTGCTTATTCACTTATCTACTACTATGTTACGACAGCTTGTGGATGACGAGTCCTGAGCGAAGCTTAGGCTCAAACCATGTTGCCTTCGGCGGCATGATCTTTCCGCTGTCGGCGATATCAATAATCTGCTTCATTGAAACCGGATAGAGGGCGAGCGCCATGCGCATCTCGCCGCTGTCTACGCGACGCTTCAGCTCTTCGAGACCGCGGAGACCACCTACGAAGTCGATGCGCTTGTCTGAACGCAGGTCTGTAATGCCGAGAACCTTATCGAGGATAAGACGACTCGAGATGTCTACGTCGAGAACGCCGATCGGGTCGTGGTCGTCGTATGTGCCCTGCTTGGCATTGAGAGCAAACCAGTGACCATCGAGGTAGAGTGAGAACTCGTGCAGATGCTGCGGCTTGTAGATAGCCTCACCCTTGTCCTCAACCTCGAAGTTCTCGCGCAATGCGTCGAGGAACTGATCTGATGTGAGACCATTAAGGTCTTTTACAACGCGGTTATAGTCGAGCACGGTGAGCTGTGAAGCCTGGAAGCAAACAGCCATAAAGTAGTTGTACTCCTCGTCGCCCTTGTGGTTAGGATTGTTCTTAGCCTTCTCTGCGCCAACGAGAGCAGCAGCAGCGCTGCGGTGGTGGCCGTCGGCGATGTAGAGAGCCGGCATCTTAGCGAACTCCTTGGTGATTACGTCGATATCTGCCTTGTCGCTTACAACCCAGAGCTGATGACCGAAGCCGTCATCAGGCGCAACGAAGTCGTACTCGGGCTTTGTTGCAGCGTAGCGCTTGATGAGCGCGTCGAGCACCTGGTTGTCAGGATATGCGAAGAACACAGGCTCGATGTTTGCGTCGTTGACGCGAACATGCTTCATGCGGTCTTCCTCCTTGTCGCGGCGTGTCAGCTCGTGCTTCTTGATGGTACCGTCGAGATAATCGTTGACGAAAGCACCCACAACAAGTCCGTACTGAGTCTTGCCGTTCATGGTCTGAGCGTAGATATAATAGTTCTCGTCTGCGTCCTGACGAAGCCAACCCTTCTCTTGGAACATCTTGAAGTTAGCAGCTGCCTTCTCGTAAACGCGCGGATCGTACTCGCTTGTACCTGGCTCGAAGTCTATTTCCGGCTTAATGATATGATAAAGACTCTTCTCGTTATCGCCAGCCTCTGCTCTTGCCTCTTCACTATCGAGCACGTCATAAGGACGTGATGCTATCTCTTCAACAAGGTCTTGCGGTGGACGTACGCCACGGAATGGTTTTACTGTTGCCATTATGTGATATATTTTAAAAACCCCACCACTATGTCCTCCCTATGGGGCAAAGGGGTGGGGTTATCGGGGGTTTTACTTAATTACTTGTTAACTTGGAATTTTGTGCAGCCGTCTGCGAAGAACGCATTGATCTGCTTTGCTGCTGCAATACCAGCGTTGGTGTTAGCCTCTGCTGTCTGAGCACCCATCTTCTTAGGTGTAGAGAAGTATCTGCCTTCGAACTTCTGGAACTCTTCGTTAGCATCCGGCATGATGTCTGTGATGAACTTCAGGTCGGTGCGTTCTGCCATAAGGGCAAGGAGTTCGGGTTCGTTGATAACTTCCTTACGAGCTGTGTTGATGAGGATGCCGTTCTTGTGGAGCTTGCCAACAAGAGCAGCGTTGATGCTCTGCTTTGTTTCAGGAGTAGCTGGGATGTGCAGCGAAACGATGTCGCAGTTCTCGAAGAGAGCGTCCTGAGAGTCAACTGCCTTAACGCCAGCAGCCTCAATAGCCTCCTTCGGGCAGAATGCGTCGTATGCATAAGCTTCCATGTCGAAGCCCTTAGCGATGCGAGCCACGTTTCTACCTACGTTGCCGAAAGCGAGGATACCGAGCTTCTTGCCCTTCAATTCGCTACCCGACTTGCCGTTGTAGAAGTTGCGAACGCCGTAAACGAGCAAGCCGAATACGAGCTCAGCCACAGCATTAGAGTTCTGACCAGGTGTGTTCTCAACAACAACGTTCTTCTCCTTAGCGTAAGCACAATCGACATTGTCGTAACCAGCACCGGCACGTACAACAATCTTAAGCTGCTTTGCAGCGTCGAGCACTTCAGGTGTAACCTTGTCTGAGCGCACGATCATTGCATCAGCGTCAGCCACAGCGTCGAGAAGCTGCTGCTTTTCTGTATATTTCTCAAGCAAAACGAGTTCGTTGCCTGCACCTTCTATCTCAGCCTTAATGCCGTCAACCGCAGCCTTTGCAAACGGTTTCTCTGTTGCCACTAATACTTTCATAGCTATACTATTTATTAATGTTCCTTTTCAAAATCCTGCATGCACTTAACGAGAGCCTCAACGCCTTCCATAGGCATAGCGTTGTAGCAGCTTGCGCGGAAACCACCTACAGAGCGGTGACCCTTGATGCCGACCATGCCACGCTGTGTAGCGTACTCGAAGAACGGCTTCTCAAGATCCTTGTACTCGTCGTTCATAACGAAGCAGATGTTCATCAAAGAACGAGAGTCCTTCTCTACTGTACCACGGAACAACTTGTTGCGGTCGATTTCGTCGTAGAGCACCTTAGCGCGAGCCTCAGCACGGCGTGCCATCTCCTCTACTCCACCCTGAGCCTTGATCCAGCGCAGTGTTTCGAGAGCGCAGTAGATAGGAACTACTGGAGGTGTGTTGAACATAGAGCCCTTCTCTACGTGTGTACGGTAGTCGAGCATTGTAGGAATCTGACGCGGAGCCTTACCCAAGCAGTCATCCTTTACGATGATGAGGGTAACACCAGCCATAGCGAGGTTCTTCTGAGCGCCTGCATAGATGCAGTCGTACTTAGCAACGTCGATAGGACGGCTGAAGATATCAGAAGACATATCGCCGATAAGTCTTACAGGTACTTCCGGCTCCTTGCGGATTTCGGTACCATAAATAGTATTGTTTGTTGTGATATGCAAATAGTCGAGGTCTGTCGGGCATTCGTAATCCTTCGGATAGAAGGTGTAGCCAGCGTCAGCAGACGATGCTACTTCTACAGCTTCGCCGATGAGCTTAGCCTCTTTCAAAGCCTTCTTTGCCCATGTACCTGTGTTGAGATAGCCTGCCTTCTTGATAAGGAAGTTGAAAGGAACCATGCAGAATTCCAAAGAAGCACCACCACCGAGGAACAATACAGAGTAGCCTTCTGGCACCTTCAAGAGTTCCTTGATGAGAGCAACTGCCTCATCAACAACCGGTTGAAAATCTTTTGCACGATGGCTAATCTCAGCCAAAGAAAGACCTGAACCGTTAAAATCCAAAATCTGTTTTGCTGTGTTTTCGATCACTTCGCGAGGAAGAATAGAAGGTCCTGCATTAAAGTTGTATTTCTTCATCTGCCTGTTTGTTATTAAGTTAATAAAAGTTTGATTAATATTTCGCAGGCGAAGTTACAATTTATTTTTGAAAGTAACAAGCAAAAAATTACAAAATGTTACTCTTACTTTATCTTTTACGCGGTTTTAGCTTCAGTTGGGGTATTTTTAACTTTTCGCCAGCCTTTACACTATGGCGATTGTTAAGCACCTCGACGTAGCATTCCATGCCTTCGCCGAGATAAGCCTTACTTATCGAAGCGAGGGTCTGACCGGGCTGTACTGTCACGGTCTTGGCTACACCTACTATTATATATGCACCCGTGCGCACACGTGTGTCATAGTTGTAGTCGGAAGGTGTAGTGGCTGTTGAGGGTGCAACAGAAGACTGAGAAGCCTTGGCTTCTGCTGCCGACTTTGACGCTGCTATAGAATCCTTCTTCGCCTTTTCTGCAGCATGCAACTCTGCAGCACGCAATGAATCATTGGACACAATCGTATCCTTGACTGCTACAGCGGGCTGTGCGTCAGCGCGCTCCGCAGCTTCCTGCTGAGCGTAAAGGCGACTCTCAAGTCGATCTATCACATGGTTTTTCTCCTCAATACGCTGATATAGGAAGTACATACCGATGCCAAGACTAACGAGTATAAGGAACGAAGCAATAGTGAGAACATACATAATACGCGGACTGCGCTGTCTGCATCCGCCTATTACTATGCCTTCATCGTCTGCTTCAGGGGCTGTTGCGGTTGTTTTGTCGTCCGATTCCTCACTGTCTTCTTCTATAGTTTCAGTCTTTGGCGTCATCAGACGACGAGCCATATCACGATGCTCCTCTGTGTTTACAGCCTTTGATGCTGTTACAGAGGGAGATTGCGGATTGGCGGACTGATCGGTCGACTGACCGGTTGGCTGACTGGTTGGCTGACTGGTTGGTGCAGTTGGGGACAACTGCACCCCCTGAGGTTGCTCTGCAGGTGCGGGCTGGTCGGTTGACTGATCAGTTGACTGATCGGTTGGTGCAGTTGAGGACAACTGCACCTCCTGAGGTTGCTCAGAAAGTGTAGGTTGATCGGTTAATTGATCGGTTGACTGACCGGTTGGCGCAGTTGGGGACAACTGCACCCCCTGAGGTTGCTCTGCAGGTGCGGGTTGGTCGGTTGGCTGACTGGTTGATGCAGTTGGGGACAACTGCACCCCCTGAGGTTCCGTTTCTGTTACAGAATCAAGTTCTTCCTCGCTTTCCTCATCAATCTCAGAAAAGTCGACGCCATCGTTGAGCACGACGGTCTCGAACTGCACGAACGGACGGTTCACACGATCGCGCAGCAAAACCTCGGGAGTAAACGAAATCTTGTTGCGTCCATCGATAATAATACGTTCGCCGGTATTTACGTCGACACTGGCGCGTGCACCAACTGCCGACACCTTGAAAGTGCCGAAGCCTTTTATCTTCACCGAACTGTCGGCGCCGTCAAGTTCTTCCTTAACGACATCGAACATTGCGCTGACAAAGTCGGAAGCGTCACCAAGCGACAAGCCGTACTTCTCACTCAGTTCGCGAGCAAAATCGTTCACCTTAGCCATTCGCGTCGTCTCCTTTCTTCATCTTGTTCTTCACGGAAGAAGCCGGCTTGAAGTTGAGCACAATCTTCGGCGGAACGAGCATACGCTGTCCCGTAGACGGATTGACAACGATGCGTTCCATGCGTTTCTTCAGTTCGAAATTGCCGAAATCGGGCACAGACACATTCTCACCTTCATCGAACGTAGAGGCAATAGACTCCAACACGCAACGCACCATGCGCTGAGTGTTCTCCTGCGAATATCCCGTACGACGAGACAACTCGGTGATGTATTCCTTATTGTTCATATATAATATAAGGTGAGATTGTGTAAGATTGTGATGATACTATTTATTCCACTTCGCCATAGAGGTCGAAATCGTCACTGTCTGTGATGCGCACATCGTAGAACGAGCCGACACGCAGACGGCGCGTAGCCTTGATGAGCACCTCCGGGTCTACCTCCGGCGAGCAGAACTCTGTACGACCTACATAGTAATCGCCCTCCTTGCGGTCGATGATGGTCTTTAGAACGCTGCCTACCTTAGCGGCTTCCACCTCAGCACTGATGCGCTGCTGCACAGCCATGAGCTTGTCGAGACGGCGCTGCTTAACCTCAGCAGGCACATCGTCCTCGTAATGTTCGGCGCTGTATGTGCCTTCCTCCTCTGAGTAGGCGAAAGCACCCATACGCTCGAAGCGTGCCCACTTCACGAACTCTACAAGTTCCTTGAAGTCTTCCTCTGTCTCGCCAGGGAATCCGACAAGTAGCGTTGTACGCAGATGCAGACCCGGCACCTCCTTGCGGATGCGCTCGATGAACTCCATTGTCTCTGCCTTAGTAACATGGCGGTGCATACGTGTGAGCATATTGTCGGAGATGTGCTGCAGAGCGATGTCGAGATACTTGCATACGTTCGGCTTCTCGCGAATAACGTCGAGCAGTTCGAACGGGAACTGATTAGGATAAGCGTAGTGCAGACGAATCCACTTCACGCCCTTTATATCTGCAATGTCCGAGATAAGGTCGGCGATGTGACGCTTGCCGTCGATATCCACACCATAATATGTAAGTTCCTGAGCGATTATCTGGAACTCCTTCACGCCATTAGCTACGAGTTCGCGCACCTCCTCCAGAATTTCCTCCTTCGGACGGCTGACATGCTTACCGGTGATGATAGGTATAGCACAATAGGCACAACGGCGGTCGCATCCCTCGCTAATCTTTATGTAGGCATAGTGATGCGGCGTAGTGATATGGCGAGCGCCAGAGCATGTAGGCTCTTCGGGTTTGCCGAGGTCGGTAAGCAACTGCTTGAAGTTGAACTTGCCGTAATATTTGTCCACCTGCGGAATCTCCTCCTCGAGCTCCTTCTGATAGCGCTGCGAGAGACAACCCATAACGAAGAGTTTGCTTATCTTGCCCTCTTCCTTAGCCTGAACGAGTTCGAGAATGGTGTCGATGCTCTCCTGCTTTGCGTCCTCAATGAAGCCGCAAGTGTTGATAACAACAATTTCACCCTCGATGCGCTTAGCATCGTGGGTGCAATGATAGCCAGCCTGCTCGAAAAGTGTCATCAGCTTCTCGCTGTCAACAAGGTTCTTTGAGCAGCCCATAGTTATAATATCTACCTGTCCTTTCTTCATAATTACTTCTTGAACAACGAATCGACGAACTGACGCTTGTTGAAGAGCTGCAATGCCTCCATCGACTCGCCGAGTCCGATATACTTCACCGGCACCTTAAGCTGGTCGCTGATGCCGATAACCACACCACCCTTCGCTGTTCCGTCGAGCTTTGTGATGGCAAGCGATGTGATCTGTGTAACCTGCGAGAACTGCTTTGCCTGTTCGAAAGCGTTCTGACCGGTACTGCCGTCGAGCACGAGCAGCACTTCGTCAGGTGCTTCGGGCAGCACCTTCTTCATAACATCCTTTATCTTCTTCAGCTCGTTCATCAAGCCAACCTTGTTATGCAGACGTCCTGCGGTGTCGATGATTACGACGTCGGCGCCGTTAGCCTTAGCCGAAGACAGGGTATCGAAAGCTACTGAGGCAGGGTCGGCGCCCATCTGCTGCTTCACAACGGGCACACCTACGCGCTCGCCCCAGATGCAAATCTGCTCTACGGCAGCAGCACGGAATGTGTCGGCAGCACCGAGATACACCTTCTTGCCCGACTTCTTGAACTGATAAGCCAGTTTGCCAATGGTAGTTGTCTTGCCAACGCCGTTCACACCTACAACAAGAATCACGTACGGACGATGATCGGTAGGCAATTCCCAATCCTCGTTGTCAGCAGTGTTATTCTCGGTGAGCAGCGATGCAATCTCGTCGCGCATGATATTGTTAAGTTCCGACGTAGACACATACTTGTCGCGTGCCACACGTTCCTCGATGCGCTTGATAATCTTCAGGGTTGTGTCAACACCGATATCCGATGTGATAAGAGCCTCCTCAAGATTATCGAGCACTTCGTCGTCGACAGTTGACTTACCCATGACAGCACGAGAAATCTTGTCGAAGACGCTGTGTTTGGTCTTCTCCAGACCATTGTCAAGAACTTCTTTCTTGTTCTTATTAAAAAATCCAAAAATTCCCATATAACGTTATTTGTATGCAAAGATAGTGCAAATCGAACACAATACAAAATATGCTCGCATATTTTTATTGTTGAGATGCAGCCTATCTTATTTAGAGATAGTGCAAATCGAAGACCTATGCTCGCATATTTTTATTACTTCAGTTCCACGACCATGCCCTCACGCGTCAGTTCGGACGCAGGGAACACGGCGCGAGCCTCATCAAGAAGCACCTGCTCGTTGTCGTATTTCGAACTATAATGCCCCAGCAGCAGACGACCAGCATGTGCATCGCGAGCCACCTGCGCAGCCTGAGCCGCCGTACTGTGACAATACTTCGCCGCCTTCTCTACATCCTCCGTAGCGTACGTCGTCTCGTGATAGATGCACGTTGTGCCTTCGAGCTGCTTGTGCAGTTCGGGCAGATAGCAAGTGTCGCTGCAGTAAGCGTAACTGCGCGGCGGGTCGGCAGGACGCGTCAACCGACTGTTCGGTATCTCGTTGCCGTCCTCGTCAGTCCACGACGCTCCATTCTTTATATTGTTTATCTGCGACACGGGGATATGGTAGAAATCAATCATGTCGCGGCGTATATGCGGCAGCGTCGGCTTCTCGCGGAAGAGGAAACCGGCGCACGGCTCACGATGCTTCAGCGGAATAGACTCGACAGTCAGACTGCGATCCTCATAGATGACAGCACGCTTCTTCGTATCGACGGCATGAAACTGTATCTCGTAGTCGAAATCGTTGCAGAATGTCTCCAGCAGCATGTCGAGCACCGGCTTCAGTTCTTTCGGCGCATAGATAGCGAGCGGCATGGTGCGTCCGAGCAAGCCGAACGACGAGAGCATACCGATGAGTCCGAAGCAATGGTCGCCGTGAATATGACTGATGAACACGGCGCAAAGGCGGTTGAAGCCTATCTTCGAACGGCGCATCTGCAACTGAGTGCCCTCGCCGCAATCGACGAGAAACTGCTTCTCGCGTATCTCCACCACCTGCGCCGAAGGATTATGGCGCAACGTGGGCAGCGCACTGCCGCAACCAAGTATATGTATCTTGAATGGTTCCATAGTTTTACACTATCTCCACTTGTTTTTCTTACTTCTTTCGTTTAAGAGCAGAGACTATTCTTTCGTTTAAAGAGCGGTTCTCTACTTCTGTCTCTTGAATGTAAAGATTCCGTTTGCGTTCTCCAGATAGAGCGAGTCGGCGCTCAGACCATCGATGGCGAATGTGTCGCGGTTGAGCAGTAGACTGCCGTTGAGAATCTTCCATGAAGTCCACGGATTGGTCTCAGCCTTAACGGCAGAGTGCACCGTTCCGCCCTCCTCTATCGTGAAGTTCTTGTCGATGCTTGTCCAATGTCCGAGCAGCGATGTAACGTTTATCACTCTGTCAGCCACCAGTTCGTCAGCCGTCTTATGACCCGTCACAGCCATCTTGTCGCCAGCCATGAGTCCGCCCTTCACATCAGACGGAGTCTCCACCTCGGTCTCTGCGTCCTGATCGAGAAGCGTATAGACGAGCGTATCGCCGGCAGACGTAATCAGTTCGAGCGAGTGCATTGATGTGCCTTCGCCGCACACGCCGTAGACAGTGGTGTCGTTCACCTCCTCAGCCTCGGCTGCATTCTCCGGCTGCGCTTTCTCCGGCTTGCCGTTGCAGGCAGCCATAAGCAAGGCGAGGAACAGAAGTGCTACGCCTCCCTTACAGAAAGGGCGCAGCAATATTTCAAGACTCTTCATAATATCCTTATTTAAATGGTTATTCGTTGTTTTTCGCCTCATTCCAGAGCGCATCCATCTCACCGAGCGTCATATCCTTCAGCGGCTTGCCAATCTTTATGCTGTGCTGTTCGATATAGTTGAAGCGGCGTATGAACTTGGCGTTTGTCTTTTCGAGAGCCGTGTCCGGATTAATCTTGTATAGACGTGCAGCGTTGATGAGCGAGAAGAGGAAATCGCCGAACTCCTCCGTTGAGCGCTCCTTGTCCTCACGGCGCAGTTCTGTCTCCAGTTCGCCGAGTTCCTCGCGCACCT
>OQVZ01000820.1_pt1 | contig 11753 bp, 2 predicted proteins | sample 1691571 | NCBI WGS metagenome assembly OQVZ01 (sample SAMN03418261, study PRJEB22391) | human gut metagenome | biome: human-gut; feature: organic feature; material: feces | host: Homo sapiens | place: Tanzania | collected 2013-01
GCCACCAATGGTGGTAGATGTGATTTTTGAGTACGAAAGGATGGATACTTTGGTTTCCTGTTCCTGCTGCCGTCCAGAATGTGGTACCAGGACCGAAGGCACACCAGTCGTCGAAGTCTTCGTTTCGGATATAGCCATTTTTGCCCGTGTTGCACCATAGAGCAACGTCGCGCCAATGGGGATGGTCCTTACCACCTTTGCGAACGTTGGTATATACTTTCGTTGTCCAGAAGATGTTCTGGTTCTTTTTGATATCCACATTGGGAGCACAAACTTTTCGGGTGGTTCCTGAAGTAGGGTCTTCATATTCCTTCACCTTTCTACTGAAGTCGTAGCGGATTACCGGCTTGTTGGTGCGGTTGTCTTGTGTGGTAAGATTTTCTACGAAAACAGGGACGAGGGTCAGGACTTCGTTTTCTTCCTCAAATGAATAGGTATTGCCCGGTTCATAAGGATGCTGGGAAGGATTGGCTTTATTTACCCAGTGGTCGAGGGTGTATTGTTTCTCGTTCTGATTTCCCTCATTATCTACACTTTTGAAGAAGGTGTAGTTGGTTGGGATGGTGAAGGAGAGAACATCCTTGATTTCTGGAAGCGGCTGACTGACGGCATTCTTGTAACCAGCCTTTTCCTGTTCTCCGTTCACGCGCTGGTCGCCATAAGCAAAACTAACTTTTCCCTTGTGACCTATGGCAAAATGGGCGGTGATTGTTTCGTTTTGATTTTCTATGGTGAATTTCAGGTTATCACCTTTGTGCTGTGTTTCCTCGCCTTCTTTCTTCCAATACTCCAGACGGTAATTGGCCGCAGCTTCAGCTGTAGCCGTCACTTCTGTTTGAGGAGTATACCAGCTTTCTACCTGAATCATTTTTCCCGGTTTTCCATTGCTTCCTTCTTCGCGTATTTCCTGATAGAAATTATCATAATGAGGAGTGAGGGATACAGACCCCAGGTTGGCATCCGATGGCTTGATGGTTACCTTGTGCAGTTGCTTGCGCTGGAAGATGGCTTCTATGTTATTGATGCCATCCTTTACGGTATAATCGAAAGAAGCTGCTTTTGTTGTTTCGCCGATTTTGAATTCTTTAAAGTCGTAGCCATAATCTGGAGTAGCAGAAATGGTTACTACATCACCCACCTTATATCGGCTTCCGATATTGCCATGTGACGAAGCAGCAGTTTTAAGTGTGATGGTAACCTTACCTGCATTCTGAGGCTTTTCATTCGGAAATGCCGTAGCATCTGCATTCGATATGGAATTGACGGCTACTACATTAGGCACCAGTGGATAGATGGCAGTGATTTCTTGGAGATAACAGTCGGTTCCTTCAATTTGGCTTGCCTTCTTCATCATAAAGGTGATGGATTTTGCATCGCCCTGATAGGTGAAGGTGATGATTTTGCCGTCATCAGATGTGACGGCATTTGTTGTTGCGGCGTTTGTTTTGCCGGCATTTGTAGCAGATGCAGATGACAGAGAAGTTCCTGCATCATCAGTCAGGATGATTTCTCCAATAGCGGTTGAGGCATGGAAGGCTACTTTCATGCCATAGATGGCAGGTAAAGTGAATTTCACGCTATCCTTTACCAGGGCACCCGTAACTCCTGCCATCGTATTGTCTATCTTTCCGTTTTGCAACATTTTGATATCTTCATCGATGTGGATATCCAGGGCTACATCCTGTTTTTCCTGCGTGCTCTCATTGATATAGATGCTGGTAGGGTGGGTATAGGATAAATCTTTCTGATGATTGGAACGGAAGATATTGATGGCAGGTGCTTGGTTTGGGTCAAAACTCCAAACTACCGCTGTCGCCTGATTGCTGTCATAGAGCTGATAGCTGTTCTTTTTCCATTTGGCTTTCATCTGGGTGGTAGCATTGGTAGCGGTATAGGTATCGCCCGGCTGATATACATTCTCTCCATCCGTCCAGCCGATAAAGGTATAGCCAGGGCGGGAGAAGGTGTTGCCGGATGGCAGGGTGACCTTATCCTGCTCATCGCAGATGAGCAGGATAGGGAACTTACCAGCCATATCATCCAATTTCTGAAAGTTGATCTGTTTCAGAACTTTCGGGGTAACGGTTCCTGATACGTTGCCGTAGATCTTGAGGTCTACGATATAGGCATTGTTATTACGCCCCTTTTCAGGATCATCAAAGTTCTCGAATTTAATCTGGCAATTGGTTTTCTTTACTTCGAAGGAGAGCTTTTCGCCAGTAGGTGTTTCGATAGTTTTATCATGGAGTGAGACCCAATCTTCATCTCCGTCTCCCTTGACAGATACCTTGATACCTCTTTTTCTACCCGTTGCCACCTGAATGAGTTCAATCCTGGTGATACTTTTCAGCGAGGATGTTATTGCTGTAGGAATATCCTGACTATATTCAGATTTATATTTCGCCGTCTTCAAGTATCCGGTGTAATCGGGAAAATTCTTGGCATCTGTTCCAATAGGATCTACTCCCACACCATGGAGCGTGAGAGTAAAGTCCTCCTTTGTATATTGGGTTTTGAGATGAACCACCTTATCCACCGTAGATGTACAGTCGATATTATCCCATTCCTGGAAATCGGTGGAGTAAATCAGCTGTTCGGAGGATGCAGTATTCTGTGCCCATGCACATCCCATCCATCCCATCATGAGGAATATCATGATGGAACGGAGCAGCTTGCCGGTTGATATCTTATTCTTTCTGTTCATATATATTCTGTTATTTTACCATGATTTTACTTTTTCCGAAGATGAAGATGCCATCAGGGAAACCGCTGTAGGTGGCGGTGCCTGGCTGCACATCCAGGATGCGGTGAAGCTGACCGGTGGTTGAGAATACCTTGAGCTGGGTGGCGTAGGTGCTCTCGATGCTTACACGATGAGCACCGATAGGGCGGATGAGGAGGTATTCTCCTGCTGGAGTATCCTCATCGTTTCCATTCGCCTCTGGTTCAATCCTGTCGATGCCCGTGGTTTCGCTGATGCGGATTACCTTTGTTGCATCGGTAGAACGGACCTTCGCCTGCTGGCTTGCTGGTGCCATATAGGTGCGGAACGGCATCACGGTGGTGTGTGATAGGGCTGAACCCGGAGTAGAAGCCAACGCTGAACCTGAAGCAGAGACAAACGCTGTTCCGTTGTCGTTCATACCGTAGAGAGTGCCATTAGCCACCTGCTGGGCTGCAAAGGTTCCTCTGTGAGAGAAGCCGCTGATATTCTCTGTTCCCATGTTTTGGGTGATAGGTATCACGATAGCCTTCTTTGAAGCCTCATCGCTTGCCGCACCATAAGCATGGAAGGTGATGGTTTGAGCCGCAGCCTTCTTATTCAAGAGACTGTTGTAGAACTTACTTGAAAGGTCGAACTCATAATAGCGCTCACCCGGGAAGCGAACCACGTATGGTATTCCGGCTGTAAGCGGGAGATAGCCCGAGTAGGTATGCGGCTCATTATAATATGAATTTTTCTCCTCATTATACGACCAGTCCCGGTAAGTATCTACAAAGAAGGTGTTAAGGAACTTATACTTCTGAGTCTCTGCGTTGGCAACATGGAAGAGTCCATCGCCCGGGCGCTGGAAGATAGCTGACTTCTCGGTAGCATTGGCTGCATTTACTGTATTTGCAGCCTTCACTTCAGTCAAGCCACGGAGCCAGTACTCATGGTGCAGATCTTCCGTTCCATAGAAATGGGTAATCTCACCATTGATGGATGCTTCCGCCTTCTGAACGGTGAATGGCAGACAGATGCCTTCCCATGCTCCCGTGGTATTCTCTGCATAATACAATGGCTTGCGTACATACCAGGCATGGTTGGTTACCGAGAATGGGATAGGTACACAGAAGTCGTTGTTGACGCATGCATCGCCCTCGCTGTTCTTGCTATCAGGAGTGCGTTCTACGAGATGGAGTTTCTGGGTAGCGTAGGATTCGCCTGATTTCGCGATATGGTGTCCCATGATGAGACTTTCTGCTGTGTTCTCGTCGTAACTCAATGCCTTGCTTACGATGTCGTATGCATCGGTGGCGTTGTCCTCCTTGTTGCCTTCCGTATAAACCAGGAGGTTTCGGGTCACCCCATCCTTGATGATGAAATCGTAGAAAGAGGTGGCATTGTCATCGCTGGCAGCAAAGTTGATGGCTGTTGTTCCAGGACGGTGTACGTATGTACCCATGTTTCTGCCATCCTGGTTGTAGGCGTTGTAGTAGAACTTGCCATTTGTACTTCCGTAATATCCGTCGGTGCGATATACTCGGTTGATCATGTACTTGTTCTGCTGCGATGCTATCTTGGCAGGATAATTTTCCGGAGTTGATTGCAGGCTCTGTCCCCAGAAGAGGAAGTCGTTCATCTGTTCACTGCCGTACTTGTTTTCATTGAACAGAGGCAGGTAGTAGCCTGTGCGGGATTCCTTTTCTGTATTTGTTGCCGCTACGTATCCCTGTGCACGCGCCTTGTCGATGGCATGATTCTGGTCGTGGCGGGTTTCTGTCTGACCATAGTTAGGCAGGTCGCTATCCTGACCCGTACGGAGATAGGTGATACCCGTGTTCTTGCCCGTGATGGCATCCTTGCGGTGTGCATACTGATAGTCACCGTTGGCATAATAGTCGTAGATGTACTTCAGTGCCGTCTTGTCTTCCTCCTTGTCATGGCTTGTGCGGGCACGCTGGTAGTAGCCATTCAGATCGTATGCCACCTTGCCATACTTGAAGTCATCAAGCGTATAGCTACTGTTAGCCGTGCCGTCCATTCCATATACAATAGGTTTAGAAGAGGCAGGGGCATACTCAAAGCAGCAGTGGTATTCACCCGTAGATGTGGTGCCCGTAGATGAGGTGCCCGTGGTGCAGCCCTGTGCAGCGATACGTCCCGTTGCCAGACCGAGGTTGTAGATTTTTCCCTGGTTTTCCGCAAAGAGAGCCTGGTCTTTACCTAAACCATTAATGATGTGACCGTTGCCATGCAGGGTACCCTTGAAGATAATCTTGCTGCCATCGAAGTCTTTAGGGATGGTGAGGTCGTTCTGCAGGATAAACTGGGCATTTCCTTTTATTGTATCCACGAAGTTGATGAACGCCTTCAGGTCGCTGGCATCGTTGATATAGATGCGAGGTTCAGCGAAGTTCGATTCCTTCTGGGCACGTTTGATGGCCTCAGATAGGTGCAGGTCAATTCCTGCCTTATGAGGATCCATCTGGTGATAGTTGTGAACCACGAGGGTGTCACCTGGTGCTATGTTCACAGGGAACACCGTCTCCTTGATACCCGTCATGGTGACACCCAGCTGCACACCGTAACCGTTCATGAAGTAGTAGGCAGGAATGTCGAGATAGTCGGTGGTCTTGTCGTATTTGGCACCTGCGAAGAGGTCGTTGCGGTCCTTGTCTATCTTGTCGCCCTGCTTATAGGTGTCTTTCGATGTCGTGGTTGCAAGCAGCCAACCGTTTCCGCCTTCAAACTGGATGTCGCCCTTGTCATCCTTCTCGAATTCTCCCTTTTCATTCTTCTTCAACTTGCCTATGTGCCAGAAGTAGCCATTCGGTGCGAATGACTGGTCGGCGGAAATTTTCACCTTGTCTTTCTTCAGGCGAATCATCTCGCCAGGCAGGGCACAGTTGTCGATGGTGATGCCACCCGTGAAGTTAGGTCCCTCTACATACTCGATGGTAAGATAGATGGTGTAGGTATAGTTCACGTCCTTGCCATCCTTGTCTTTCTTTTGGCTGCCATCCTCGTTTAAGGCTGGTGATTCCAGTACGAGGGTAGCCTGGCATTTCTTGGAGAGATGTGCTTTGTAGTACTCTGGGGTTGCGTTATTCACGTTGTTGTCGTACAGACGGAAAGCAATCTTGGCATCGCCTCCCTGGATGGTATTATTGAATACATCGGTCTTATAATAAATATTATCATTCTCCTTCTTTTCAGACATGGACAGGATGGCAGAAAATCCTTTTTTGTCTATATCCGCTTGGTCTTTGGAGGTAGCACCTATAAAGGCGGTAGTATCCGATGCGCCCACGTAGAGCTTATACTTTTCTGGTGCATATTTCTCCAAATCGCATTGGTAGTCTTCCTTCTGTTCGTTGTTGCCGTCAGGATGTCCGCTTCTCATCTTCCAACTCTGAATCCTTACCTTGGCTCCTGGCTTCAGGCCAGCAAGGGCGGTAAGACCATCCGAGTTGTCGTTGTCGAAGGTGATTTTCTCCTTATAGGTATAACCCGTAATGTGGGCGTTGTAATAATAGTTGTAGCCCGTTACGTACCAGTAGTGGATGTCCATCTCTTTGTCTGGATCCTTGCCGTTCTCCAGACTGTAGAATCCCTTTGGAGAACAATCGTCAACGATGAAGCGGTTGTTGCCTGTCTTGTTGGTGTAGTTCAGTGGGAACACGAAGTTTCCTGTTGTTTCGAGGAAGTCCTTATCTTTTCCATCTGTACGCTCATGCACGTTGTCGGCATATACATATCCGCCACCTTCTCCAGGGCGTGCGCTGATCAGGTTCATCTCTATGATGCCGTGGATAGGACCGTAGTAGATTTTTTCATCCATCTTCTGGGTTGTCTTATTGATGATTTCCTGTACGTTCTGAATCTTCAGGGCGTAGCCCGATGCGATACCCACCATGTTCTTTGCCGTACCGTTGTTACGCTCCTGGAAATCAGAGAAGTCATGGTTCTCATTATATCTGTCGATATAACCCTGCTTTTTATCCTGGTATGAGATGGTTTCGGCTGCTGGCTTGCCATGTTCGTCATGCCAAGGGTCGGAGAACTTTATGTTGGAATAGACGGCTCCTACATAGTGGATGTTGTTGGCGAGTCCCATAAAGTTGCGTGCCTTGTTGCCATACTTGAATTTGCTAGAAGTGCTGGTGTGTGTATCTGGTTCGCCTTCCAGTTTTCCGTCAGTATCAGCCTTGACCTCATTTCCCACCATCTTGATTTCTCCCACACGTGCAATAGAGTAAGGAGTCTTGTTGATTTCGTTGACGGTATAGTCGCGTGCACCGAGCAGCGAGAAGCAGTTGTCTTCCAGTCGCAGGATATCAATTCGCTGGAAAGTGTTGATGATTTTCGGGTTGTCGATGGTATGTTTGGCAAAACCATAACCTGTGATATCGGCACTGCGGAAGCCCTGGGCGTAGGAGAGGTGACCGTCACCGAAGATACCACCCTCGCTGTCGTATTCATAGAATTTATTATACATGATGCCTTCCAAATCTGGAACTTTGTCGCCCTTATAATACTTCACCGCTTCATAGATGAAGCGATAGGTGTATTCGTCCTTGCTCTTATCATCGTAATATCTGTAATAATAGCCATAGAGGTCGGTGCCGTTAGGAAGATTGATTTCCTTCATGTCCTGCTTGGAGATGGTGATATGCTCACTGCTCTTGCTGTCGCCTACCAGAATCAGGGTGTTTCCTCCAAAGCCGGCTGTGGTTCCATCAGGAAGTGACTTCAATTCTTCCAGATGTTCTGCACTGTTGGTAAAGGCTTTATCCACATTGAATTCATCCGTCAGTTTCAATACCGTGGTGTTATTTGCCAGGACGGATGTACCCTGGGCGAGGGAATATCCTCCGCCATAAATCGCTTCATCGATATTGATATGTACGTTGTCCCACTTCATAGATGGCTCCTTGGCAGCAACCAGGGCGAAATAATTGTCCTTGTTGGATTCTGTTATATCTACTCGGGTTCCGTTATCTATCGCCACGATGTCTTCATATACACCCTGCGAAATCAGCTCGCCGGCAAGCAGATGAATCTCCTGCTTGATGGTATGTGTCTCTGTGGTTCCATCATTGTTCTTCAGATTAAGATTCTTCTGGTCGGTACGTTTCAGAATATACTTTCCATTCTGCAATGGCTTCACCTGATAATAGGTAGGATAACCCACCTTCACCTGGGTAGAACCATATACATAACCCGAATAGGAACCGCCGGTTACCGAGCGGAAGACGTGACCATTGAGGATATCCACATCGGTAAGTCCGATGACATTACCCTGCTGACCGCCACCATAGATGAAGTTGGCAGATACGCCGCAAGCGGAGAATTTACCGTTATCCATCGCTGGTTCTTTGCAGCTGATGCTATCACCCATAACGATGTGGGTATTGCCATATACATAACTCTCCATACCATAGCCGGCACCATAGACGTTGAGGCTGGAGTATTCCGGTTGGGTAGCCAGATATTCGTTCGATTTCTCCAGTTTCGCCTGATCCTTATCGGCAAGCATGTCGCTCCGGAGGTCGATGGTAACATCGCCTCTCACGGTTCCCGTCTTGTAGCAGCCGCCATAAACGCAACCGCCTTGGTAGGCATCCTCTACCACTGCAGGTTCAAACTTGTTTTTGATGGTCAGTTTGATGAATGGTTTCTCTGAATGAGCCGTTCCCAGCAGATAACCGCCCTCGTGGGTAACCTCTCCCTTATAGTCGTAGTTGGCATTGTTGCAGCCACCCACAATCTTGCTGGTGATGGTGAGACCTTCAGGGAATTCGTAAGCCACCACCTTACCATTTGCATCCGGATAGATATTCATGTTACCACGGTTTCCTCCGCAATAGAAAGAACCGATGGTGCAGTTGGTCAGATCGTCTGCCCACTTTATGTTTCCCTGGATATTCATCTCCACCGGCTGGAAATAGAGGTCGAGCAGATGAGGATAGACGAGTGGGCGCTGGGCATTTTCTGTTGGCAGATACAGGGTACTGATACCCTTGTTGGAAGGGTCGTTCTCCCAGTCGATGGTATCAGCGAAGTCCAGTTCCTTGCTGGTGTCATAGTAGTCGCCATTCAGTTTTTGGAACTTGTTCATGAAGTTGTTGTCTTCGGATGCCGTGAAGAGTGCATCACCGTTGCAACCCATGAATACGCTTCGGATGTTGACGTAACTGCCAATCTTGATATTCACGCTACCCACGGTTTCGGTGGTTTGGGCAACGGTTTGGGTACCTGATTGTGAGCTACCTTGGTCATTGCTTTCATCATTTACCTGCGCACTTGCCTGCGCATTGGCTTTCTGTGCCTTGAGCACGGTGGCAGAGTTTCCGCCACCGTATACATCGCCCTTGATAAGCACGTGATCCTCGCCGCTGTTACCCATGATATTGATATTCACCTTGTTGGTCATCGGTCTCCACGAGTTGATGTTCACCATTTTGGCTGCATCGCTGGCTGCCTTGTGAGAAGGCATGTTCTCTCTCATCGGTACGGTGAATACCAATGGAGTGGTTTCCGAATTAGGGTCGTTCGGGTTGAGAGGATAGTTTTCGTTCACGGTAATCTGCGTATTGCCCATTCTGTCTAAGGCATAGAGGTAGTCACCGTTGCCGGCACCATATACGTCGCCGTCAATCTTACCGCCATATATATTAATATTTGTACCCGATCCTTTATTATCCGTGAAGTTGCCATTCTTCTCAACTACGTTTACATAGCCCGATACGTCGTTACCGCCGTATACATTGCCATGGATGAAGATGTCCTTGTTGCTGAAAGTGTTTTCAGATGATGTGGCAGAAGGATTCTGGGTTCCGATATTTACCGTGGTACTCTTTTCCACGTCACCCATCATACCGCCGCCGAAAATGTCACGGCAGTCCATCGCATGGATATCCACATGGGTAGCCTTGACGGAGTTGTAGAATCCGCCACCGAAGAGTCGGCGACAGAAGGCACCACCATCTCCTGTTACGTAGGTTTCACCTTCTACCTTACCTGAGTAGCCGCCACCCACGAAGTCCATCACGGAATATCCGCTCCAGAAGTGCTTGTATTCTTCGCCTTTCTTCAAATCGATGGATGGGTCAATCTTGCTTCCTCTTCCAGTCATGGCGATGTTCACATGGGTGTCTCCCTTGATGATGGTATGTTCGCCATAGCCGCCACCGAATACGCAGAAGTGAGGGGATCCCACCTTATTATATATTTCCTTCCATGCCATGGTTTCGAAGAACTTCACATTCACTCCATAAACCACCTGGGTATTATCATGCAGCAATCCCTTTTCCATGGTGAGATGGGCATCTTTGCCTACCACGCATGCTATGTTTCCACCGGCATAGATGTTGTGGTTGATTTTGAACTTCAAAGCCTGGTGGTTGTACTGTGGAGAGTAGGTGATACCTTCAATGATGCTTGCCGGTTCCCAGGAACGGGTATCTGCCTGCCAGTAGGAGGTGAATTTGCTGAAGAAGAAAAAACATAGAATATGTTATTCGGAAAAAAGATTAGAAAACTAAGAGACGGGTATGGCATAAAGATTTTACAAACGACAGATATCTATGCTGAGATTTGGTAACCCACCATACCCAGGAGGATAGGTCATGGGCATCTATTGAAAACAGGTGATATTACTCTCTATTGTAGATAACGTCAATCGCTGGGAGAGATAACGCCAATCGCCTGTCGCGATAACGCCATGCGCTAAAAACACAGCATTTAGTACCTGTTTTACATCTCATGTTGTGATCAGACCAATTACTCGGATTTTTTATGATCCACGGAATACACGGCACCTTGATAAACAGTTGTTTCCTTTTTCATAAGGTGTGGTTTTTGATGGAATTTTGCCCTTGTAATATTAAAAAACCTAAATTATTAGTTAAATAAAATTAAAACCCGGGCTAAAGGCTTGACAACGGGGGGTGTGATGTTGTATCTTTGCACGCGAACCCAAGGCTGATTTCCAAAACAAGGATGAGGCCTTTGCAATAAACCACAAGTCTTATCAATTAAAAATTCCCAATTATGTTTACAAATGCAACTCTAAACACCTCAAACTGGTTACATCAGAAGGAGCATGGTTCTTCGATTTACACCCGACCAGTTCTCGATAGCTTCTCGTTCGGTTCTCGTTCACTTCTCGTTAGGTCCTCGTTCGTCTCTCGTTCGTCTCTCGTTGCTTATTCGTTAGTCTATCGAAGACCGATCGAGGACCGAACGAGGATCGGACGAATTTCGAACGAGAGAAGGACGAAAGAAGATCGAGAAAATGACGAGAAACTTTTGAAGACGCCACGAAAAACTGCCAAACCTGATGGGGAATGGCAGCCTTCTGTTTTCGTTAAGCCAGATGAGCAGAACCGAACTTTCCGAACCTGGGGGAAAGTCAACGAAGTCCGCCTCGTTTGAGTTGTGCCTCAAGGAGAACGCTAAGTGGTTAGTCTGTGATTCTCTCAAGCTGCACGGTGAAATGGCGCATCAGGGGGGCTTCCCATGTAATACGCACACCGTGGGTAATCTGCTGGCGGCGGTCATACACATTCTTCAGAGCTGCTGCGATGACAGCCATGTGGTTGTCGGTATATACACGGCGCGGTATGGCAAGACGCAGAAGATCAAGACCGTTGAAACGATTCTCGCGTGTCACAGGATCACGGTCTGCCAACAGGTAACCAATCTCGCAACCACGAATACCTGCTTCAAGATAGAGTTCTACCGTGAGTGTCTGAGCCGGAAATTCTTCCTTCGGCACGTGGGTGAGTACCTTTGGTGCATCAACGAAAATAGCGTGTCCACCGGCAGGACGCTGATAAGGAATGCCATACTCATCGAGCAAAGATGCCAGATATTCTACCTGATGAATACGAGTTTGCAGATTGTCAAACTCTGTGTTCTCGTCAAGACCAACTGCCAGGGCATTCATATCGCGACCATTCATGCCACCATAGGTCAGATAACCTTCAAATTGTACACAGAAACCTTTGGCTCCTTCATACCAGTCTTGACGTCTTGGGGC
>OQVZ01000824.1_pt1 | contig 11734 bp, 10 predicted proteins | sample 1691571 | NCBI WGS metagenome assembly OQVZ01 (sample SAMN03418261, study PRJEB22391) | human gut metagenome | biome: human-gut; feature: organic feature; material: feces | host: Homo sapiens | place: Tanzania | collected 2013-01
GGATTGCCAGGAGCAGCATACAGCTTTTCTACCTTACCGCTCTGTACAAGCTTCCATGCCAGAGCATGCTCACGGCCACCGCCGCCAATCAATAAAATATTCATGGTTTATTTCTCCAGTTGTTTTTTCAGATATTCGCTAATCATAGCATCATATTCAGCAGTATGGGTGAAGGCCTCCAGTGCCAGCTCCTTACGGGTGCGTGCATCAATGTCGCCATCCTTCGCCAGCATTTCCATCAGGCCTGCATAACGGCTCGGATAGGTAACGATAACAACGTCCTTGAAGTTTTTCGCACTAGCACGAACCATAGCCGGACCGCCGATATCAATATTTTCAATAGCCTCAGCCTCGGTTACGCCCGGCTTAGCCACGGTTTCACGGAACGGATAGAGGTTGACAACAACCAGGTCAATCGGAGTGATGTCATGCTCCTTCAAAGCCTTCATGTGCTCAGGATTGCTGCGTACAGCAAGAATAGCACCATGAATCTTCGGGTTCAGAGTTTTTACGCGGCCATCCATGATTTCCGGGAAGCCGGTTACATCACTTACATAGGTTACAGGAATGCCTGCTTCCTTAATAGCCTTCATGGTGCCGCCGGTAGAAATAATTTCTACTCCGTTGTCACTCAGGAATTTTGCCAGCTCTACAATGCCGGTTTTATCACTAACGCTTAATAATGCTCTTTTAATTTTCATGCTTTAACCTTTACCTTTCTGCCTTCGATTGTCAGCTTTCCTTCTGCCCAAAGCTTTAAAGCCTCCGGCATTGCGATATGCTCCTGCACTAGAATGCGATCAGCCAAAGTATCCTCGGTATCGTCATCCATAACAGGAACAACCTTCTGCAGGATAATCGGGCCGCTGTCAGTGCCTGCATCGACAAAATGAACGGTGCAGCCGCTGAATTTTACGCCGTAGTCCACAGCCTGCTTCTGTCCGTGCAGACCGGGGAAGCTCGGGAGCAGCGCCGGATGAATGTTAATAATCTTATGCTGCCATTTATTTACGAAATCAGCACTCAGAATACGCATGAAGCCTGCGAGAACTACCAGCTCGCAACCCTCTGCCTCCAGAGCAGCGTTGATTTTTGCTTCAAATTCTTCTTTGGAAGCGCAAGCCTTACGCTCTACGGCAACGGTTTTGATATCGGCCTTTTGCGCACGCTCCAAAGCAAAAGCATCAGGCTTATCACTGATTACAACCGCGATTTCCAGCGGCAGATAGCCATCAGCGATACGGTCCATAATTGCCTGCAGATTGCTGCCGCGACCGCTTACAAGTACGCCGATTTTATGCACCGAAAACGCCGCCTTTCATAATCGTTTCTTTGTGGCCGGGAACAACCTTGCCCAGCTCGTAGAAGGTTTCACCAGCATCAGTCAGATGTGCGCGTACAGCGTCAGCCTCAGACGGGTCAACAACCAGTACCATACCTACGCCCATGTTGAAGGTGCGGTACATTTCAGCCCAGGGCACATTGCCCCATTCCTGTAGCTTTTTGAAGACAACAGGAACTTCCCAAGCCTCGGCATTTACCTCAGCATCGCAGTCTTCGGGAAGAATGCGGGGGATATTATCATAGAAGCCGCCGCCGGTGATGTGCACCATACCGTGCAGGTCGAATTTCTCAATCAGCGGCAGGCAGGTTTTCGGGTACAGACGAGTCGGAGTCAGCAGCTTTTCGCCCAAGGTGCAGCCAAATTCCGGAATTTCGGTGTCCATAGTGTAACCCATAGCCTCAAAGCAGATTTTACGTACGAGAGAGAAGCCGTTGGAATGCACACCGCTGGAAGGCAGGCCCAAAAGCACGTCGCCGGCCTTAACCTTATCACCGGTAATCATTTTGCTCTTATCAACAACGCCAACGCAGAAGCCTGCGATGTCATATTCACCTTTTGAGTAGAAGCCGGCCATTTCCGCAGTTTCGCCGCCGATAAGAGCGCAGCCGCTTTCCTTGCAGGCATTGGCAACACCCTTAACGATGTTGGCAACCTTTTGGGAATCAACCTTATCTACTGCAATGTAATCCAGGAAGAACAAGGGCTCTGCGCCTTGTACCAGGATATCGTTAACGCACATTGCTACAGCATCCTGGCCGATGGTATCATGCTTATCAGCCATGAAAGCCAGCTTCAGCTTAGTGCCTACGCCGTCAGTACCGCTGACGAGCACAGGCTCCTTGTATTTGCCGCTGTTTAAAGCAAACAGACCGCCAAAGCCGCCCAGGTCACCGATAACCTCAGGTCTGTAGGTAGCACGCACACTGTCCTTCATTAATTCTACTGCTTTGTTACCAGCATCAATATCTACACCGGCATCAGCATAAGTAAGTTGTTTCTTTTCCTCGCTCATGAGCCTTCCTCCTGTTATTCAATAATGCTTTCAGGTTCTGCTTTGATTACGCTATCTGCGTTATCGGGGTATTTAGCGCTGAAGCAAGCACAGCACAAACCATCGGGATCAATTTTATCAATAGCACGTTTCATGCCATCCATGGAAATATAATGCAGGCTGTCTGCCCCAATATAACGGCAGATTTCATTTTCCGTGCAACGTGCCGCAATCAGCTCCTTGCGCTCGGAGGTATCAATACCATAGTAGCAGCTGTCTGTTACCGGGGGAGAAGAAATGCATACATGCACTTCACGTGCGCCTGCCTCCTTCAGCAGTTTAACAATCTTGCCGCTGGTAGTGCCACGAACGATGGAGTCATCGACCATAACAACAGATTTCCCTTCAACAACGCTGCGCACCGGGTTCAGCTTCAGACGTACTGCATTAGCACGTTGCTTTTGCGTCGGCTGAATAAAAGTACGGCCTACATAACGGTTCTTGGTGAGACCTTCCAGGAAAGGAACACCGGCCTCCATAGCATAACCGATTGCCGCCGGAGTACCACTGTCAGGAACGGAAATAACGATGTCCGGATGGATATCAGGAGTTTCCTTAGCCAGCTCGCGGCCCATCTGGATACGTGCATCATATACAGACTGGTTGTCGATGATACTGTCATTACGAGCAAAGTAAACATATTCAAAAATGCAATGCGCAGGCTTTGCCGGTTTGTTTTCAGCCCACATCATGCTGCGCGGTTCGGAGTTATCGCTGTCGATAATAATCATTTCGCCGGGCTTAACATCGCGTACCAGCTCTGCGCCAACCAAGTCAAAAGCACAGGATTCGGAAGCAACGCACCAGCCGTTTTCCATCTTACCGAGTACCAGCGGACGGAAGCCGTAAGGATCGCGTACAGCGATGATTTTATTATCAGTCAACAGCAGAATAGCAAAAGCGCCCTTAATCTGGTTAACAGCCTCTGCTACACGCTCTTCAATAGTCGGACGTGCACTGTAGGCAATCAAGGTCAATACAACCTCACTGTCAACAGTAGTATTAAATACTGCGCCTTCCTTAGCCAGGTTAGCACGCAGCTGACCGGCATTAGTCAGGTTACCGTTGTGGCTCAGCGCAAGGTTACCGCCGTCAAAATAAACCTTCAGCGGCTGAATATTATACGGCATGCTGGCACCGGTGGTGGAATAACGTACGTGGCCGATGGCCGCATAACCCTGCAAATCAGCAACGCCGTCCTTGAAAACATCGGCAACGAGGCCCATGCCCTTTTTAATTTTCATACGCTCGCCGTCAGTAACAACAATACCGGTACTTTCCTGGCCACGATGCTGCAGCGCATAAAGGCCCCAATAGGTGTTGAGTGCTACATCCTCATTATGGCTGAAGATACCAAAGACGCCGCATTCCTCATGCAGCTTGTCCTCGCTAAAATTTTGCTCCTCGAAAATCTGCTCCACAATTTTTCTCCTTAATTTTAGTTTTTAGTTATCAGTTATTAGTGGTCAGTTATTAGTGATTAGTGGTCAGTATCTATTCGCTAGCCACTACTCACTATTCACTATTACAGGTGTAAGTCCTTGAACTCCTGCGCAGGAACGCCACGCATAGAAGCCAGTTTTTCACCCTTAGCTCTTACTTCTTCACGCATTGTTGCACGATGCTCTGCCAGTTTTTCTACCAGCTCCGGATATTTTACGGAAAGAATCTGAATTGCGAACAAAGCAGCATTCTTGGAACCATTAATGGCCATCGTAGCAACAGGTACACCGGAAGGCATCTGTACAAAGCTCAGCAGTGCGTCCATACCAGCCAACGGTGTTGCGTTAATAGGAATACCGATGACAGGAACGGTAGTAAAGGCAGCGATGAAACCACCCAGATGAGCAGCTGCGCCGGCTGCGGCAATAATTACCTCTACGCCACGGTCACGGGCACCCTTAGCAAAGTTTTGTACTACATCCGGAGTACGGTGAGCAGAAGCAACTACTACTTCAGTTTCAACGCCAAACTCCTTCAGAGTTTTTTCTGCAGCCTCAAGTACAGGCCAGTCAGAATTACTACCCATGATAATTGCAACTTTCATTGAAATCTACCTCCCAAAAATTACTTGTAGAAACAATAAAACCCAAGCAGAAAGCTGTTCAGTTTCGAAATCCTGTGCAAAATCTAACCCGGGTTCTCAATCACTTAAATAATTCACTTTAATTATACCAATCCAACGCGTAAACGTCAAATAAACTGTGAACTTTTTAACAGTTTTTTAGAAAATCGTTCGGAAAAGTTTGGAGCAAAGAAAAAAGCACCTGTCAGACATCAGACAGATGCTAAAAACTCATACGCCAAAGTGCTTATTCCATTGCTCGATGATTCTCTTTTTGTTCTGAGATACGAAGCGAAGTATCTTCAGCAAATCGGCATCAGGAATTTTGCTTTTATTATGCTCTAAAATAACACGTTCCCCAACCCATATTTTAGTTGCATTTTCAGTCGGCCTGCCTTTACAAACGTGTACGTGAACCGGCTCACCGGCATCACCTGACCAAAAATATATTGTATAACCTAAAAGCTTATACAGCATTGGCAAGATGATCTCCTCCTTCGCGTGCCATCTCCCAAATCAAGGCTGCATTATCAGCAGCAAAATCTTTTAAATCTTCTATTTCAGCCTCGCTGTATCCCTCAAAAGAAGCTGTATCTAAGTCAGGCAAGGAAATCTGCAAATAGTCAAAACCGGTATCTACAGGACGTTCAAAATAAACATCAATATGCTCACCGTTCTTATCCTTGCGTATATCATTAAAAGTAACAAGTGTTCCATCAGCGAATTCTACATATGTATATTTCATTTTGCTCACCTCTTTTTATAAACATAATGCATTGGCAACTCAATAACTGAACATCTCTTTTAATTGTATCATTTCCCCACCTGCCACGCAATAAAAAGCCTATTTATATATTTTAGAAAAAAGCACCCACCAGGAAGCTGAAAAGCTCCCGGTGAGTACTGATTTTAAATATTAATAGTGATTATTTTAAGAGATAATCATTTAATTTGCGCAGCAAGCTGTTGAATCATTGCCTCCAGCTTAGCAATTTTCTCATTCTGTTCCGCAATCATCTGCTCCTGCTCAGCCAGCTTTTTAGCCATTACAACCTTGCTGGTGCTGTGTTTTTGGGTGCGGTCCAAAGCAAAGGAGATGCCTGCGTTAATCATGTTTTCGCCATTGCCCATGTTGCCTGCAAGACTAAACATTACATGCTCATCCGGACGGTAGAAGGCACCGATGGCAGCAGTGTTTTCACCACCGTAGTTGCCGTAACCTGCAGCAAAGGTCAGCTTATTGTCTGCATCAAAATCCATCGGGTGCAATGCAGCCAAGGCAGCAGCACCGGCACCAACCTTGTTCACTTTGCTGTTTAATCTGTCAACATGGTTACCAAGCATATCAACTCTGTTATTTACGTTGTCAATAGCAAGCTTGTTCTCATCAGCTTTTTTGTTGACTTCTACAACACCGTCAGACAGGTTTTCGGATTTTAGGCCTGCGTCCTTCAGTTTATTTACATCACCGATGTTAGTTTTGTTGGTTGCGATATTGGTGGTGTTTTGGTCAGCCTTTTTGTTTACTTCCAAAATGCCGTCAGTCAGGTTATCAGATGTCATGCCTGCCTGCTGCAGTTTATTTACCTCGCCGATGTTAGTCTTATTGGTTTCTGCCTTCGTATCTACTTTTTGGATAGCATCAGCGTTAATCTTTACCTGTTTATCCAGGGTAGAAATATTGGCATTTACTTTGGCATCCTTCTTAACATAGTTAGTGGAAGTGATTTCGCCTAATTTATCAGTAACAATTTCGCCAGCCTTTTCGCCTGCAAGCTCTTTAATTACCTCTTTGCCTTGATCGGTAATATTAGATAAATCCTTATCTGCTTTCCCAGCCAATGCTTCATCCAAAGCAACAAGATTTTCGGATACATTGTTATCTTTTAGAATGTATGTGCCATCCGCTGTCAAAGTGCCAACCTTATTTTCCAGTTGTTGATCAGTGTAGTTCTTGCCAGCCTGATATGCGGAGTTGATAGCACCGACAACTGTATCCTTCGTAGTAGCATTAGGATTATTGGCAGTTGCTTTATAACCACCGTCTACATCTACATCCTTAATCGCCTGGTTCAAATTGCTGCCATCAAAAGCAGGAGCGCTTCCTGCACCGACAATGTCACTGGCATCAACATTAATGGTCGGGCCATATGCATCATCATTAGTTTTCAGTGTTACGCCACCTTTACCATCAGAACCTAATTTGATGTTGTAAGTATCTTTCTTCAAAATCTGACCAAAGGTAGCAGCGTCATTACTACTTGTGCCATAGCCTACATTAACAATTTTTCTTATGTTGTCAATTGAGCCTACAGAAAAAGTATTGGCTTCATTAGCTTGGGAGCCAGCACCAACAGCAACAGAATTTTTAGCATTTGCTACTGAATTAGCACCTATAGCAATACCAGATTCAAAGTTAGCCTCAGCATGATTACCAATAACAATTGTGCTCTCCCCAGTTGCTTTAATATAATGACCAATACTAACAGTATATTGTCCATTTAAGAAATTATTAGTACCAACAGCAATTCCATCAGATGACATAGATTGATTAGCAGAACCAATAAGAGTAGTATTATTTCCATTTAATGCCATATTCATATTACCAATTAATGTATGATCGTCACCTGTTGCTATATTTCCTGTGCCCTGAATTGTATTCGAAGCCAAAACATTTTCCATACTAACAAAAGTAATTCCACAAGCTATCATTACCGCTAAAGCAATATGCATTTTTTTCGATATACTAAACAAACTACTCTTTTTCATAATCTAATAATTCTCCTTTACAAAATAATCTTGCTATATTTTTAGCATTTGAAAAAGCTCATACATCAACAAACAGCGCTAATATATAACTAAGCACTTCTTATAGCATTAATCCCTGTCAACGATATCGCACGCTTTAACTAAGTTAGCTTATTTATATATTCCTTAATCTATTATTAGATAAGCATGAAATCTTAACTTTTTATAAGAGCCTTTATTAACCAGCACTCCTTTCCACTTTTTATTCAACGAAAATATCATCCTCCCAGTTGTATTGATTAAACTAAATTTTAGGCAAATAAGAAAAATACACCTATTTAGTCACTGCTTATTGATTATAATTATCCATTTCGATTATTATAACACATAAGTCCCCCCCGCAAGACTTATATAGTTTTTATAAAAAGCTTCGGTTTTACGATTTTCCCGAAGCAAAATCTTCAAAGGTTCTATACTCATGGATGCAGTATAGCGGGTGAATAAAACGGTCAAAAATGTCATTAATAAAGTGAGACTCCAAATCCACCACATACTCAAAGCACAGAAAAAAGCACCCTCCGCCACCGCTTTCACGGCAGCAGAGGGTGCTTAAACCCCAAGCTGTTTTATTTTACGACAACGTCAATTGCCTCGTTTACCAAAACAACCTCAACCCTATCGCCATTTTTAATTTCGCCTGCAACAATCTTCTTGCCCAGGATGTTTTCAACAGTGTGGACAATCAGACGTTTCAACGGACGAGCACCGAAGGCAGGATCAAAGCCGGCCTTTGCCAGGAACGCAACAGCCTCGTCAGTATAAGTAAGCGTCAGCTCCAGCTGCTTGTTCAAGCGCTCGCCCAGCTCACGCAGTACCAGTTTAACGATTTCCTTAATCTGTTCTGCCTGCAGCGGTTTGAAGACAACGATGTCATCAACACGGTTCAGGAATTCCGGACGGAAGAAGTTCATCAGCATCTGCTGAATCTTTTCTCTGTCCATAGCGCTCTGCGCCTTCATAATCTCGCTACTGCCAAGGTTACTGGTCATGATAATCAGGGTGTTCTTGAAGTCAACGATACGACCTTTACCATCAGTCAGACGACCATCGTCCAGAACCTGCAGCAATACGTTAAAGACATCTGCATGTGCTTTTTCGATTTCGTCCAGCAGGATTACGCTGTACGGATGACGGCGTACAGCCTCGGTCAGCTGACCGCCTTCATCATAGCCGACGTATCCCGGAGGCGCACCAATCAGACGCGATACGGTATGCTTCTCCATATATTCGCTCATATCGATACGCACCATGTTGCGTTCATCATCAAAGAGCACCTCTGCCAAGGTCTTAGCCAGCTCGGTTTTGCCGACACCGGTAGGACCAAGGAAGATAAAGGAGCCAATCGGACGGTTAGGATCCTTAATACCGGCACGCGCACGGATAACAGCCTCGCTGACAGCCTTAACCGCCTCGTCCTGACCGATAACATGCTCGTGCAGGATTTCCTCCAGGTGAACCAGTTTAGCACGTTCGCCGGTGCCTAAGCGGGCAACAGGAATACCGGTCCAGGTGCTGACAACCTTCGCGATATCCTCTTCGTCAACCTCTTCCTTGAGCATAACATTGTCATTGCCGTTTTCATCCTTCTTGGACAAAGCAGCCAATTCCTTCTGCAGCTCAGGCAGACGACCGTATTTCAATTCAGCCATCTTGTTGAGGTCATAGTCGCGCTCGGCCTGCTCCATCTGGTTTTTCACAGCATCAATTTCCTTCTTTACCTCACGTACGCGGGCAATAGAAGCCTTTTCTGCATCCCAGCGTTTAACAAGCTCGTCATTGTCTTTACGCAGCTTTGCCAGCTCCTCGTTCAGCTTAGCCAAACGGTCTTTGGACTGAGCATCCTCCTCTTTGCCCAAGGCCTGAGCTTCAATTTCCAGCTGCAGGATACGACGTTTGCTTTCATCGAGCTCGGTCGGCAACGAATCAATTTCGGTACGCAGGCGGGCAGCAGCCTCATCTACCAGGTCGATAGCCTTATCAGGTAAGAAACGGTCATTGATATAACGGTTAGAAAGCACAGCAGCAGCAACCAGGGCAGCGTCTTTAATACGCACGCCATGATGTACCTCATAGCGTTCACGCAGACCACGCAGGATGGAAATTGTATCTTCAACGCTAGGCTCCTTAACCATTACCGGCTGGAAACGACGCTCCAGCGCACTGTCTTTTTCAATATACTTACGGTATTCGTTCAGCGTAGTTGCACCGATGCAGCGCAGTTCACCACGTGCCAGCATCGGCTTCAGGATGTTGCCTGCATCCATAGCGCCTTCGGCAGCACCGGCACCGACAACTGTATGCAGCTCATCAATAAACATGATAATCTGACCGGCGCTTTCGCTGACAGCCTTCAATACCTTTTTCAAACGCTCTTCGAATTCACCACGGTATTTGGCACCGGCAACCAAAGCTGCCAAGTCCAGAGCATACAGGGTTTTATTCTTCAGGCTTTCCGGTACATCGCCGGCAATAATACGTCTTGCCAAGCCTTCGACGATGGCAGTTTTACCAACGCCAGGTTCACCGATAAGCACTGGGTTATTTTTCTTACGACGCGAAAGGATTTCAATCGTACGACGGATTTCCTCATCACGGCCGATTACCGGATCCAGCTTGCCTTCTTTGGCTTTAGCTGTCAAATCCTGGCCGTATTTTTCCAGCGTCTTTTTAGTTTCATCATTTGCTTCGCTATTTTGATACTGCATAAATGCCGCCTCAACTTTTTTCTTATCTATACCATATTTACGGAAGAGCGATACAACATCGCTGTCACCGTCACTGGCCATAGCCGCAACCAGCTGGCCGATACCGATTTCTTCCTTACCTTGTCCCAGAATAGCCATTACTCTGGCAAAGCCGGTACCCATCATCAGCTGACGGTCCTGACCTTTGACTCCGGGGATTTTTTGTACTAAAGCCTTAGCATCCTTGCTGAAAGCATTTTCATCAATGTGCAGGCTCTGCAGCAAATATTTAAAGAAGCCGTCGCTGCCGCACAATGCTGCCAGAACATGTGCCGTTGTCAGCTCCTGGTGATAGTTCATAACTGCCTGCTGCTGAGCAGCCTCCAAGATAGCCTTTACCTCTTCACTGTAGCGTTCATTCATCACGCTGCACCTCCTTCTATCAGGTTCAATAGCGGTCAATAACCGAATGGCGTTGACTCTTTGCCATTTCCGGACCACTATTCACTTTCTAATTGCTATTATATCAGCAAAAGTCAAAAAGTCAAATAGTTTTCTGTGTTAATTTAGTGAAAAATCACCGTCATTTTGTTGACAGATTGTTAGCTTTGTGGCAATATTAATAGCATGTCGTTCTGTCGGCCAAGTACTCTTAACCCCAAAGACCATCGGCTCACCCCAGCCGTTTTGACCTTTATGCGTACTTCCACCAACAGGTCTATAATAATATTATTATTTGTCATGTTTTATGAGGAGGAAACAAAATGTCACCCACCAGCTTATTGCGCGGTATCGCCTTTTTGCTGCTTTTGCAATGGGTATCCACGCTCATCATCAACGCCCTCGGCGTACCCTTTCCGCCCGCTCTTTTGGGAATGCTGATTTTAACGGCACTTCTCTGCGGCAACGTTATTCCGGCAAGCTCTATTGAAGGTATCTGCGATATCCTGATTTCCAAAATGGGCATGCTGTTTTTACCGGCAGGCGTCAGCGTTATATTATATGTAGATGTTATCAAAGCTGAGCTACTGCCTATTACAGTTACCATTGTTGTCTGCAGCATTGTAGTTCTGGCTGTTACAGCCTTCTTTATCGAAGCAATGCTCAAAGGAAAGGAGAGTCAATGATGCTTTTTCCTGACGTTTTACTTAACTCACCGCTCTTTGGCATCGGTCTGACGGTTATCCTGTACGTTATCAGCGAAATCATCATCGACCGCTTCAGCCTGAACATCATTCCGCCCTTCGTTATCGCCTGCCCTCTGGTCATTGCTGTCATCGTTCTGGCGCCCGGCGTAGAGTACAAGCAGTACGAAGCAGGTGCGGAATTCATTAACTTTCTTTTAGGACCGGCAACCATCGCTCTGGCTCTGCCCCTGTACAAGAACCGTGAAATTATCATGGCCAAGGCCGGTGCTATCGCCGGCGGCGTTACGTTGGCAACGCTTTCGGCTATCATAGTCGTTTACTTCTGCGGCAAGGCCATGGGTACCAGCGAGCAGGTTCTGCTTTCGCTCATTCCCAAATCCATTACGACGCCAATCGCAATTGACGTTTCCAAAACTATCGGCGGCATTCCGGCGTTGACTACAGCTGCTGTTATCTTCACCGGCATGCTGGGAGCAACCTTCAATCACAAGCTGCTGCGTCTTTTGGGAATCAAAAACCATTTGGCTGCCGGTCTTGCTATCGGCGCCTCCAGCCACGGCCTCGGCACCAGCGTCTGCGCCAATGTCAGCCCCGATGCGATTGCTATTGTGCTGGCGCATGATTTGGAGGCAG
>OQVZ01000828.1_pt1 | contig 11679 bp, 12 predicted proteins | sample 1691571 | NCBI WGS metagenome assembly OQVZ01 (sample SAMN03418261, study PRJEB22391) | human gut metagenome | biome: human-gut; feature: organic feature; material: feces | host: Homo sapiens | place: Tanzania | collected 2013-01
AAACAGATAGAAGTTTTTACTAACCACAAAGACTGCACAAATAAAACCTACTAAAAGAGAAATTGGTACACAATACCATGGAAGCCATTTAAACGGCATATTTCCAACATCATAAGGGCTACCATTATGTGCCTTTTCTACAAACTTTTCGCAAAGACTACCAAACGTTGTAAAAGCCTTCATGTACTTCTCCTTCTTTAAAGAAGGACCTAGCTTTTCACTAATATAACTAATTCCGGCATCCGTAAAGGCTGTAATACCATAACCATGAGTGGCCATCCAGAACTTACGTGTTTCCATGTTGACAACTAAAAGAATTCCATCTTTATTTTTACCCTGACCATACTCAAGCGCTTCATACATCGTCATCGCATAATCAAGAAGTGCCTTACCACCCGTATCTTTTGTAGTCAATATCGCAACATCTAAACCTTGACGCTTACCAATTTGGGTTAAAGTATCATTTAACTCTTTTCTTTCATCCTCAGTTAATAAACGCGCATCATCATTCACAAATCTTAGTCCATCTTGTAATGAAGTAAGACCACTTAAAGCTTGCGCATACTCTTCGGAAAGATTAGGTGCTCTAGTAATATAGTCATCGCAAAGTCTTGCGTATGTTTCAAACGCATCCACATATTTTCCACTACTTAAATAAGGCGCAAACTCACTACCAATCGCTTGAATCGCATCTGATGAAATAGCTGAAGTACCTTTTCCATAAGTAGACATCCACCACTTGCGAACTTCCATATTGACAACCAATAAAGCACCATCATCCCCATAGCCACGCTCATCATATTTCGTTTTTGCGTAGTCTTCTATGGATTGATCACCCATATCATCCGCTGTGATTACCGCAACATCTACACCTTGTCTTTCACTGATCTCAGTTAAAGTATCATTTAATTCCTGCTGTTCACTTACAGTTAATAAGCCTGCATTATCCTCTACATATCTTAGATCTTCACTCGCAAAAACCGGGAAGCACATCATAAGTGCAAGTAGAAGAGATGAACATAAAATACTAAGTTTTTTCATAAACAACCTCCTACTTTCCCCAACTCATAATCAATATTGCGATATAAGCTAAAACACTTCCAAGAAGCGTAATCACTACATAGTACAAGTAAACTAGGCTCTTATTTTCTGGAAGATTCCCTACAAATTTACCCGTTTGACCATTCATCGCAAAACTGTAGTTTTCACCCTTCCACTTCGTATTTAAGATCCACACTGGATACAACGCATATTTTGCCGTACCATTCTGAATCTGAACTGCACTATCCTCACAAGTAACCGTGTCATACTTACCACAATTGGTCATAAATGCATCTTCCGTAGACTTCTTTACACGTGTATTGGCACGATCAATACTTGAATCGGCATCCACATCATATTTATCAGCTAAAAAGCCTGCTAAATAAGCCGTCTGAAAATCTACCGCATCTTTTAAGTCATAAGGCTCAATAGACTCCATCATATCATCTGGCATCTTACTTGAACCATCCACCGGAATATTTTCAAATCTTACATGTCCTTTACGATATAAACGATAGTATTTGGTTTCCGTATAATCATATTCTGAATCCGACCACATACGAACCTTTGTCGCATTATAACGAACCTCACCATCAGCATCCGCATCAAACAACCAGAAAGGCACATATACACCTTTGATTTCTTCAATATGATTTTCGGATCTGAATTCTTTAGGCAATAAAGTCTTACCCTTATAGTGCTGTTTCAAACCTTCCTTAGCTGCCTTTTTATCCAACTTAAACGGAATTACTAAATCCGGCTTTAAGACACCACCCAATTTTTCCTTTACGACAATCGGACTTCCACAAAACGGACAAGATGCAGCCGCCATATTTTCATCCGCAACAATTTCACCACCACACGAATTACAAACATATGTCAATAATCCATCGGTTTCATTTTCAGCCCACTCTTGACCTGGCTTCACATCCCACTCAAATTGATCTTCTTCCTCAATCTTTACAGAATCATATTGCTGAAGTGTTTCCAGAGAAAATTCTGTATCACAATAAGGACACTTCATCTTTTGAAGTTTTGTATCAAACGAAATGGCACCATTACAACAAGGACATTTAAACTCTTGTAAAGTACTCATAATTAAAACCCTCTACTTTTCTATGTCATTATCATCAAATGGGTCACCACACTCCGGACAGAATTTAGGTGGATGATGCGGATCCTCCGGCTGCCAACCACACTTATCACAACGATACAACGGTTCATGTGCCGGTTTTTTCGCACCACACTCTGTACAGAATTTACCCTTATTTACAGTTCCACAAGTCGGACAAGCCCAACCCTCAACACTAGGCTTAGGCGTTCCACACTCCGGACAGAATTTACCACTTGCTAGATGTCCACAAGTTGGACAAGTCCAGCCATCTGCCTTTGCCTCAGGCGTAGGTGCAGGAGTCGGTGTTGGAGTTGGAGCTGGTTGAGCAGCAGCACCCGCCGCATATAAGTTTTGCGCATTAATACCACCCTGATTCATGGCCATACCCATACCCATAAATCCAGTCATTGCACCAGACGCATTATTGGCAGCATCCTTCATAGCTGTAGCCTGGGCACCAACCAAACGACTAGCCGCAACCGTTTGATTCATCGTCATCGCATTTTCTTCCCACTCTGTGATCTTCTTTTCTTGATCTTCAGGAATACTCAAAGAGTTAATATTGAAAGAGACAACTTCCAAGCCACGCTTAGCACGCCAAATATCACTCAACTCATCATTTAAAGCGGCCGCAACATCCATTGTATGAGCCGGAATCTCATAATACATCACACGATCTGCACTTAATTTTGCCAAGGCAGGCTGTAAAGCCGTCATCAATTCACCCTTAAGTTTGCCCTCAATAGTTTCAGACTCAAAATCCTCTGCCACATTTCCACAAACATTTGTATAGAATAAGATTGGATCGGCCACACGATATGTAAAGTTACCGTTACAACGCAATTTTACAGACAACTTGAAACCCAACTCTTCATTCACAACCACTCTAAATGGAATTGGAGTTGCCGTTCCATATAGAACTTCACCCATTTCCTTTGTGTTCACATAATACACTCTTTGATCCTTAGCAGTATCTCCACCAAAAGTGAAACGCTTAGCCATAGTAGAGAAAGAATCCTTAATACTCTGACCTAAACTTCCCGCAAAGATAGAAGGTTCACTTGAAGAATCATACACAAATTCTCCTGGCGTTGCACAAAGCTCAACAACACGACCCTGATCCACGATCAACATACATTGACCATCCGCAACCGCAATCACACTACCATTTGAAATGATATTGTCATTTCCTTTATTACTCGACTTTTTACCCGTCCTTTTAGAACCCTTACGAACCAATACATCCTGCTCTAATGCATCACAATAAAAGTACTCCTTCCATTGATCGCCAAAAACAGAACCAACAGCTCCAGCACCAGCACGAATTAATCCCATATACTACACCTCTTCCCATGTATCCATTGATTGGATTCTTAATTCATTTACTATTTTTTGTACCAAACCATCAAAGACATCCACATTACTCGAAATCTCAATTCTCAGTACACCACTATTCATACTTGGCATATCCACCAAATATGTTCTTTTTATTATATTTAGCTCTTCTAATTCCTCAGCCACACTCACCTTATAAGAAAGTATTTCTAAGGCATCATAGTCTAGTCCTTCAAACTCAATATGAACCACTTCATCATAAGACATCGCATTATTTGGAATGTAAGGAATGGTATCCACAAACACTAAAATATCCGTATTCTTACCAAGAATGCGATACATCATTCCAGACGCAACCACTTTACTTTTATACGAAACTCGCTCGTCTTCTACAAGAAAATAAGCATCAATATTCGAAAGAGTGAATGTACAAGCCAATCCCTGCACATTCATCTCTTTTCTTTTGGCATATCCATCATTTGGATTCGACATAAAGTAGAATTATTCAACATCTAAAAGCTCAACAACTTTGAACTCTTTAATAATCGCTTCTGCAAGTTCATCGGAAATATCTTTATCATCATATTCACAGACTTCAATACAAACGATTCCATTTGGAAGATCTGGATGTTCAATATAGTATTCTTTCTTTAAATTATCCTCATCCGATAAATCTGCAACTAAAGCTCTATAACCACCGACTTTTGTCTCTGTATATTCAGCTTCCCCATTCAAATCTTTTGTTGCAAGCTCTTCAATAGTATATCCATCACTCCATTCTGCGAATGCATCATCTCCTACATATACTAAAAGAGCCGGAAGATAATCATCACGAACTTCATATTTTATGCTTCCAAGTGATAATTCCGTATTGTAAACAGGCTTTTCTAAACCCTTCACCAAATAGAAAGAATCCAAGTTTGGCAATTTAAAATTACAAGCTAGACCCTCCGATTCATACTCTTTTCGATCCGCAAACTTCTGCTCTTCTTTCTTCTCTACCGTTTTTGTACCATCCGTCTTTGTAGTCGTACCACCATCACTTGCACCACACGCAACTAAACTTAAACCCATACCAAGCACAAACAGACTTGTTAATAACTTATTATTTTTCATATTATGTTCTCCTATTATTATTTAATTTCTACCTTCAATTGCTGCAAAGCCGCCAATAATATATCTTCTAATCCTGTCGTATCATCTGAATCATCACGAAGTTTTACAGAACATGACAATATTACATTTTTATCACCCACTGGATAATTTAACTTATACCTATATGTTGTATCATTGGCACTATTCCAATAATTCGTGTAACTCTTCGAACGATACCCAGAATATTCACCCAATGTATACTCTGTGAATGGCTCTTCTCCTTCACTTAAATGCTCATTATGGAAGACAATAGCCTCTTCAAGCGTATCACTTGAATCTGTACATATATTAACGTAGATTGAACGATCTGGATCTTTTCGACTTAATGTATAACCAATGTTTCCCTTATCTTGTTTACCCTTGATCGTGTCATACTTTTCACTAGGCGTATAGAACGAAGTCAAATCCCTTGGTAAAGTTAATTTTGCACGAGACGATTCACCAACAATTTCCTTGCTGTTTTCATCCTTCTTCTCTTCTTTAACTTCCTTCTTGACTTCCTCTTTCTTTTCTTCCTTTACCTTTTCGAGCTTCATATTCTTAATGATAGCCTTCGCAAAAGGTTCTAAATCCGAAGTATCCTTTTCTTTATCATTCTTCTGGTTGATTTCAATAGAAACGACTTTATTGATATCCTCGACAGGATAATCCACATAATAGTGAAGTCTAGTATTTTCAACCGTACCCAGATTGATAGTATGACTATACGCATCAAAGCCCTCAAACGTACAAGGCTTATACTTTTTATCCTCGTCATTTTCACCATACATTGAATTCTGTAGATCCGCACTCGATTCAGCCGAGCTAGACGACAACAATTTAATTTCAGCATTCAACTCGTATTTGTTCTCTTCATTTAAACACGTATAGATAATGGAACCATTGTCCTTTACCATACTCTCCATTTTACCTACACCCTCTCTAGATGAAGTAAAATAAGGAGATAGATCTTCAGGAACACTCAATTTAGCCGTTCGATCCTGCGTATCTATTCGTTTCTCTTCTTTTTTCTTTTCGGTTACCTTAGCCTCTTCTTTTTTAGTCTCTGGCTTTTCACTTGAACAAGCCACTAAACTAAGTCCCATACCCAAAACTAAGAAGCCAGTTAATAACTTATTCCGATTCATATTATTATTCTCCTATTAATTCAATCTTTAAATTATGCACCACATCCAGCAACAATGGCTCTAATAAGGAAGTATCGTCATCATACCGTAATTCTTCACGAATGGTTAATACGACATCTTGACCATCCACTGGATAATCAAGCACATAATGATATTCAATCGATTTATCACTTGTCACCACATACTTATATCCAGAATATTCACCCACAGTACATGGCTCATACATTTTTGTTTTATCCTTACAAACCTTGTTGTGAGAAATACTGGCAGCCTCTGCTGAATCCCAGCCATCCGTTCCAATTGAGAAATGAATGGTAAACGTACGATCTTTCGCATACAATGAATAACCAAGAACATTCGATTGTTCCATATAGCTATATCGAGAAATTTCTCTAGCTGGTGTATGGAAAGAAGTTAAATCCTTAGGTAAAGTAACTCTCACCTTTTTATTCGCATAACTAATGATTGTACTATCCTTTTCTTTTTCTTCCTCAGCTGCCTTAGCCTTTTCTTCTTCCTTCTTCTCTTCTTTTACTTTTTCTTCTTTTTCTTCGATTGCCTTAGTCTCTTCTATTTTCTTTTCTTCTACCTTTTCTTCTGGCTCATTTGATGAACAAGCCACTAAACTAAGCCCTAACCCCAAGACTAAGAAACCAGTTAATAACTTATTCCTTTTCACTCTGATCACCTACTCTTCTATACAAATTTCCACAACGATATTATCCAATACAGCAAGTGTTACCTCATCCAAATCATTAACTCCTTCTTGTTCGACATAGATTTGTAAAACAACATTATCTTCACCAACTGGATAATCAATCAACATCTTATAGTATGTTGTATCCGACGAATCATATACCGTCGTTTTCTTATACCCCGAATATTTACCAATCGTAAATGCCTTATATTGATCTGCTTCATCTTCAAAACCCGCATTCAAGACATCCGCCGTTTCCTTGGCTGCCTTACGATAATCGCAATCAATTGAAATTCGCGTGATATACGTACGATCATCCGAATGTAAATCATATTTAAGGATACGATCACCCTCTAGCTTGCCCGATATATCTAAGCCTTCTTGTTTTGGTGTATAAACCGACAATAAATCTGGCATCGTCATCTTAATGAAATACCCATTCATTTGTGCGACTCCAGTCATTTCACCAATCTCTACCTTTTCTTCTTTTTCAACTTGTGAAACTTCTGGTTTTTCTGCACAAGAAACTAGACTTAAACCTATACCTAGCGCAAGCAAGATCTTAGCTAGCTTACGATTCATAGGCTTACTCACATTTCTTCTTTTCAACTTTTACGTTATCCAAAATTGCTGTAATAATCGCTTCTGTATCCGAATCATCCGCTTCGGCTTTTAGCTTTTCAACTACAACCTTAATCGTTCCTTTAAAACCATCTCGATCCAAATTGAAATACATATTGTACGTTACATAATCATCATAAGAATAATCCGAAATCTTATTTACACCTGTATAGTCACCCACTTGATAAGGCTTATAAAGTTTACTCTCATCTTCTTCACCTTTATTGAAGGTTTCAGCCACTTCATCCGCTGTCGCATCTGCACTTGCTTCAATAGCTGCGATCTTTTTCGTATCTGCCTCTTCATTTTCAAAGCTATAACGAATAAAGGAATCATCCACGATCTCGCCAGTAACCTTTACACCTTCAGCTGGCGTATAAATCGTTGTGAAATCTTCAGGCATTGTGATGTTGATCTCATACTTCTTGTTGTAGTTTTTGCTCACCACAAAATCCGTTGCCTTCTCTTCCTTCTTTTCCTCTTTCTTTTCTTCCTTTTTAGCTTCGACAACCTTTGTATCTTCCTTTTTAGGCTCTGGATCATTCGACGAACAAGCAGCTAAACTCAAGCCCATTCCGATTACTAATAAACTCTTCACAAAGTTTGTGTTCATGACTACTTAACCTCAACTTTCATATTGCCCAAAATAGCTTTCATCGCAACTTCCATATCTGCTGTATCCGTATCATTGAATTGTTCTACAGTTACAGACATCACTACATTTTCAAAATCCAACAACAAGTTATCTTTACATTTGAAACTAGGATTTTCACTTGTAGTCACTTTTCTAAAGCCACTGAAATCACCCACCGTGCTAGGCTTATATTGTTTCGACTCATCATCCTTAAATCCTTCATTAATACGATTCGCATAGGCTTCTGCACTCTCAGCACTGATTGGCTTTACATAAATAGCCATTTTAAAATCACCAAATTCATCTTCAAGCGTATATGTGATTTGTTGCTCACTCACTTCTGTTTTTACTTCTAAACCGTCTCTACTCGGTGTATAGAATGAAGTAAGCTCTGGAATTGTGACTGTATAAGTCTTGCTAGAAATTTCTCTTACTAATACAGCATCCGTACTTTCTTCCTTCTTTTCTTCCTTCTTTTCTTCCTTCTTCTCTTCTTTTTTCTCTTCCTTCTTTTCTACAACCTTTGTATCTTCCGGTTTTTCACTTGAACAAGCTGTTAATCCAAAAAACATACTTAGTGCTAATGCACTCGCAAACAATTTTTTATTATTCATACTGATACTCCAATTCTAATTTTTCATGATCAAACAAATTTTTGATCTCTAATTTTTCATATAACGGCATTACTTTACAATACGATAAGACTTGTTGATTATAGTCATCATATCCATACACAAATCCATCTTCTTCCATACCCACACTAAACAATAGGCCAGAATGCGAATTCTCTTGATCTTGCATTGCATACAAACCATTCTCATCAATTTGAAGTGTTACACTCTCATTTCTATATGTACCCTCAAGACTAGGAAATGGTTGATTTCGCAATGCTTCAAATAAATCAATCAACTGATCATTTTCCGTCAGTGCCTGCCCACTACGAAGGCTTTTTACTTTATCTAACCCATATAATGGTCCTTGACTACAAACACGCTCAATCGGCAAGCCATCCTCAATCGCAATGACTTCCACCAAACCATTAGTCGTTAACGCAAAACCATAAGTGACACCAGGACCTATTTCATATACATGAACTTGTTTATATTCATTAAAACAACCATGCACCTTATACGTTTTATCCGTTCCACTATAGTAAAGCGATATCTTATTATTCTTTAATGTCAGAGTCATCTGATCAAATGTGGAAGAATCTTCTATCTTATAAGACTTCTTACGATTTGGTCGATACAAAACCATCTTTGTTCCAGAACCATAATTTGTGGCAATAGGAATCAATATATTCAATTTTCCTTTGTGGTAAAACACATCTAGATTTGAAGGCAACAAACCCATTGTTTGAGCTCTTAACTCCTTTACATTGTCAAAATATTCATTGGCATATTCCTGATCAAAAGCCTGTGCAGCCCATGCCTTCATGTCTTTACGACTAATTTTATATTTCTTATACAACTTTTTATTCGAAACACGCTTCTTCGTTTTAGAATCAAAATGATATACATTATAGCTAGGATAATCCGCCTCTACTTCTTCCTTGATGACTATACTCAATAGATTTGAATGTGTATACACATCATAACTAACCTTTGTATCTGGCAATGTATACCCTAGTTCTTTTGCCTCATCTAAAGAATCCATCAAGCCCTTATATTCACTTTTAATGGTCTGATTCAATTTCTTTTCGCTCTTTGAACCACAATGAATATAAGGTAAGGAAATGTCGTACTTTCCAACATTTCCCCATGCATCCTTATATTCTTCATGAATATTGTAGAGATCTGAAACATATACCTCTTCATTAGGTTGTGATTTACAACCCGTAAACATTAGATTCAAACTCAGAAACAAGATTGAACAAAGTTTAGTCCAGATCATAATTCGCAAGAGCTTGATCGGCTGCATCCTTAAATTGTGTACGATCTCCAATGATCGTTGCCCCAAACGCATCCACAGTTTCTTTTGCCTTTTCCTCTAAGTTTTCACCATTCTTTTTAGCTTTCGCTAAATCCCACATACTCTTTGTTGCCTTAAATTGAGTTACAGACTTTTTAATTCCACTTCTAAATGAATCATCTAAGCCAAATAATTTATTTAGGTAATCCACACATTGATGACATCTTGTTTCATCATCAAATGGAATATAGACATCATTTAAACCTTTTGTATGTACAAAACCTAAGTGAACACACTTTTTATCTTTATCCGAACCACTCGTTCTAGCTGGCATATTTTCAGTTTTGTAAAGCTGAAGATTTTCTAAACGGTATACACACGCATATACTTTTGTATTAAACAATCCTCCACGAGCTTCAGTAACCGCAACCAAGCCTAGACTTGGCGCAATATAAATAGGACCAAAAGACTGCATCTTTTGATTTTTATCACGTGTTTTTTTCAAAGGTTCCATTAAATCTTGCCAAATCTGTGTACCCACTTCAGTTTGATGAATATGATCCTTGACATTATCTAAATCTGAATGAACATAATCATAATATTTTAATCCTTTTGCACGACAACCCTTTGTACAAATATAATTTCCATCCATTAATTTTTGTGATTGTAAAACATTAATTGTTGCACCACAAATTGCACATGTATTTGCCATAGTATTATTCCTCCTTTATGTGCGCTTCAAACACTTGTCTTAGTGACTTGGCACTTTCAAGCATCTTTTGTTGTCATATATTTTAATTTTTTAGGTTTTAAATTCGCTTTATCTATTATTGTATTAAATCTTGCCAAAAAATCTTTTTCATTGAAAGGCTTTAATAAAAAACCGATTGCACCTTTTTCAAGCAAATTTGTCATAATTTCTTTACTTGTTTCGTCTATATGAGCTATAATATTAATTCCTTTATATCTGTCGTCAGTATAAATTGCTTCAATTATATTATTCATCTCTCCGTCTTCTTCTTCAATATCGATAACGGCTATAGAAAAAGGTCTTTTACCGAGCGTTCTCAATATATGTTTTTTTTCTCTTAACGCTACCACATCGTACCCTGCCATAATCAATATTGCCATCATGCTTTCTCTGATTTTTGTATTCGATTCGTAAATTAATATTCTCATAAATTTGCCTAAATAAAGAATTATATATTTTTGTATTATACTATAGAAATAATTAAAATCAATAAATACTTTCATATATTATTATTTAATTAATCTATAATCTTAATAATAACTTAAATTATAAATATTGATTTATACAAAACTTTAATATATACTTCAAAAAATAGTTTGGTTGGTGAAATATGCTTAAAGAACTTTTGAAGCCAGAAATAGAAGATTTGATAGAAGAAGAACAGTGGGACGATATAAGAGACACATTGATATTATGGCAGGAAGTTGAAACCGCCGATTTAATAACATCGTTAAAATCAGAATACAAATATAAAATATTTAGCATTCTTCCAAAAGAATATTATACTAAAGTTTTTCCAGAATTAACGGCTATAGACCAGCAGAAAATAATAGAAAATATGAGCGAAAGCGATATTGCAGAATTGCTTGAAAATATAAGTCCAGACGATAGAACATATTTTTTAGAATCTATTCCTGAAGAGATGTCTCAAAAAATATTAAAATTATTAGGAAGCGAAGAGAGAGAAATTGCTTCTTGGCTTTTGGCTTATCCCGAAGGAAGCGTTGGAAGAATGATGACGCCAGAATATATAGCGATAAAACCCGATTGGACTGTTGAAGAAGCTTTTGAATATGTGAGAAGCAATATTGAAGAATCCGAAACTTATACTACTATATATGTTTTAGATTCTAAAAAAACTTTAATAGGTTCGATAGCTATAAGAAAATTATTCTTTACGGATAAAAATACTTTAATATCCGATATAATGAATAATTGTCCTTATATATCCGCTTACGAAGATAGAGAAGAAGCCGTTGATATAATAAAGAAATATAATTTGCATTCTTTGGC
>OQVZ01000830.1_pt1 | contig 11666 bp, 17 predicted proteins | sample 1691571 | NCBI WGS metagenome assembly OQVZ01 (sample SAMN03418261, study PRJEB22391) | human gut metagenome | biome: human-gut; feature: organic feature; material: feces | host: Homo sapiens | place: Tanzania | collected 2013-01
TCTTTCATAACGCTGTCTTTGATTATGTCAATGAACACCATTTGTCTGATGATGGCAAAGCATTTGACGAAGGCTGGGATAGCGATAACTTCCATCAGGTAAAAATGATTTTAAAAGAATTGGAGGAATAAACATGCCACAACAAACGAATATTCACAATTTCCAAAATTTAGATTTGGACACTTTGAGGGAAGCACTTCAAAATGGTTATCAACAAACAGACTTTGACGCTGCAATGAGAAAGTTTGACAACAAAGAAAGCTTCGATGCTGATATACCTCGTATCCTTAACAGAAAAGAACGTAGGAGATTAAAAGCAATTAACAAAAAGAAAGGGACTAAGCAATGAGTAAAGAAAAAGTGAAAGAGTTAATCAAAGAGATTAAGGATGGTCTCTTTTTAACAAAAGGTATGTATATAGGCAAAGATGAACATCTTATGACATATATGGATTTGAATATGCAAAGGTGTGATGATGCTCTTAAAGAATTGGAGGATTAATTATGAATCGTAAAGAAGCAGCAGAGCTATTGCCAATTATTAAGGCATTTAGCGAAGGGAAAACTATTCAATATAGAATAAGAGACAATGAAACGGCAAATTGGAATGATATAGATAAAAATTATCACGATTTTAGTCCATATTCATTTGAATACCGTATTAAACCAGAACCCAAATATCGTCCATTTAGAGATGCAAAAGAATGTTTAAAAGAATTGTTAACACACACACACCATTTGGGTTGATAAAAAAGAATGTTAGCGAGGCTTTTTATTGTATTGCAAGTTTTGATATAAAGAACATTTATATAGGTACAACGCAGAGTATGCATAGTTATGCTGATAGTTTAGAAAATTTTAAATTTGCAGATGGCACTCCATTTGGAATTAAGGAGGAATAGTTATGGCACTACCTAAAAATTATAGTATATGGCTTGCCGTTGATTATAATGGTATAGAAAAAGCTTTTTGGCTTAAACCGAAAAGATGTGAGAAACATAGAGAATGGTGGGGGGATAAGATGGTTCTTCCGCATGGTTGCATCAAGAAACTCATTGGAAGAGAATTGTCTTGGGAAGATGAGCCTGTTGAACTAAAAGGAGAATAATATGATATTCTATAGATTTGGCGAAATACCAATAAACGAGAAATCAGGTATTTGGAAAGGTGAAGAAAAAGTTGGAGAAGAACTTGGAGTTTCAGTTTATGAAGCTCACAAAAACCTTAATGGGTTATACTCTCCAGTCTTACCTATGCCAGCTACTATAAACACACTTGATACATTCCTCCATCTTATAAGATATTATAGTGGAAAGAAGTATTTAGTAACAGGTGATGTTACTCCATTTGTTGGAATGGATGGGGAACCTCTTATCAAAAATGTAAAAATATTAAAAGAATTATAGCTTATGAAGATAGAAAACATCAAGTTCAAGGCTAAACGTCTTGACAATGGAGAATGGGTTATAGGTAGCTTAATCAAAAATACTACTAGGATAAAGGAAAGAGCCTACATAGTAGATAACTTTAGCAGTATGAGTGATTATAGTGTTATTGGTGTTGACCCTTCTACAATTTGCCTATTTACAGGATTGAAAGATAAGAACGGAACTCCTATCTATGAAGGCGATATAGTTACAGATGATGTGAGAAAAGGTGCTATTAACTGGAATAGTAAATTCTCTGCTTTCTGTTTTGGAAATGCTTCTTTATATTATTTCCCTTCTGAAAATATGGTTGTTGTTGGTAATACATTCGATAAGGAGAAGTAGCGTATGAAGAAGATAAGTTCAAGCTATTAAGCTTCATTCAAGGGTTGCTATATCACAATTTGAAATGCAGTACTATTGCCATGATATACTGAGGAAAAGAGCAATTGAAAGAGTGTATGATGGTATTCTGCCCGAGGGTGTTTATGATAAGATAATAAGCGAAGAAGTTGCTTGATATAAGTTTTGTTTAGCGTTATAGATAAGTAGGAGATACAATCTATAAGAAAGGCAGGGTATGGAGATACGCCCTGCCTTATTTCGCTTTATTTCTCTATAAATTTCTTGTTAAACAAACCAATAGCTTTCAAAGGTTCAAAACCTTCTTCTATATCGAATAAAACACCGTCAAATGTCATTTGGTATTCCGTATTTGGTGTTTCTGTTGGGATAGCAATGATTCTATCTGATTGCTTTTTTACTTTTACTATTTGTATAGAACCGCTCTTGCCCTCCCAAATTGGGTCATATTCATATAGGTAGAATACATCACTGATAGTGTCCTTGAAAAGCGTTATGTTTACGACTCTATCTTTATCATCAACCATATCTGGGTCTTTAGGGATGGTCAAATCCCATTTTCCAACCTGAACAAAACGAAACTCATTCAGTCCAGCTTGCATGAATGCAGTTTCCTGTCTTTGCTTGTCATTCTGAGCTTTCTCCTTTTGTTCACGCTCGTATTGCTGTAACTGATGTTGTGGGTCGCTATTGATTTGCCCAATCATTACCATTATAAAGAATATTCCGAACAAAATTCCGAATATCCACATACATCCTTTCTTCATAACCTATATCTCCTATATTTTATTGTTTATAAATTGCACGATACCTATTTAAAACACGCTCTGCGGCATTATCTTTCCTTTGCTTGGTATATACTAAGGCAAAGCGAAGATACCCCGTTCTACCCAAGCAACCGAGGTACATCAGCCTTTCATAGCATTGTGTAACTCGGCTAAGTATGCCATCTGAATAATATTGCTGTGCCATAGCTTTTAGCTCTTTAGGCGAAGCTTCATAGATTTGATTCATTGTAATAATACGTTTTGTGCAAAATTAATCAAAAATTGCTAACTCTATATTTTTATAGCATATTTTATCTAAAAATAACTTTAATTTACATGGTTACTATTAAAAACTATTAATATATTAATAATAAATTTGTCTATATGAATAGAAATTATTAATTTTGCGATGTGTAAGATAATAAATATATATCCGTTAGCGATAGGCGCATACAAGGTTCGATTCCTTGCACGGGACAAAGACATCATTAGTCTTAGGTGGTATTACAGATTTTCGGTTACTAATGACCTTTGAGCCATTTCCCACCTCAAAACAAAGAAAGGACTGAAAGGGGAAAGGGTGAGATGAACACTAAACATAGCATAGAAAGGGATGCTTCATTCTCTCCACCAAACCTTGGTAATGGTGCAAAATTACAAGGCGTGAAGGATACACGACAAACCAGATGAAATTATTTGTTTAACTTTTAATTATAGGAGATTCAACAATGGTAGTAGCAGTTAGTACAAAAGGTATTGAGAACCTTGTAAAGCAGATTAATGCTGTTTATGGCAAGGTGATAGTCACAGCAGAGTTACATTCAGACGGATGGTTTATCCTCGTAGGTGAGAATCCTGTTAGGATAACAGAACGAACTTGTGAAGTAGTTCACTACTTGGAAGGCTTGAAGCATGGAATTGAACTAATGAAAGAAGGACTTTAGTTTCATCATCGGGCAGCATATCTTTTGCTGCCCGAATAATAACAAACAGGAGATACAACAATGGAGACTATTAAAACTTTTATTCCATCAGAGTCAGTTGCGGCTTTTGAAAAATTCGCAAAAAAGACACAGAAAAATATCGAAGGCTTCACCTATTTAATAGGTAAACCTTATGAGAAGCTTTTTCGTCATCCAGTCATTGAAAAAGATGGCACGGTTGGTCATTGTGTCAAGGCTTTTCATGAGGTCTGCGACCTTACTATCAATATGCCTAAAGAAAGCGAATGGAGACTGCTTGCAACCTATAAGGATGGTGCATTCATGCCAACAGACCCAAGCAGAGAACTTATCTTTAAGAACCCAAAACATGGAGCTGATTACGGGAAGTGCGACTATTGCGGTCATTGGTGCAAGAACGCTTACGTAATCGAAAACATAAAGACTGGTGAAGAGCTACAGATTGGCTGCGAATGTGTAAAGAAATTCGGTTTAGGTCGCTTCGATTACCTTTCTGATTTTACATGTAAGCTTTATAAGCTGTACGACTACCGAGGTAATTATGCTACCGATGAAGTATATGGTGACGTACTAATCTGGCGAGGTAGCAAGGATGTAAGCTATAAAGATGCTATCGTTAATGCTGACCTTATCATGGCGGCGAAAGCTCAATATGATATTTGCCCTGTATATAAGAAGGGAACGCAAGTAGGTTACGTTCGTTTTCGCTCGGCAACTTTGGATGGTATTGATACTATATTGAATAGTGGCAAGTTGAAAGTTGATGAAGCTTACGTTAGGGCAGTATGCGAGTTTGGTACAAAGATTCAACCTCAGTCCGAATTTGAAGAAGGAATGTTAGCTGTAGCAAAGAACTTCTATTGCTATCAAGCTCAAGATGTCTACGCATTCTTTCTCGTCAAAGCTTACGAGGATAGTTTAAAACCAAAGTTTCCAGTTCAAAAAGGATGTTACGTAAAAGTATGTGGGAAAGTTATTCAACAGCGTTACGAGGAATCTTACTATGGAATGATGGAAATCAACACTATTCTTACTGATAATGGTATTACTTGTGAACGCTGTGGTAAGATACCTACAATAGAAGAAAACGATATTAAACGCACAGTTTTTTACGCTCTCGTAAAAAATGTTTTTAATGGAAAAGTTTGTTTGGATAGGGCGACCAAGAATCCAAAGAAAGGTCTTGAAATAGTAGAAATCTAAAAAGAAAAACACCGCTCTCGGAGATACGTTGAAAGCGGTGTCAGTTGTAGAAAATTATTTATTTAACGTTGTATACGCATAGGAGATACGCATAAATACAACAATGTAATGCAAAGGTAGCCGATTTTATTTGTAAAAACAAGAAAAAAGGTGTATATTTGCAAAAAATTAACAAAAAAGCATAGGAGGTATATATATGGTAGGAGCAATCATAGGTGACATTTTAGGTTCTAAATATGAGTTTAATAACACATTTGATTATAACTTTAAACTATTTGACAAAGGTTGTAATTTTACAGATGATACTATCTGTACAATAGCCGTAGCCGATGCTATTCTTAAAAAAGGTGGTGATGAAAAGCCGAATGTCGGAGATTATAGTATCTCGCTTCAATACTGGTGTCAGAAGTATCTAAACCCAATGGGTGGGTATGGCGCAAGCTTCGCAAAATGGGTTCGTAGCTCTAATCCACAGCCTTATGATAGTTTTGGAAATGGAGCAGCTATGAGAGTTAGTCCTGTGGGTTGGGCATTCAAAGAACATTCTGATATTATTCGTCAGGCAATGATGAGCGCAAAGGTTTCGCATAGCCATGTTGAAGGATTGATTGGTGCTACTGCGGTAGCAGATTGTGTAAATGCTTTAAAAGCATATACACAAAAAGATTTGATTAGGGTAATAGCAAAAGAATATTATGGCTCTGATTGGGATAAGAATCTTATTCCAAGAGGGAAATGGGCAGAAACTTGCCAAGAATGCGTTCCACTCGCCTTTAGAATAGTTCTTAATAGTGATAGCTTCGAGGATGCAATCAGAAATGCTGTATCATACGGCGGTGATAGCGATACGATGGGTGCAATCGTTGGTTCAATCGCTCAGCCACTCTTCGGCATTCCGCAAGAAATGAAGGAAAAAGCATTGAACTATCTCCCTTTAGATATGAAGAATGTAGTAACTAAATTTATTTATAGATATGGCGAATAAGGAAGATTTAATTAAGTTCTGTCGATACTATAAAGGTGAATCGGAGCGACCAAAAGATATGCCACTTTGGTGGGGATATGAGCAGATGTGGGTAGAACTATCATTAAATGCTAAAGAGGGTAGTTTTAATTCTCGTTTGATAGGGGAGTATCTTGATAATTATCTTAGAGCAGGGTTAAGAACGTTCTGTGATGATGACGATACTCCAGCGTCATTGAAAGCTCTCTTATACGACCGACATACACATTTCGGTGGTGATACTGAGAGTTTTAAAGAATGGTATATCAAAGAATACAAAAAGGGCAAGGAGTAACATCCTTGCCCTTTATTATTTTATGGAATATTATCTATAGGCGTTGGTTGGTCAATAACCTCAACATCAATAAACCATCTATATTCTCCATTATTATATTGTCTTTGTACTTTAGTAACTCTAAATTTTGTTCCTCGTTGTAATAAAACTACTAATTCCATGTTTGCACCATAGCTATGTGCGCCTTCTTTTCCATCCCATTCATAACCTTTACGTCCTAACCCTCCATAATAGCTATAAGGTTCTGTATAGATACCTTTAGTTCCTTTAGGGCAGTAGATGTTATAGACAAACGAAGATATTACATCATCTTCTCCATCACCAACAAATCCATATCCTTTTGTATGAGCTGTTGACATGAATGGTTTATTTATTCCTTCTTTGCCTATTACTTGTGAAAGGTCTGTTATTACTAACTCCTTTTCTGCTTTTTTAAGTTGCTTTTTTAAATCGGAAATCTCTGACTTTAGAGCATCTTTAATATCTTTATCAGATATAAAGCGTATTTTATTTTCTTTATCGTCAATTTTCTGTATAATTTCCTTACATACAGTTTCTTGGTAATAATCATAATCAAGACTAATCCCAAATTGAGCTCTAAATTCACTTAGACTGCCACCTCTATTAAGCCATACATCACGTGTAAATGGTTGGGATTTTTCTATCATATCAGATAGAGTATTTATATCCGTCCAGCTATCTCTTACCTCACCATTTATACCGTATTTTGTACTTAAATACGTCTTATAACAAGGTTCGTTGATATAAGAACTTCCACTTGTATAATTAAACGCAACCTCTTTCTCATTTTGCGTCCATCGTTTCCAATCAGCTTCAGCAAAAGGTCGAAAGTAATCATCTGCGGTATCAGCATCCTTTGCCCAAAGTGCAGCATCTTTTCGAGCTTTTGAATAAGCATTAGCGTCATATGGTATTGAGCCATTATTTTTATTCACGGCTCTGTTTGTCTTTGAAAGAATAAGTGAATCTCTTTTATCCTCTGCTTCTTTGATAAGCTGTTCCGCTAAATCCTTATCTTGTGCGACCATAGCATTCTTGAGGTCAAAGAGTATCTTGTGATAAACTTTGCTCTGAGTACTATAGCTTTTTACGTCAGCATAGGCTTTATTAATGCTTATCCAATCAATTGCCGTATTTACTTCATCAAGTTTTTTGAGATATGCCGCTTGTGATACCTTCCATGCAGAATATTTCTGCTGAACTCCGTGCATATTTCCCCCAAGGAAATCAACTGCTTCAAATTGCAATTTGCTTGCTTGCTTTTCAAGCGTCAAGCTTTGCCATTGAGCTAACTTCGCTTCTACGGCATCATATACCCCGTGCAATTCCTTTGAAGAGAACTGCTTATGCCATTTATTGACATCAGGAATAAGAGCGGAAAGTGATAGTTCGTCCTTTTTAATGACAGAAATGGTGTTTGCGAGCGTTTTCGCTTCTTTTCTTGCCAATGTATAGTCAGCGGTCTTTAAAGCGCTTAAAACGGCAGAAATATCGGTTTCTCCGTAATTAGCAGCTACCTTCATAACATTCATAGCAACCTTGCGGTCAGTCCAAGTAAGCTTAGTCTGATAACCTTGTTTGAATCTATCATACAAAGAAGCTATCTCAGAAGCACTCTTTTTATCCTTGATTGCGTATCGGATAGCATAGTAACGTTCAAAGAGGTCTTGGCTCTTAATATCCGTGACAGATTTACCGCTGAGCAGATTATGAACTAAACCATTGTAATAATCACGTCTGTGCTTATCCCATCGGCTCTGTATCTTATCTATCTGTTCTTTGGTTCTAAGGGCATGGCGTTCCTTAGCTTTGGTAAATATAAGCTCTTTAGAAGAAACCGCTTTTAACCCCATTTCTTTGCGTTCTGCAGCGTTCAAAAGGTTTACCCAGTATTTCTTATTATCTTGCAAATGCCAAGCTAAATTTCCTTTCTTATACGACTTAATAATTGCTTCGGAATGGTCTTTGATGTACTGCTTATAATAATCAGGCACATCTTTTACAGCGAAGCGACCGACATAGTTAGACATATCCTCACCAGCAGCAAGACGTTTATAAAACTCCTTCTTTTCTTCACCTTGTAAAGTGATAGGGTCTGAGGTGCACATACAGTTCGAGTGCCAACTTTGCCAGTCAAAATCTTTCGGGTATCGACCTTCAAGGTCATTGCATATATCATCAATATTGTGTTGTGGCGATACGTGTATATACTGACCGACTACAAATGGCTCATTCTGCCAACGCTCGTTTCTTGCCTTATGGTATGCGGCATTAATCTCCGTTCTTGCTACTCTGAGAGCATTCTTTCTTGCCGAGCGGTAAATGCCCATACCCACCTTCTCCAAAGGTTCTTCAACGAAGCGCACCTTTCCGTCAATGATTCTACGTCTGCGCCAAGTTACCACATCTTTCTTCTTTCCGTTCTTCTGAACCTTGATAGTATGGTAACGGCGATACATCATATCTGGGTCATTAAGGTATCTGCGAATGCTCTTGCCGATTTCCTCTGCTGATGAGCCTTGTTTGATTCCGTCCGCAATGGTATTGCTCATAGCCATTTCAAACTCACTCTTCGTCTGTTGACAATAATTCCAAACAGTCTGAGCGAGATTCAATCCATTCTTTGCTTTTAAGCGATTCGCAATAAACGTGGCTGCTGCGGTATCTCGTGCGACCTTTATAGCTTTATCAGTAAGCACGGAATAACCGCCTATAACCATTTCATCGTGGTTATATGCCAATGCTACACCATCGGTGATGCCACTCTTATAACAGAGAAGGCTATTCTGATAGTAATCATTAAAGATGTCGTTCAAACGAGCCTTTAACTGCGGAAAGTTATCAAAGTTAAAAAGCGCATCATCTTCGAGCACATCTTCTCCATAGCCAAGAGAGGTAAGCCTCTTGACATAATCGCTGTATAATCTGCCCAACCGCTTATTGTAAACGGCGAACAGATTATTCAATTGTTCTTTCTGCTGTTTTGATGTGAGCTTCTTTGACATAGTTATTCTTCTTCCTCTTCTTCATTGGAGACAGATTGACTTCCACTTGCGGCACTACCAAGCCCCGAAAGGGCTGCTTGCTGCGCCAATTCCTCTTTCTGTTCCTCCTTCATTTCTTGCTCAACCTTATCAGGGTCATCATTGATAGGATTCAGTTCGATAGCACGGCGATTAGAAGTAGATTTCGCACCACCATTGGATGAAGTGATAAGTTGCAACATTTCAACGTCATTCTTTGGCAAATACGGCTTGAATACAGGCTCAAAGTCTATATTTTCAGCAACACTCTGGTCGATGCCTTTTACATAAGCTCCTGTATTACAAATTCCATTAGCAACAATATTACAACGACGAGTGAACATCTCTCCAAACATCTCAGTCTTTAGGTCAGCCTTCATATATGGTGCAGTAAACATTAAACGGATAGCTGCGCCCGAAGTGTTGCTACCTAAAGTTTTCATGTTTTCAAAGCTTATGTCTGCAGTAGAAGTAAATGAATAGATAATATTGAAGAGATAAGCGATTTCACCCTTTACGCTTTCTGGTGATTTGTCCCAAGAGAGAACATTCATGCTTGCATCTGCTCCACCTTGGAATACAGCACCTTGCTCACCTTTTTCTGCGAAACCTTCCAAGCGACCTTTTACAAAATATTTAGGCGTGCCGAAGTAGTCATTAGTATCACCCCAGTTCGAGATACATGTTTCCACACGCTCTATTGCCCATTGTACATCTTCCCATTCTGCTTGGTCTTGACGATAGTATACTACAGGAACTTTAGTGAAGCCATGAGGAAGTTCTCTGTCTAACTTCCAACCATTATCTGTTGTGTTACTATACTGATAACACATCCTATCCGTATAGACATCAAAATGCAACTCTGCTTTACCAAACTCATCCCAAACATAATACCCACGAGCGAAGCCATCCATGATATGATAATCGTTAAAATGTGGATAGAGCTTATCTCCTTTAGAAGGTGCAAGTAACTGTACTCTAATATCGCCACGAAGCTTGCCCTCTGCGTCTGTTGGCATATACCATAGTTCGGCACACTCACATTCTTTGAAAAGGGTACGGGCAAGTCGCTTGTCAAAGTACTTCATTTTATTATCATGGAAGCAATGTTGAATACCATCATATAGTTTCTGTTGCTTGCTATCCATCTTCTTAATATCTTGCCCATGAGAGGATGCTTTGTAAGTAACGGCATTCATAAACAAGAAACCTACAGTAAGATTTACGATTGACTTCTGAGCTGGTATTGCAATTCGTACAGGCTCAACCAACTTATCTTTATACATCGGTTTCTGTGTAATAGGGTCATACTTGCCCGTAGGCACTTTAATTCGCTTCTTTGGACGGGATTCCTCATCAAAGATTTTATGCTTTGACGGATTCCATTGCTTCTCTAAAGTAAGTAATGATGTCTTAAAACCTTGTTTCCTTGCCGTTAACATAGTGCGTACCATGTTAGCATCTTGTATTGCTACTATCTGTTCAATTGCTTTCATCTTGTTATTTTTTTGCTCTTTGAGCAAAGGTAGCTTTTTGAGGTATAGTATTAAAGAATTTAAGACTTGCCGTATAAACAAGTATGAAAGTCTTAAAAAATATAAATATGCAAAAGATATTTTGAAAAAGGTTTTGCGATTTCAAATCAATATATTAATTTTGCGATGTAGAAAATTAATTATTAACTTAACTAAAGGAGATACAACAATGAAAGCAAAGGAATTAACACAAAAGCAAAAGAGTATCAGATATGCTATATCTGTAGATTTCGATTGTATGCGTGATAGCGATTATTGCAAAGAAGATGCTTTAGCTTGGTTTTCTTCCGAAGAATGCTTAGAAGCTTACGATGGAGAAATAGTTGACAGTATCTATACACCAACTAACGAAAATTTCTTAGATATAGTAAAAGAAGTATATCTACATTGTGGATATGATAAGAATTGGTAATTAAAAAACAAAATTGATATGACAAAAGACGGAAGAGGAGGAGCACGCCCAGGTGCTGGACGAAAGAAGCTCAATAAAACAATGCTCCATACTTCAATAGATTGCGAGTTCCTTGCTAAGCTGAAAAATAAAGCTGATGCCGATAATCTAACAATAGGCGATTGGTTAACAAAGAATTTAGACCTTTAGATATAGGGTAGGGAAGAAGATTATTCTTTTCTACCTTTTTTTATTCTTCCTATGTGCCAATAATTACATTCGTTACAGTAGTAAGCCATATAGCCAGATAAACGCTTTTTGTTAATATACTTGTCGGCTACTTGCTTATTAATAAATGATAGTTTAGCAATCCCTCTGCTATTGTAATGAGAACGCTTGCGATGATGCTCCCTTGACTGTTTATCATATATTCGTTTCATAAGCATTTCGATTTTAACCCATCAGACCGAGGATGTCGGCGGCTTGCATACCGCTACCGTAATCACCCAACAACTTCTCCATGACAACATATCGGCATGCATCGATGGCGTGATTATACATATCTATAGGTTCATTAAGCCACTTTCCTTCCTTGTTTTGGCGATAGGTATAATTATTGAACTCCCTTCTTACATTTGTAGAGCGTCTTGTTATATGAATTGTGTATTCTTGCATTT
>OQVZ01000831.1_pt1 | contig 11662 bp, 14 predicted proteins | sample 1691571 | NCBI WGS metagenome assembly OQVZ01 (sample SAMN03418261, study PRJEB22391) | human gut metagenome | biome: human-gut; feature: organic feature; material: feces | host: Homo sapiens | place: Tanzania | collected 2013-01
TACTACCCTCTTGGTATTGCTGAGATAAGTGATTACCTATCAAATGGACAGCCTGTTGTGCTTATTAACATGTCTAAGCTGAAATCCGCTTTGAGCAAATCTATGCTGAAGGATAAGAAGAATAAAGCACTGTTCTTTGAAAATCAGGAGACTGAGATTCAAAATAACTATCCAGATGAGGTGTATCAGGCGTTTAAGAATGGTGATACATATGCAAAATTGGATGTTGACCATTGTGGTGTGATTTGTATTGGCAACATGGGGCAGAAATATGGTGTCTCTCCTCTGTTCCGCGCATTACGTCCGGCATTGATGCTTGAAACTTTTGATACTTCAGACCGTGTAAATGCTAAGGCAAAGGCAAAGAAAATCATCTGGCAACAGCTTGACCCTGAGTTGATGGGACCAAACAAAGATAAAAAGGGCTTCTCTGAACAAGTGACGGCGCACGATAACCTACTGCGTGCATGGAAGCAAAATACCGTGCTTGTGACTACCGCTCCTTATGTAAAGGATATCAAGTATGTTGAGCCAAAAGTTGAGATGACAAATATCGAGACCGTCAAACAGTATCGCAACCGAGAAATGGCTGCTTTGGGTATTAGTTTCTTGAATACTGATGGTCAACAGACTGTTTCAACTGCGAAGGTGTCTCTTGACCAGTTGATGAAAAACATCGGTAAGATTGCAGAACAGATTGAAGATGTATTAAAGAGATGGTATCGCATTCGTCTTGAAGATGCAGGTGTAGACCCGATGTACTGCCCTGATGTAAAGGTCTCTACTACTGAAATGATGGGTATGGAGATGAAGAAGGCGATTGCTCAGTTCCTGTTTACCACTTTGAACTGCTCTTACAAGACTGCTTACGAGTATATGGGGCTTCATGCAGAAGACGAACTCCGTAAGCGTCAGGCTGAAACCGAGGAAGGTTATGACGATGTGTTTGTGGCTCGCCAGACATCTTATACATCGACTGGTAATTCCAGCGGTAGCGGCGACAGCGATAAAAAGACAGGTCGTCCAAAGGGCGAGGAAACTGAGAAACAGATTTATGACCAGCAAAGAAATGAAGATAGTAAGTGAGGTGATGAACGATGAGTAAGGAGTATTTCTATAGTAGAAACATCTGTTGCTCTGAGATTACGGAGCATCCAGACCACTATCTTGCCAAGTTTGTCATCTGTGACTTCTCAGTAAATGGGAATCAGGTTGCTTTGAACCGTGAAACCATTGAAAGTTGGATGAGTACACTGGTTGGCAACCCGCTTGTTGGTAAGTTGGTCGTAGCTCCAAAAGGTGAACTGGATTTTTCCGGTCACAATATGAAAGTCGTCACCAGAAAAGACGATGATGGCAATGAATATAAGACTGCCGAATTTGACACTGATGCATTCGGTAGTTTTCAGTCAGTCGGTATCGAGAAAATTGACGATACCGACTTTATTGTTGCCTCTTGTAAGATCTGGAAGCGATATCCAAAAGCTTGTGCGACAATTCTACGCCGTATTGAGAGCGGTACATTAAATACCAGTTGGGAAATTGATGTGCTGAAAGCTCATAAGGGCATCGTGGGTGGCCGCATGGCAAAAATCATTGACGATGGCGTGTTTACTGCACATTGTTTGCTTGGTGCAAATGTTGAACCGGCATATAAGTGCTCTAAGCTGCTTGAAGTCGCTGAAACCGATTTTGGTCTTGAATTGGCGAATGCCTATATTGAGGACACAAAAGAGATTTCAAATATAGAATCTAATGAAAAGGAGGCAAAAAATTTGGAACTGAATAAGGACAAGGAGACTCAGACCGCACAGGTCGAGCCCACTAAGCCTGAGCAGGCAGAGCAGACTCCCGTTGGCGAGCCTGATGTCGCATCTGCTACTGAGCCCACTACTCCGGCAGGGCCTGATGTTCAGACTTCCGAGGAAGGTGGTAAAACTCTTCCCCCGACCGAACCTACTGGTGAGCCTGAGCCTACTCCGGCAACTTCTAGTCTGACTGGTCGTGACCTGTATATGAAGCTTGAAGATGCAGTGTCAAAGATTAGCTCTGATTACTACATGACTGATATGTTCCCTGAAGATCACACAATTTGGTGCAAGAAGTGGGGCTACATGAATGAGCTGGATTACATTATGTTCCCCTACACCGTTGAGGGCGACGAAGTTTCTCTTGGCGAGCCGCAGAATATCACTCTGACTGTTTCTGTATCTCAGGTTAATACCAAGATTGCGGAACTGAATAGTACTATTGCAAGTCTGAATACTGAGCTGCAGAGTGCAAAGGAAGAGGTTGCTTCACTGACTCCGTACAAAGAACAGGCTGAGAAGGCAGAGGCAGAAAAGGCGGCTGCAGAGCTTGCACAGAAGAAGGAGGATCTGCGTCAGTACGCAATCTCCAGCAAGATGATTACTGAAGCCGAAGTTTCCGAGGGTGGCGACTACGCAAGTCTGATTGAGAATCTGGACGAGACCGGCATCAAGAGTGTGATTGCCGAGCGTTGTGTTGAAGCCGCTAAGAAGGCTCCTGCCGAAAAGAAGATTGAGACCTCTGAGGTACATAAGCCTGAGAGTATCAAGCTGAATTTGAATGAAACCAAGTATAACACCACTAACGCTAACAAGCGTGACGCATGGCGGGAATATTTGGGTAAGTAATAACATTTGAGAGAAAGGAAAAATATTATGATTCGTGAACTGATGGTGAACGGCGCGAAGAATATTCCCGCTAACTATGCCGCAAAGGTCGCTATGGTCACCGGTATGGGTGTTCAGGTTGACCACAAGGCTGGTCAGGTTAAGTTCCCTGACGCAGCTACCGCTGAGGGCATCGAGATGGTTGCCCATGAGTTTATTCCTGAGGGCATCTATGCAAGCCAGACTAATTTTGATGACTATGATAAGATGGTCACCGAGATTAAGGAGGGTGTACTGGTGAAGCGTGTTCCTCTGTATGCTGGCGAGCTGTACGGCACCGACCAGTACAAGGCTGCTGATGCACAGGATGCCAATATCGGTAAGCTGCTGGAGGTCAACACCGATGGCAAGTGGCAGGTTGCTACCACTGGTACTTCTCGTTTTGAGTTTGCTGGTGTGATGGACGACAATGGCCACAAGCTGATTATGATCAGTGTGCTGCCCGAGGCAAAGACTGTTGCTTGATTGAGAGAAAATCTTGAATATGATACGTGAAATTTAAGGCTATCGTCTTTTGACGATGGCTCTTTTATTTTGCGCGAAGAGAAAGGAAATGAATTATGGCACTGAATATTGAAGTGGCCGAGCTGATGAAGCAGCCTGGTCGTGTTTATGAAGTTGCTGAGAAGACTCAGTACAATCGCGCTATGGATGCCGAGGACAAGGAGATTTCTGAGATTGTCGGCGCTCATGTTAAGGAGCTGATTGACAAGGGTGATCCCAACAAGGAGATTGCTCAGTTTGTGAATCGCACTGTGACTGATGAGCTGTATGGTGCACCTGATGAGCTGCTGGATTCCATGTTTGAGCGTGGTAACGTTGGTGAGTTTGATGACTACGAGGCAGGTCGTACCGTTAAGAATACTCTGAAGGCTTATGATGCAGCTAAGGGCGGCAACGTGCCGAAGTCTTACCTGCACTATGAGACCATCAAGCCCGTCTGGCGTAACAAGCAGATCGAAGCAGATCTTAGCTTTGTAGAAGTAAGACGTAATGCATGGAAGAGTGTTGCAACTCTGACTACCTTTATGACTGAGGCTCTGAAGAACCAGATGTTTTACGATATCTTCAGCATGGTTGATGACGCTATCACTGGTGGCGAGCAGAAGATTGATGCTCAGGGCAAGGATCCCACTATGCAGGATATGGATGCTCTGGCTCTGTACCTGAATGAGTATGCCGATGGTGGCAATCCCTTCACTGTCAGCCTGATGAAGTATTGTGCCAAGATGCGCCGTATGACCGGTTACGCTGAGTATCTGTCTGACGCAGCAAAGGACGAGTTCAACCGTTATGGTCTGGTGAAGACCTATGATGGTGTTGCTATCACTGGTATTAGCTCCGCTAAGAAGCTGGGTGATGGTTCCATGCTGATCCCGGACAAGCGGATCTATGGTATTGCAGGCAAGATCGGACGCCTTGACATGAAGGGCGAGACTCATACTTACGAGGATCACGACAACAACAACGAAAAGATCCATCTGATGGTCAAGGACTTCACCTTCGGCTACAGCATTGATCATATCGAGCGCGTTGCTAAGATTGTCCTGCAGTAATTTATACCAAATGCAAATTTGAGCGGGAGCTTTGCGGCTTCCGCTTTTATAGAAAAGGAGATAATTTATGAGTTCCGTGATGGAAAAGAAGTTTATTGACGTTCTGAACTGCGACGATAACGTAGTTACCATTTCGTCACTGAACGGTAAGGGCTATACTTTCGAGCCCGGTAGTGTGGAAGAACCTTGTGTGATTCCTATTCCGCCGGAGGAGATCATGTATATGAACAGCACTTGTTCTGCGTTCAAGAATGGTGTTCTGCGTTTCCGCCCTGAAGAGCAGAATGAAATCTTTACGGCCATTGGCATCAAGGGTGACGATGTGATGTTTATCGAAGATATTGATGATGCGATTCTGAATCCAACCGTCGAGAATCTTCAGCGAATGATTGACATTAAGGATGGTGCTCAGTTTGAGCGTATTCGTGGTCGTTTTTATCGTATGACCAATGCCGGTGAAGATCTGTCTACTAAGGTTAAGCGCCTGATTGACGAGCGTTACAAGGAGTTGCGTGCCGGCAAGCGTAATAGCGAACTGTCTGTTATTCCTGCGACCAAGCCTGATGATAATGTTCAGGCAGAGCTTGAGACTGCAAAGAGCCAGATGGCTGAAATGCAGAAGCAGATGCAGGCTATGATGGCACAAATGCAGGCTATGATGGCTGGCGCACAGCCTGTTGCGCAGGATAGCTCTGTAGAAAAGGCTACTGTTAAGCGTGGCCGTAAGAAGGCGGAGGCAGAAAAGGCGGAGGTCGTTCCCGCCGAGTAAGATTGGAGGGATTTAATGACCGCATTTTCGGATGTATATGACAAATTCTACGAGCTGGTTGAAACTGATAGTAACTTCTTTCAGTATTTTGACCTGAACGAGAATGAAGTAAGAAACCTTGTGCATGACCGTGCAAAAAGCTATTTAATGGAGTCACTTTCTGTTGTTTCAAGAAATATTGAGCCTGAAGAGAATTTTAGCTTTGATGATTATGATTCTGAGCTAGAGGAATTCAATTCAGACCTTACATACGACGAGATTGATATGTTAGCGCATTTGATGCTTGAACAGCATTTTAAACGAGAGTTTGGAAAGCTGAAGGCGTTTAGTGCACAAGACCTTCCTACAAGTTTACAGGTATTCTCCCCTGCTAATGAGCGCACGAGCATTCGTGCTCTTGTGAAAGACATCCACGAGGAGAATATGACAATGCTGGACAACTATATGGCAAAAGACCGCTCGACCCGCAAGCGTAAGACCATCGACTATGATACATACGCTTCCTACTCTGAGTAAGGAGGTATGCAGATGGATTTTTATTCGAGGGCACGAGCTGTCGGCGGTGCCGCAAAGATGTCTAATAAAAAAGATGTCAAAATTGCTTTTGCGAAGCGTGACTTCGCTGCACACTTTAAAGATAGTGTTGATTACGAGGATAATACTCTTGTAAACGGCTTACCTCAGAAACTGGTCGTTAGTCGCAGTAACAACGTAGCCAAGGAGAAGAAGATTTGGGCTTATCCCGGTGATTCTTTAAATCTTGGTGATATTGTGGATTGCTATAACTGTAAATGGCTGGTCACAGAAATCGAACCAAACGACGAGATTTTTCTTCGTGGCAAGATGGAGCTGTGTAACCGCCAGATTCAGTGGCAGAATTCGATTACCGGTGAGATTGTCTCTCGTTGGGCAACTCTGAGCAAACCTTATTACGCGAACAACAAGGAAATTGTTGTAACTTCTATGAGCCAGCGTGAATATAAGGTTCAGATGCCTTTTGACGATGAGACTGCACTAATTGATTTGGACAAGCGTTTTATGCTTGAGATTATCAATGGCGAACCTAAGACATATGTTACCACTTCTGTTGACCAAAGTACAGAGCGATATGAGCTTCATGGCAAAACTCAAGGCTTCCTTGTGCTGAACATCAAACAAGATCAGTACAACAGTAAGACGGACAATGCCGAAAAGATGATTTGTGATTACTTTGAACCAAACAAGAGTGATGATCCTGATGCTGATTCTCAGGTGACTGCTACTATTAAGTATGCCGGAAAGCCGGAAGTTCGTGTTGGTGGCTCTTGGAAGAAGTTTACTCCGGTATTTACAAGCATTACTGGCGAAGAGGTTGCGGAAGTTGCAAAGTGGAGCTTTATTTGCCTTGATGAATTCAAGAGTTTTGTTGAAACGCAGGTTGCTACAGATGGTGTATTCAAAATTCGCATTTTGAATAATAGTATCATGGACGGCGCAACTGTTAGGATTTCTCTTGCAAATGCGGATGGTACGACAAATGCATCCATCGAATGTAAGGTGGTGAGTTTGCTGTGACAACGAGTGAGTTGATTACGGACTACAAAAACAAATTAGCTTTAAAGCTAGTCAATACGGATGGGCTTGTTGAAGCGATGGGCAATGATGACATTGAAGAGCCTGACGAGGCGATTTATACATACATTTTCCCCTACTTCCATATTCCTGATACGATTGAGGCAGCGCACAGCTATATTTGTTTTAAGGTAAACATGACTGACCGTAGTAACGTCAACGACTGGTATGAAAACTTCACACTGACCGTGTGGGTTATTGTGAACCAAGCGTTGATGAAGATGAAAGGTCATGGCGGAGCAACACGAGTTGACTATTTGAGCGGTCTTGTAGAGAAAGAACTACACGGCAGTACAATTTTTGGAATCAAGCAGCTTAAAATCACATCCAACATCGAGGATAATATGGACTTGCACCATCGTGTGAGAATTATGACGTTCAAGACACAGGATCTGGATGACCTTGTGGGGTGTGGCTGATGGAACTTCGAGAAATGTATGAGCCGAGCTTGATGAAAGGGAAAGATTTTAAGGTCAACGACAAAATCACGATTCACATGCCATCGGTTGGTGAAATCATCGACTATGGAGAGAAGAAATATTTTCAGTTGGTCTATCTATTTTGTTCTACATCAAGCGATTATAAAGCACATCTTGACTCTGTTGGCGTTGATTGGCAGAAGATTTCGGACTTTGAAATGTTCCGGCAGCTTTTCATAGGTAACAAAGACCAAGACATGTCTATTTTGCTTGGTGATATGGACACTTCTGGGTTTATGATGGCGAAAGATAATATAAGTGGTGAGATCGTGCTACACAACAGATTTACGGATACCCGTATTGACCATGTGGTGTATGAAACGATTTCTCAGTACCTATGTGCTGCGAATGGAATTGAAAAGCATTCTGAGTTTGCTGCTGACGAACCGACAAGAATTGCAATGATAGAGGAAGCCAGAGATAATTTGGAGTATCAGAAAACAAAACATTATGAACCACACCTTGCGGAGCTTGTGCTCTCAATGGCGTGCTCATCTGGTTTTAAGGCGGATTACTTCAAGGCTATGGATTACCCTATGAGTGTATTTATGAATCATGTAAGAAAGATTCAGCAAATAAAAAGTTACGACAATACGATGCATGGCGTTTACGCTGGCACCGTGGAATTTGGAAAGATTCCAAAAGCACAACTGGATTGGACGAGCAAGGAAAAGTAAGTACCTTGCTCTTTTTATTTTATCCAAATAAATTGAAAGGAAGAAAATTATGAGTGATTTTAATTTTAATGAGGTCGTTATTGACCGCGTTCATCGCATTCACGAGTATGACCTGAACGGCAAGCGTCTGTGGACCATGAATCAGGTTAAGGATTTCAAGCTGACTCTGGGCGGCGAAACCGTTTATGCTCAGGATGCACAGGGCGTTAACATCATGGCATTTGATAAGAGCAAGACTGCAGAGGCAGATTGGTCTAATGCTCTGATGCATCTGGGTGCTCTGGCAGAGCAGATGGGCTCCAAGAAGGAGGTTGCTTCTTCTGAGGCAAAGCAGGTCTTTACCACTGTTGAGTACCTGACTTCTACTGACGGCAAGAAGCTGACTCTGACTCATACCCCCAAGACTGCTGTTGCAAATGCCCCCTTTAAGTACATCGATCTGGTCGATGGTCAGGGTAATGCACTGAAGACCTTTGAGCTGGGTGAGACTGCCGAGTCTCAGTTCTCTGTTACTGGCACTGAGGTTACTCTGCCCACTGGTGCAAACCTGAAGGCTGGCGACCGCTTTGTTGTGAAGTATCAGTACGAGAGCGAGGAGGGCATTGCTATCAATGATAGCGCCGACAAGTTCTCTGCTGAGGGCGAGTTCGTGATTGAGGCATTCTGCTACAATCCCTGTGACAAGGCAAACAAGAAGCTGATGCGGATCATCTTCCCGAACGCCAAGATGGATAACGCTGTTGATATGACCCTGAACAACGAGCTGGCTCACCCTGTTAAGATCAGCGCTACTCAGGAATACTGCTCCGAAGACAAGCGCCTGTTCCGCATCGAGACTGCTGCTGCCTAATGGCAAATCTGAATTGGTGCCGTACTTGCGGAAAAGAATATCCGGTTTGCCCGCATTGCGAGCAGGATGCGCGTCTTAATCCTTGGCGGATGATTTGCGACACTGAGCCGCACTTTCTTGTGTGGACTGCCGTAAACCAGTATCGTCAGGGAATTATTTCAAAAGAGACTGCAAAAGCAGACCTGACTACTCTTTTGATGCGCAAGTACAAGAATGTTACGGAAGCCGAGGTAGAAACTTTTATCCCGGCTGTTCGTGATGTTTTCCATGAGATCATGGATGAGCCGGCAAAGGCCGAGAATGAATCATCTAGTGATGTAAAGGATGAGACGCCCGTGAAGCCGGTAGTTAAGAGAACATCAAATCGTAAGGGGCGGGCATAACCGCCCCTTCGTTTTTCGTGGTGATTTTATGGAGAAAAAGAACAGAACAAAGTTTAATGTGAGCAAAAATCCAGCAGATAGAACCTACGATGGCGTGGTTTATGACAGCCGTGCCGAGATGATGTTTTACCGGGATATCGTATTACCGGGGCTGGAAAATGGTGAAATCGTAGAATGCCGTAAGCAAGTTCCTTTTGTATTACAGGAAGCGTTCCGTCGGGTCGATAAGGACGGTAAGGACGTAGCTGTAAGAAAAATCGATTATGTGGCGGACTATGAACTTACATACAGTGACGGCAGTAAACAGGTAATTGATACGAAGGGATTCGCTGATAGTGTTGCGCTGATGAAGCGCAAGATGTTCTGGTTCAAGTATCCTGATGTAGATTACCGCTGGATCACATACTCCAAAATTGATGGAGGCTGGGTCGATTACGACGACCTAAAAAAAGCTCGAAAAGAGCGAAAGAAATTAAAGCAAGCACAGACGAAAGGTAGATAAAATGAAGGTTTTAAATTTTCAGGAGCGAAATGAGTTTCTTGATGAAGTAGTTAAGGCATGTACTATTGACGGTGATTACCAGCCCGCGCTGCTTGATGTGGTGTTTCGATTGACCGTTCTGAAGTATTTTGCGGATTATGACTATCGTAGCGAGCCGCAGAGTGAGTGGCCGCGTATTGCTTACGAGTCTTTTAATTTCAAGATTAACAAGGCTGGTTGTGATACTTCTGCATTCTGGGATCAGTACGATTCTCTGGAGAAGGCTGTCCACGAGCAGATTGACCGTTCTCATAAGGAATGGCTTGTTCTTGGTCTCTGCGGCAAGCTCAACGAGATTATTGAGAAGCCTGATCCTATTTCTGATTTCGTTGACTTCATGGAGAATTATCTGAATGATGTGAAGGGCAACTTGAATGACTTTGATGTCGAGAAGTTTTCTGAGGTGACCTCTGCCCTGCTGGATAACAAGCAAGAAATCTCCGCTGTGCTGGCAAAAGATAAAAAGGAATAAACACTTTTAGAGGTGGGTTGGAGGGAATTTTAATATGGCTACAAGAAGTAAACCGCTGAAGTTATGGGATGCTGAGAAGTTTAAGAACGTAAATCCAGTGTCTTTGAAATACTGGGATAGATACGAGACTGATATGGGCATCCGTGATCTCAGTCCGTCTACTGTTTACAATTATGAATCGGATTTCAAACAGTGGATGATTTATGTTCTGGACAATCAGGGTAATGCTCCTGTGACAGAACTTGAGGAAGAGGATATTGAGGAATTTCTGTTCTACTGTAAGAAGCACGGAAATAACTCCGCTCGCATGAAGCGGCGTATGAGTACGATTTCTGCGCTATATCGGTATCTTCGTAAGAAGAAAATCATCAAGGAGAATCCGATGGAGTTCATTGACCGTCCGACTAAGGATGTTGCTGTTGTGAAACAGACGTATCTTACGCCGGATGAGGTTAAGTTGATGCGAGAAAAACTGAATGCGCTGGTTGAGTCTGTGACCACCGTTCACATGAAGGATAATGCGATGACGCTGCGGCTGTATGCCCTATTCTCGCTGTCCACTATGGCTCGTGTCAACGCTGTGCGGAATACGCTTTGGAAGTCTATCGACTATGAGAACCGTATGGTGCATGACGTTCTGGAGAAAGAAGGCAAAATTGTTGACCTGATGTTCAGCAAGGAAGTATCCGAGCTTCTGAAAGAACTGAAGGGGTATCGCACTGAGCATGACATTGAGGATGGCGGCTACGTGTTCGTTGGTACGAAAATCAATGGCGCATGGATGCCAATCACTTCAAGCACTGCTGGTGACTGGTGTAAGAAGATCGGTGAGATGATTGATGAGCCTACGCTGCATCCGCATGATTTCAGACATAGTGGTGCTACCTTGTTGAAGAATGCGGGTATGAGTTTGGAGGACGTCTCTTCCCTGCTTAACCATGCTGGTACGGATGTGACAAATAAGTATTACATCAAGAAGGATACGACAAAGATTCAGTCAGCAAAGGATCGGTTTGAGATTTGAGGTGGAACGAATGGGAAGTCTTGCTTCTTCGTATACGAACTTTGATGATTTACTGGCCGGTGTGGTTAGCGGCGTTCAAGGAGTCCTTGAAGAAGTGGCCCCACAAATTGAGACTCGACTGCAAGCAAGCATTGTAGAAAACGTACACTCAAAAAGTGGGCGGTCTGACGGAATCGAAAGTAGAAGAAATATCGTAAGTAGTGTTACCACAGATGACAACGTGGTGACTATGACGGTAAAGGATATTGCAAGACCACAAGCATCATGGTGTAAAACACCATTTCGAGAAGGAGATAACGCATCCTTAGAAGGAACAATGTTTGCTAATTGGATTGAGCATGGCTTGTGGATGGATATTGCAGAGTGGAATCGAATGGGGCAACCAAAGGAAAATAAACCAAAGCGTCCTGCGCGTCCATTTATTTCAAAAGTCCAAGTTGAAGCGGTCATGCTTGTAAAAACCGCATTACATGAATTGTAATCCCACGATTTATTTGGAAAATTTGAATGAGAGGAGGCTGGCTTGAAGAAGCTGGCCGCTTCTCTTTTTTATTTTGAAAGGAATTGTTGAAAATGGAAAAGAGAGGTGACCAACAGTATGGAT
>OQVZ01000833.1_pt1 | contig 11656 bp, 6 predicted proteins | sample 1691571 | NCBI WGS metagenome assembly OQVZ01 (sample SAMN03418261, study PRJEB22391) | human gut metagenome | biome: human-gut; feature: organic feature; material: feces | host: Homo sapiens | place: Tanzania | collected 2013-01
CAAAGTTGTCGTTGGTGCTCAAAGCACTCACAACATCTTTGTCCCATTTGTGGTCAACTTCTGATGTAATAATCTCAAGAGCCTTGTCTGCATCCATTGCCATTCTGTAAGGACGATCTGAAGTCATTGCTGAATATGCATCTGCAACAGCAATAATTCTTGAACCAAGCGGAATTGATTGACCTTTCAAACCTTCCGGAGTACCTGAGCCATCAACACGTTCTGTTTGATATGTAATATAAGGTACAACTTCTGATAAGAAATTAATGTTCATTAACAAATTAACCCCAACATTTGTGTGGTTTTTAATTTTGCTCAATTCATCCGCTGAGAGCTTGCCGTTGTTTGCAAAAATCTTTTCAGGAAGAGTAATTTTGCCTATATTTTGTAACAAACCGGCATAGTAAATTAAGTCAGTTGTTTTTTCATTCAAACCAAGTTTTTTGCAAATACTTCTTGCAAGTTTTGCGGTATTTCGAGAATGAGAAACGGTATATTGCCCTTTTCTATCAACCGCATTAGCCAAGGCTTCAACAAAGTTTTGCTGATAGTCACACAAATCGCCAATTAGGGCAGTCAATTCTGCTCTTTGTTGTTTTAGTTGAATTTCACTTGTTTCCGGTGTAGAAACCAACTTTTGCGTATGGTCAATTGCGTTTTGGAGAGTAATTGTTGTTCCAAGCAAATTGGCAATACTCATAACCAGTTCTCTAAAATCTTTTTCAGGTTTTTGTTCATAGCCTATTTCAATCATCCCAACAGGCATTGTTGAACTACGCATTGCAATATATGCACTGTGTTCACTCTCAATTACTTCTTGGTGCAAAAGTTCTTCTATTGTAACAGTATTTGATTTTTGAGCATCACCAGAAACTCCGACAGGTGTCATTTTTCCATCTTTTATCAAATAAATTATACAATCATCAACCTCAAGCATTTGAACAATTGATTTTGCAATTGATGTATAAATAGCTTGTTCTTCGCCAGTTGAAAAATCTAGCACGCATAAAGTATTTTTAGAAGAGTAAATATCAATCAACTCATTAAGCTGATTTTGTAGTCGTTCTTTTTTATTTGCACTAATGCTAATTTTCTTGGCAAAATCTTCAGAAATAAGTTCTTCAGAAATAAAATCACCTAGATTAAGGGCAAACATTTCCTCAATAGGGTCACTGCCAGCTAAATATTCAGACTGACTAAATAATGAGACTCCTACTTGTTTTTTCTCTTCTTTATCCATAATTTTTCCTTTAAATACATGCCTTCTATTTTATATACGGCACAAAATTTAAAAACTTTAATCAGGATTAGAAAAATTCATACTAAAGTATGGGATTTTTTATACAAAAGTTTGAAAACGCTAAAAGAAATGAAATGTTACGAAATATTACACCAAATATTTCTATATTCACACTTATCGCAACTAAAAATACTTTATATCAGTAATGGGGATTTTTAAACAAGGGGAAATAAATGAGTCTTATTAATTCTGCAATAAAAACTGTTGCAAAGCCTTATACTTCAAAAGGCTATCGTTTGCTGTCAAAATCATTGAATATACCAACATCTAATAATGGCACAATGGATATCGTTGAAATTGCATCAGAATTTGGCAAAGGACATACTACAATCACATCATTTAAAGATGAAAAAGGGAAGTTGGTACAACGAACCATCGACAAAATCGGCAGTAAAGGGCATATATACACATCTTCTGAGTATGAGGGCAATGTTACCACTCAAAGACGTAAAGTTTCTACAACAAGTGTAAATGGGGAATTAACTCAAGAAACCGTTACCAAAAATGTTTATTCTCCTGACCAAGGAGGAAAACTGGATAGAGAACATTTGACAATAAATTACTCACCCAATAAAACGACTAACGAAGTTCAATATTTTGAATCAAGAGCTCCGCATGGAGTGCATAATTATGTAAAAACAACCGCATCAAGAAATTCAGTTGGAGAATACACATATACTACAATAGAAAGTAACACCTTGCCACAGGCGGAATTAGACAAATATGCCCAAACACCTTATGTATTTTCTAAAAACTATTCTAAGGAAGATTTTTTAAAAGCTATAACACCTTATGCTAAAGAAAAACAAAATGTCTCCGATTTAGGGATAAAAGTTGTGAATGAAAAACTACCTGAAACATTTGGGGGTCTTAGTTATGGCGGAAGACCGAAAGTAGCTTTAGATTTAGAAAAATATGCCAATAACGATGATATTGTAGATACCATAAATCATGAACTACGTCACCAATATCAGGATAAATTAGTATCAAAATATAGTAAATATTTTATTTTGGGTGGTAATAAAAAATGTGATAGTATATTCACAACGCTTTTAAAAACTTTAGGCTTAAAGAAACATACAAAAATAGCACCTGAAATTGCTGAAGAAAAACGATTGGCTGGAATTTTTAGAGATAATTTTAAGCATTACAAAGACCTTCCAAAAACATATGCTGAAAAAAAGAAACATCCTGAAGCCTATGAGGCTTACTGGAACCAACCGGTAGAAGCAGATGCAAGAAATGCTGGCGAGAAAGCTAAAGCCGAATACAAAAATATATTAGCTATACTTGCTGATAGACTTGGCTTGTCTTGTAAATTAAACTGGAGCAAAGGACAAATTGCAATGTATGAATTTATCACAAATGCCGAAAAAGAAGGTAACGTAGTAAAAGTCGGCGGATTATTTAGCTAACACACAGAGCAATGTCACAATTTATTTCAGGGTGACATGTTTTTTCTAATCAACATTGATAGATTCTGAATCAGTTCAGCCTACGCCCACATACAAGCTCACTCGTTTCGCTCTAGCTCAACGGTTCGTTTTGTAAAGTTCAGAATGACAATTAAATTTTTACAAAATCAACTAATACCCAACTGCCCAATCAAATGTATTTGATGCAGTCTTGACAGGGTGAACAACTGTTTTGTTTGTTGTATTTAGAGCATTTACTTCTATAACTTTTTCTGCCTTTTGCAACAAATTATATTCACCAATTTTATTATCAACATTGTTGAATGATTTATATTTATCTAATTCTGCTTGTAAATCTTGATTTTCTGCATTCAACCTAACAATTTCATTATCAAGATTATTCAATTTAGCCTCGTAGTTCATCGCAATATAATAACTTACAAAAGTTACTGCAATCGCAACACCAAGACAAAAACATAGAGATTTGTTAATTTTTCTGGTAACCATTTCTCTAATAGTCATAGGTTTTTCTTGGTAAAAATCTCCAGTAATAACTGAACTTTCTTCTTTTACCGGATTAGAAATATAACCGCTACGATTGTATGCTATTTCTTGCTCTTCAATTAAAATTCTAGAATTTAAACTCATTAAACTACCTGCCAATAAACTCGTTTGATATCCCTTACCTTCTAATGCATTTTGCAACTCTAAGTTTAGCACTCCTTGAAGGTGGGTTTTCCTTAATCTCCTGCTCTGTTGCCATTATCGGTTTTTTATTTACTAACTCCAAAATCGGTGGAGGACAATTACAAATCATTTGATTTTTCTCACAGTGACAGCGTGTTGAGTAATATTTAAAAACGTGCTTAACAACTCTGTCTTCCAGAGAGTGGAAACTTATTACACTTATTATAGCATTAAAATCTAATAAGTCCAATACATCCGTCAATGTATTTTTAACATTTTGTAACTCATGATTAACCTCTATACGAATAGCCTGAAAGACTCTTGTAGCCGGATGTATAGAACTTTTTATCTTTGGTGTAGCTTCTACAATAATATCTGCCAATTCTGTAGTCGTTTGAATAGGTTTTGCTTGTCTTTTCTGCACTATAGCCTTTGCAATGCGCTTTGAAAATCTTTCTTCACCGTATTCAGAAAATATCTTTACAAGCTCCTCTTCTTTATAATTATTTACAACATCATAAGCTGAAAAATCAGAATCCATATTGAATCTCATATCCAACGGAGCCTCTTTAGAGAAGGAAAAACCACGCTCTTGTTTAGTTAGCTGGTGATATGATGCGCCAAGGTCAAATAAAATTCCACCGGTAATTTTTTCAATACCAAGATCCTTGAATACTTGTTTTATATTTGTATAAGAATTTTTTACAATTGTTAAATTTTTGTAATTTTTCAATCTTTCTGTTGCCGCATCAATTGCATCCTGATCTACATCAAAAGAAATCAATCTTCCATTTGGTTGAATTCTTTTTAAAATCAGCTCACTATGACCGCCTCCGCCAAGGGTGCAATCGACATATATAAGCCCATCTTGACAATTCAAGGCATCAACAGCTTCATTTTTCATTACTGTATAATGTTTAAATTCTTTCATAAAACTATACTAGCATAAAATCTAACGCTCACCTGTAAAGTTTTTATAAAGAATTATTTCTTAACACTAAAAGAGACTCTAAATGAGCCTCTTTTAGTTCAAATTTCTATTCAATTTTTATACTCTTACATTATAAAGCCCGCTAAGCCCTCCTTGTCAAATATCTCTACAAATTTGTCGTACGTACAATTTACTTCCATTCCTGATTCGTCAATAATTTGAATTACATTTTCAAAGTCAGTTTCAGGAACAGCTTCGCTTTTTGATAGAATTAAGTAAGAATTACTATCATTTAATTCATTATCCTTGTGTTCAAATAATCTTGTTTCGTTAAATTCAAAATTCATTTTAAACCCTTTCAGTTTTTCGTAACCACATTATATATATCGGTTATTTTGTGAGAGAACTTTAGAAATTTAGATTATTTATTTACAATTGTTTACAATTATTTAAACAACAAAAAAGCTCCGAAATTTCGGAGCTTTTTTAATCATTCTAAAATTTCAATTATACAGTAGCTTTGATAGCTTTATTTGCTCTGTATAAAGAAGTTTCTTTACCTAAAATATCAAGGATACCAACCATATCAGCACCACGAGTTCTGCCTGTGATTGCGGCCCTTATTGCCCACATAGTAACTTTTGGTTTGATACCTTGTTCTTTCCAAACACCTCTAAATTCTTCCAATTTATGATGTAAGTTTTCATCTGTCCATTCCCAATCTTTTGCTTTTTCTACAAAATCTTTAAGAACTTTTTGAGATGTTTCTGTATCAAGTGTTCCTGTTTGAGTTTCAGGGTCTATTTCAACATCTTTACCAAAGAAATACGGAACGGCATCAGTTATATCTGACAACAATGTCAAAGGTTCTCTTGTAATTTCAACCATTTTTGTATACTGAGCATCTGTCAATTCACTCAAATTATATTTTGTTAAATATGGTTTCAACATTTCTTTTAATTTGTCCATAGGTAACATTTTGATATAGTGGCTGTTCATCCATTTCAATTTGTCATATTCAAAAATTGAGTTTGAAGATGAAATTTCATCAATTCTGAAGTCTTGAGCAATTTCATCAACAGATTTGATTTCTTCACCGTCAGATGGAGACCAACCAAGTAATGCTACAAAGTTGATTAGAGCATCTGTCAAATAACCCTGTTTTACAAAATCAGAAACAGCTGTAGCACCGTGACGTTTTGACAATTTACTTCTATCAGGTGCCAAAATCATACCAAGGTGTCCAAATCTAGGAACTTCAAGACCCAAAGCCTCAAAAATCAATATTTGTTTGTATGTATTTGAAATATGGTCTTCCCCACGTATTACGTGAGAAATTTTCATCAAAGCATCATCAATTACAACAGCGAAGTTATATGTTGGCGCACCGTTTGATTTTTGGATAACAAAGTCTCCGATTAGGTTTGTATCCATGTGCAATTCACCTTTTACAAGGTCATTGAATCTCAAAATAGAAGAATCATGGAAAGCTTTTTGAGCTTTTGCAATATTGAATCTGATTGCAGGTTTTCTACCTTCTGCTCTCAATTTTGCTTTTTCTTCTTCTGTTAGATTTTCGCATTTTTTTGTATATACATAAGGTTTCTTAGCTGCTGCAGCTTCTTCTTTTTCTTTTTCAAGTTCTTCAGGTGTGCAGAAACATTCATAAGCAAAACCTTTGTCTAATAATTCTTGAACATATTTAGGATAAATATCAAATCTTTCTGATTGAGTGTATGGACCGTAAGGACCACCAACATCAGGACCTTCATCCCAATTCAAACCTAATGCTTTTAAACTGTCAAAAATATTATCAATATATTCTTGAGAAGTTCTTTCAGCATCGGTATCTTCAATTCTTAAAATAAATTTACCGTTATTTTTTTTCGCAAATAAATAATTAAATAGCGCAGTTCTAGCAGTTCCAATGTGTAAGTTTCCGCTTGGAGACGGAGCTATTCTAACTCTAACTTCTGACATTTTAGCCTTCTTTCTTTAAAAATTTTTAGCAATCAAAGAATACCACAAGGGCATTGTGTTTTCAAGTCAGTAATAAGCTCTTGGGATAGTTCATTAAAATATTTTGTATGGATTTAAAATATTTTTAGGGTCAAAAGTTTTTTTTATCAAACGCATATAATCCAATGCGCCCCCTTCAACCACTCTTGAAATATAAGCTTTTTTCTCCAATCCAATTCCATGTTCGCCGGAAATTATACCACCAAGCTTAACCGTTAAATGATAAATCTCTGATTTTGCAATTTTGTAGCGTCTGTATTCATCCTTGTTGTTATAATCAATTGGAATTTGCGGATGCACACTGCCATCTCCTACATGCCCAACCATACACATATTAAGCTTGTATCGAGAACAAATTTCTTGAATACCTTTAACAAGTTTTGCTAGATTTTCACGCGGAACAATTACATCATCTGTAGTCACATTTGGACGCAACTTTGTACAAGCAGCCATAGAAGAACGTCTTGCACTCCAAATATTATCAGCCTCTTGCTTGTTTTTTGAATACTGAAGACTAGAGGCAGAGTTTTCTCTTAAAACAGCGCAAATAGTTGCTCGTTGCTCATCTATGGTTGAAGAAAATCCGTCAAACTCTATAATAAGAGCAGCTTCTTTATCTGTCTGCAAACCTGTTGGATAAAATTTTTCCACTGTTTGCAGAGCATTTTTATCCATAAAATCTATTGTAGTAGGACAAATTTGTTTTTCGATAATCTTATTAACTGCAGAAATAGAATCTTCTACCGAATCAAAATATGCCATTACAACTTGGGTCGCTTGAGGTTTTGTTATCAGCTTTAATGTAGCCTCAACAACGATTCCAAGAGTCCCCTCTGAACCTACAAACAGACTGCCTAAATTATAACCTGTAGCATTTTTAATGGTATTTGAACCTGTTCTGATAAGTTTTCCATCAGCCATTACAACAAGCATGTCTATTACATAATCTTTTGTTGCACCATATTTAAAACATCTTGCACCTGCTGAATTTTGAGCAATACTACCACCGATTGTAGAGACTTTCAAATTTGAAGGATCTGGCGGATAAAATAATCCTAACTCTTCTACCCGTTTTTGAAGTTCACCTACAATAACTCCGGGCTGAACTCTTGCTGTCATATTTTCAGAATTAATTTCAAGAATTTTATTCATCTTAGAAAAATTCAAAATTATCCCACCATGAGTCGGAATACACGCTCCAACTGTATTTGTTCCAGCACCACGACAAATGATTGGGGTCAGGTGTTTATTAGCCAATCGAACAACTTGTTGAACCTGCTCAATATTTTCAACAAAAACAACTGCATCCGGCAATTGAGTTTTTATATATGGATCATTTGAAGCATCAACAGAATATACGTACCGTTCTTCAATATCAGTTAGTACATTCTGTTTTGGCAGGGTATTATTCAGTTCTTTTATCAAATTACTAGTCAACATAAGATGCCAGTTTTTCTATATTTGTACTCAATTTTGCAATTTGCTTATCGATTTTATCAATTTTTCTTGTAACTTTAGAATCATCAATATCTTCAACCGCTGATAAAATTTTATCTAAAGCTATTTCTAACCTATCAATACGTTCTTGTTGTTCTTCAAATTTATCTTCAAGACCGCCAAGTTTGCTAATTTGTTTTTCAAAATAAGCAAGGCGTTCTTGCTGTTCATCAAACTTTTCTTCTATTGAGTTTAGAATTTCAGTTTGCGCAGGAACAGTTTTTTTCAAACCTTCCAATGCTGATTTTACATCAACAATTTCATCAGAATTTGTTGAAATCTTATTCATACTTTCACTTGCGGAGTCAATCCATTCTCCCATATAAATAAGAGCTTGGCGCATAACCTTATCTGATGCATTTGAAGTTTCAAGCATTTTTGTAACTTTGTCAACTTTTGTAGTTAATTGGTCGGTTATAACCTTGCCAAAGTCTTCAAATGTACTATTTAAGGCATTGTATGATTCGCCTGATTTTACAACAAGTTGGTTTGTTAGAGCTTGCAAACTCTTGATATCAGTGTTTATCCTATCAAACTTAATTCTTAGCCCAAACACTTCTTCTTTGGTTAGGGAGTTTTGCAAATCTTCAACTGATGTTCCGATTTGGTTAATATTATTTAAGATTGACGCTAGTTGTGTGGCATTGTGTTCTTGCTCATTTGTTTGCAATTCATTCAATGCTAATCTCAATTTTGCTAAATCTGATTCAATATCTTGCATAGAATATGTATAATCCGGTCCATCTTCAGGACTGGTTATTTGTTTCAATTGTTCTGTAACAGCAGCAAGATTTTGGTTAATTTCATCAGTTTTTTCTTCAACAAAATCTTTGATGTCTTCGGATTCTTCAATAAATGAAACCTGTTCAAAAATGGTTACAACAGCAGCCATAATTGATTCTTTCATTTCGCGAAGAGTTTTTTGAATCTGTTTTGTATTGTTGTTTGAATTTATATTATTAACTTCTATTGTTAATTCTTTTAAACATTTTTTAACCGCATCCGTTTTATTATTCTTTTCAAGACTATCTATGTAATCGGTTTGAGCCATAATCAAATCTTTTACATCTTGAAAGTCCCTTTGGTGAGATGCATTATCACTTTCTGCAATAATATCAATTTTATGATTCAAAGTTTCCAAAATTGATGTAATTTTCGCATCTGATTCCGATAGTCTTTGAACATTGTCAACTTTTTTATCTACTGAAGATAAGGTATCTTTCAAAGACTTAATGCTCTCATTTGCAGATTTGTTTGCAGAATCAAGTTTTTCATCAACATTTAATAACGTATATTTAATGTCTTCAATATTATTGTTTGTTTCAAGTGTTGCCGCATTATCAATCTTGCTTTCAATAGAATCTAAAATTTCTTTAATCTCATCTAAAAATAATAGAGCATCTTCAGATTTATTTTTAGAAATACGTTTTTCTAAATTACCTAAATATTCTTTGATTTTTTCAAGTTGGTCAGATGAGGAAATATCATCAATTTTGTTTTCTATAGAATCAAGAATTTCTTTTAAATCTTCAAATTCATCAATCTCATCACTTTGAGCAATTATATCGACTTTTGATTCAATAGAAGATAGTGAACTTCTAAGTTCTTCAATTTCACTAGTATCTTTTGATATTGAAGATAGTTCATTTACAACGTTCTCAATAGTTTCAAGAGCGGTTTTTAACTCAGACATTTCTTCTGTATTATTTGAAGAATATGCTTCGTCAAATTTTTCCTCAATAGAGACTAAAGTTTCTCTAATTTCATCCAATTCTTCTGAATTGTCAGTAGCCGCCAATATATCGATTTTATCGCTGATTACATTTAATAAATTATGAGTTTTTTCTGTTTGTTCTGAATTATCAATTTGTTCAAGTGCATCTCGAACTTCTTCAATCAAATCATAATCATCAGTTGATGCCAATATATCAAGTTTTTCATTGATTAGTGCAAGCATTGATTGCGTTTGTGGGTCAGCACTACTTACAGAATCACTTGAATTTAGTTGTTCAAGTGCTTGCTTAATTTCTCCAATCCATTCAGAGTTATCAGAAAGGGTCAAAATATCAATTTTGCCATTGATTTCTTCTAACATTGTATGGATTTCGTCACCTGCAATATAAGTTTTTATTTCGTCAAGCCATTCTTGAGGTTTGATTGTTTGCGCCAACAATTCAATTTTGTTATTCAAAGTCAATAACAAATTATCATTTCCTAATGTTGGAATTGATTTTAGTGTAGATGAAACTTTCTTTTGGTCTTCTTTTGGAATAACCTTTTCGACATCACTATGAAGATTTTGAATATCTTGTTTTAGCAAATTAAGCGCTTTTACAAAGTCAAAATTACCTTCACCAACAATAATTTCGTCTTGTTCTTGCTCCTCATTATTTTCTGTTTTGGTTGTTTCAACTTCATTTTCTGATTCAGTATCTTGAATTTCCTCAGATTCAGCTTCTGTGTCGACATCTTCATCGACTATATCAATATCTTCATCTATATCAATGTCAGTATCAGTTGGTGAAATTTCTGCAAGCGGTTGAGGTTTTGCAACTGAAATTGTATCCATTTTGTTTTTTATAACATTTAGAACTTCTTTTATTTCAGCATTTTCACCTGATAAATCTTTGATAAGCTCAGAAAATTTGTCAAAATCTTGTTTTAATTCTTCAATAATTTGAGCATTTTTATCCGTTTCAAATTCTTTTTCATATTGGTTAGATTCAAAAAACTCAATATCCTCAATAGATTCTTCATTTTGAAGTTTACTTAAATCTTTTGCTCGAGATTGGAAACATTTTTTCAAGTCTTCTATCGCATTAATAATTTCTTCGTTATTTAATGCAACTGTCAACATTGACTTAATTTCGTTGTGCTGAATCTCCATTTGTTGAGAAAGAGTATCTTTCACATCTTTTGCAGTTTCAACAACCAAATCTTTTTGTTCAGATTTAAACTCATTGATTTTATCGACAAATTCCTTAAACTCCTTCATATTTTCAGCTTCAGGAGGGGCAATTCTGTTTAACTTGTCTTCTAAATCATTTCTTAAATTGTCAATTTTAATTAAAACAGAATCAATATCACCTAAAATAAAATCACGCAAATTATTTTCTGTAGTAGCTAACGCACGAGAAATTGCAGTGTATGATTCTTCAAGTTTTTCATAAGAACTTGGAGAATATTTTGTATTTTCGCTCAAGTCCTCTTGGACAGCATCATGAATTGCTGTAAGGTTTTCTTTTATTTTTATTTCTTCCGCTTTTGTATTTGTTCTAATGATTGTAGCAATCATTGTTTTTATTGGTTCAAGTTCTTGAAGAAGAGTATCTGTTTTAGCATTCAGACTGCTTATAACATCTGTATTAATTAATTCAAGTTCCTGTTTAACATCCATCAACTTGTTATCAGTAACTGTTAAACGCTCGTATAAATCAATATTTTCAGTACTTGTGTGTCTTAATTCTTTTATCAAATCCAGCAAACATGATGCTTTTTCTTCAATAAGTTCTGCATTATAGGCAAAACCTGTTTGAAGTTTCTCATCAATATTTAATGAAAGTTCACTAAGATTTTCTCCAAGTTCACTCAATTTGTCAGCAACAAATACTGATAGACTTGCCTCAGATGTATTCTTTTCAAAGTTCAGAGCTTTAAATGAATCACTCAAAGATAAAATTTGAGATTTTATATCTGAAATTTCACTTAAAGAATCTTTTATGTCTGAATTTTGATTTTGTTCTGTTAAAATACTTTCAAAATAGCCAAACTTTTCCAACACATCAGACAATGTATCAGCGTTCACTT
>OQVZ01000834.1_pt1 | contig 11654 bp, 10 predicted proteins | sample 1691571 | NCBI WGS metagenome assembly OQVZ01 (sample SAMN03418261, study PRJEB22391) | human gut metagenome | biome: human-gut; feature: organic feature; material: feces | host: Homo sapiens | place: Tanzania | collected 2013-01
GAAATTGATGAAGCCGGGGCCGGCAATTTCCATCTTCTCTACAGAAGCGCAGTCTAAATTGTCAACGACAGCCTGCGCAAGTGGTATCCGTCCTTCCGGCAAGCCCAAAAGTTCTACCGCGCGATATGCATTCACAGCAATATTAAACGCATTTGGATCTGCATTACCGATATCTTCTGATGCACATACAATAAGCCTTCTAGCAATAAACCTTGGATCTTCGCCAGCTACAATCATTTTGGCAAGATAATAAATTGCCGCATCAGGGTCACTTCCCCTAAGACTTTTTTGAAAAGCTGATGCGCAGTCGTAATGCTCTTGTCTTGAATATCTTGTATTCCGTTGTTGACAAATCTCTTCAATAGTTTTTACGGTTAAAATTCTTTTATTATCTTTTAAATCACTTGCAAAATAAGCATTCTCCGTAATATTAAGAGCATAACGAGCATCCCCTCGTGCAAGATTTATGATAAAATCCAAAACGCCACTTTCACATTCCATCAGGGTGTAATTAGTCGCAAGGTAAGAAAATCCACGTTTGATAATTTTTGCCATACTCTCATCATCAATTGAGTTAAGCCTAATCACTTGTAATCTTGATAGCAATGCAGGAACAACTTGGAACGACGGATTTTCAGTTGTTGAACCAATCAAAAACAGTGTACCATTTTCTAGATGCGGTAACAGAGCATCTTGTTGAGTCTTTGAATATCTGTGAATTTCATCAATAAACAAAATTGTTTTTACACCTGAGCGTAAATTTTCTTTAGCCTTATCTACAGCATCTTTGATATCCTTTACCCCTGATGTCACTGCAGAAATTTCAATAAATGCAGCATTTGTTTTTGTAGCAATTAGTCTTGCCAGAGTTGTTTTGCCACACCCTGGAGTTCCCCATAAAATCAAAGAAAACAACCTATTTGTTTTTAATAAATTTAATAGCGGACTGCGAGAAGAAATAACATTACTTTGTCCTAAAAAATCTTCCAATGTCTTTGGTCGCAAAATTTCCGCAAGCGGTATCTGTTTATTTTGATTTTCAAGTTCCGTAAATAAATTATTCATAGTATAATTATATCAGGGGTAAAGTTATTTTACAAAGGATTATTAATTTGAATAAAAATTTTTGGATAGTTATAATTTCAACATTTATAATTTTGACAGGGATATTTTTTGTATTTAATAAAAAACAAGAAAATAACGAAGTTGTCTTTTGGACTTTACAAATGGCTGATTTTGCGCCATATATAAACGGTGTAATTTCGGATTTTGAAACTAAAAACCCTGAAATAAAAATTAAATGGGTTGATGTTCCGTTTTCAGAAGGCGAAAAACGAACACTAGCATCAGTTTTGAGTGATAATCCACCTGATTTAGTGAATCTTAACCCTGATTTTTCTGCAACATTAGCACATAAAGGTGCACTTTATGAAATTCCATCAGATAAGGTTTCTCAATATAATAACGAAATTATGGAATCTTTAAAAACAGATGGTAAATATTATTCTGTTCCCTGGTACGCTACAAGTGCCATTACAATTTACAACAAAGATTTAATAAGGAAATCAGGAATTTCTGTACCAAAAACATATTCACAAGTTGCTCAAACAGCACAAGTTGTAAAATCAAAAACAGGAGCATACATTATGCTCCCAAATATCACAGAAAACGACACCATTTTGAAAATTTTGAACAAATATGGCACTTCAACTTTTGACAAAATCAATTCAGAAAAAGCCGTTGAAGTCTTAGATATGTTCAAATATTTGTATTCAAAAGATTTGATTCCAAAAGAAACCGTAACAATGACATTACAAGAATCTTTAGAAAAATATATGTCGGGAAATATTGCACTTATCAGTGCCGGTGCAAATTTTTTAAATATGATTAAAGAAAATGCGCCATCAACTTATGCAAAAACAGATGTAGCACATCAAATTGTCGGAGAACTGGGACAAAATGATTTTTCATTAATGAATTTTGTCATCCCTTTGCGTGCAAAACATAAAGATGAGGCTCTAAAATTTGCACTGTTTTTGACAAATGATAAAAATCAACTTGAACTTGCTAAAATGACAAATGTCCTTGCTGTGAACGACAAAACTTTAAAAAACGATTTTTATACAAAATATGACGACAATGATTTGATGGCAAAAGCGCGCGTAATTAGTGCAAAACAGCTTAACAAAATCACTCCGACATACAGAACTCAAAAAAATCAAAAAGATATAAATAACATCATGAATGGTGCTGTTCAAGAAATTTTACTCGACAAAGATTCTACACAAAATATTTTGAACAATGCTAACAAATCATGGAAAAATTTAATTGACTAGATAAGGAGAAAATAAATGAAAGCAGTAGTTTTTACAAAAAATAACGAACTAAAATTAGTTAATGATTATGAAAAACCAATTCCTAAAAAAGGAGAGGCACTTGTTAGGGTTACCCTTGCCGGAATTTGTAACACCGATTACGAAATTACAAAAGGTTATATGGGATATGAAGGAATACTTGGACACGAGGCAGTTGGGGTAGTAGAAGAAGTGAATGGGGAAGACCAATCATTAGTTGGCAAACGCGTTGTTCCTGAAATTAGCTATGGTTGTAAAGACCCTGAATGTCCTTGGTGTGCAGAAAAACTATATCGTCATTGCCCTGATAGACACACTCTTGGCATCTTTAGAAAGGACGGAGTTTTTGCACAATATTTTACAATGCCTACTGAAGTTTTATTTGAAGTCCCTGCAAATGTTCCTGATACACAAGCTGTATTTGTAGAACCATTAGCTGCAGCACTTGAAATTAACGAACAACACCACATCAGACCGTTTGAAAAAGTTGTTGTGTTAGGAGATGGCAAACTAGGTTTAATTACAGCATTAGCATTAAATGCTCAAAACCTTGATGTGATTTTGGTTGGCAAACACCAAAATAAACTTGATATTGCAAAAGATCAAGGGGTTGAAACCGCATTATTAAATGATTTTCCAATCGAGAAAAAATATGATGTCGTAGTTGAAGCTACAGGTTCAATTTCAGGTTTTGAAACCGCTTTGGCTCTAACAAAACCTCGCGGAGTTTTGGTTTTGAAAAGTACTGTTGCCGCATCAAAAGAATTTAATCTTGCGCCAATAGTAATTGACGAAATCACTGTTTTGGGTTCTCGTTGCGGTCAATTCCCTGCAGCATTAAGAATGTTGAAATCAGAAAGAATTGATTTTTCTCCATTGATTTCTGCAACATATTCAATTGATGATGCAATTGAAGGATTTGAAAAGAACAAAGAAAAAGACACATTGAAAGTCCTTTTAAAATTTTAAGACAGATAAAAGTAAATCAATCGGATAAATCTATCCGATTGATTTTACTCTAAAACCACGATAAAATTCCACTATGACAGAGAGTTTAGTTAAAATTAAAGACTTAGAAGTTGTTTATACCACCAAGAAAAATATTTTTGGAGGAGTGAAAACTATCCACGCAGTAAATGGTGTTTCTCTTGACATTAAAAAAGGGGAAATCCTAGCAATTGCAGGGGAATCCGGTTGCGGTAAATCAACTCTTGCAAAAGCAGTAATGCGCCTTGTAAATGTAAAATCAGGTGAAATAAAACTCGAAGATGAAAATATTTTAAACTTCAAAAATCGTGAAGATTTAAAACATTTTTACCAAAGAGTACAAATGATTTTCCAAAACCCATATTCCAGCTTAAATCCGAAAATGAAAATCGGACAAATTCTGCGCGAACCTTTAGAAATCAACACAAAATTAAATCGTACAGAAATAGACAAAATTGTTGAAGATAAACTTGCTAAAGTCGGACTTGATAAAAGCACATTGGAACTTTATCCACATGAATTTTCTGGCGGACAAAGACAAAGAATTGCAATCACCCGCGCTCTTGTTTTATCTCCCAAATTTATTATTGCAGATGAACCGGTGAGTGCGTTAGATGTAAGTATTCAGGCTCAAATTATCAATCTGCTGAAACAATTAAAAGATGATTTTAATTTAACTTTTCTGTTTATTTCACATGACTTGAGCGTAATAAAATACCTGTCAGATAGAATCGCAATTATGTATTTGGGTGAAATTGTCGAACTTGGAAAAACAGAAGAAATTTTTTCAGACCCAAAACATCCATATACAAAAGCGCTGCTTAGCGCAGTTCCTGAATTAAACTCTAATAGTCAAAAGGAACAAATAAAGTTACAAGGTGAGCTTCCTTCAGTCGAGAACCTGCCCCTAGGCTGTAAATTCCACACAAGATGTCCTTTTGCAACAGAAAAATGCAAAAAACAAACTCCACAAATAACATATTTTTCAGAGTCTCATTATTGTAAATGTTTTTTATATGAGTAGCAAATTTATTTTTGTTCCGATTTTATATAAGTATTATGAAATTTAGTATAGATTATAACAAAACATTTTTGCCTCTTTCTGTTATTAGAGGTTCACAAGCCGAAAGATTTGCAAAAGCAAGAGAAATGAATGAAAAACTCCGTGTCAAATTAAACAAAGTATTTGATGAAGGAAAAACTGAAATTACAATTCCAAGATTTAAACAAGAAATATCACGACTAACAGGCAAAAAAGGTGGTCAGATGCCGATTGATGTTTTCGTTATGGATGATGGCGAATCTTTGTTAAGTCACAGTTTCCAGGGTAAACCGGTAGCACAAGGTTACACATTTGTACTTTCAGGAAATCCTATCGAAAAAACTTTGAGCAAGGGATTTTTCAACACAATGTTACGTAGAACTCAAAATTTCTTCGACGAGTTATTTAATCCGAAATTTTATAAAAGAGCACTTTCTCTTGTAAACAAAAATAAAGCCAACCACAATGAAAAAGAGTTTATCCAAAATGTTTTACTTGCAAAAACTGAATTAAAAGAAAAAGATTTGAATAAAATTTTGCAAGGAAGAACTCCGGCTACAAAAATCAATGTTCTACAATATTTTAGATATAATTTGCTTGGCAAAGCCAATGAAAATCAATATATGCAAGAAATGCGTAAAAAATTAAGAATGAATGAAGCAGATTTTTCAGCCTACCATCTAGATGAAAAAATAAAAATTGTAAGCGACAAATTACGTGATGTTATTGGCAAAGAACGTGCAAGAATTCAAGCTAAAAATGCGCAAGGCTAAGTTGTTTTCCTATAGTGCAAATAAAAAACTCTGTGCTATAATTTGACTATGGACAAAAAAGTTATCACAACCAATAGAAAAGCTTTTCACGACTACACAATATCTGAAAAATATATCGCAGGAATTGTGTTGACAGGCACTGAAATAAAATCTATCAGGAAAAACGCAATTAACCTGAAAGATAGTTTTTGCAAAATTGAAGATAACGAAATATTTTTATATAATTGTCACATTTCCCCTTACGAACAGGGTAACAGGTATAACCACAAAGCAGAACGCACACGCAAACTTCTTTTAACAAAAAAAGAAATTTTAAAAATGCACTCAAAAATCAAAAAAGATGGTTATACTATTGTACCATTAGAAGTTTTTATTCAAAAAGGATTTGCCAAAGTCGAAATTGGATTGGCAAAAGGTAAAAAACTATATGACAAACGCGCTTCTTTGGCTAAAAAAGATCAGCAACGCGAAATCGACCGCAAAATGAAATATTAGCGCAAGCCACTTACATATATCATTACGCGAAATACCAACCCAACAGGGAGCGTCACATAGTCATAGACACATTTAATGTGACTACTCATTGATTCACCTGTGGTTCAGGAGGAACAAAATCTTTATCTGTTTTTATGTGGCCAGATTAGGTGGCTGAAGCTAATCCTAATTCCCAATATTGTAAACACAGCATCTTGTTGTGTTTTATTTATATAAAGATTTATCAATTCTTTACGGAATTTTGGATGAGCTTGTCTATATTCAATAATACTATTGACAAATTTATTAGAACGAGCCTTTGAATACATAAGATTATCTGTATCAACTTTTTTTCTGAACAAATAATGAAAAGCATCAAAAACACTCAATTTTGGAGCAAATTCTTTGGCTTCATTTCCAAATAATTTATGCTTGATTGTTCCTAATAAATTTGCAGTTTCGTTATCTATATTACAGAATAAAAATTTTACATATTCTTTTAATATAATTTGGTCTCCAAATGCAATACATGGATATTGGTCTATATATTTGGAAAATTCAATACTGTATGTTTCCAATCCTTTTATGTAATTATCAAAATTCCAATCTTCTATATGACTATCTTCCAAAATTGGTCGACTTATACCAAACTCAGATTTATAACCAAGAACTTGTCCATGAGGTGCTCGCGTTAATAATTCTAAGACATGACCAACATTACTCTTTTTAAAGACATAATAATAATATTTTTCTAAATTTAAAGGAGGGCAGTTTCCTAGAGTACCTGCCAGATAAAAAGATTTTATTGGTTTATTATAAAAATTCTGAAATAGCGCAGCTAAGCAATTTTGAGTAAATCCAGTACCATTTGAATCTACAAATGCAAATTTTGAATCTGTGGTATCTATATTTTGTTCCAAATAGCTTATAGCATTATTTTTTCTTTCTTTATTTTTATTGACTATTTCCTTTAATATACTATCATTATTTAATAAATATTGTTCTAAACGTTTTAAATTTTTCTTCTTATAAATTTTAAGTTCTTTAGGCAAAAAGCTTTGAAATTCTTTCTCACTCATACCAAAAGCTTTAAACATATTTTTTTGTTCCCAAAGAGCAGTATAAATAAATTGTGTATATAGTTTTTCATTGTCCAAACTTAAAGAGGCTAATCGCCATGCTTTTCTTGAACCGTATATGTACTCTGTTTTTATATTTAAAGGAATTATACTTAATATAGCATCAGCCACAATCTTCATCACATACCCATCACGTGCGATGAAATATAGACGTTCGATTCCGCGTTTTTGTGCTTGGTCTAACAACCAATAAATATACGGAAACAAAATCGGACCGGCTAAAGATGCTCCAAGCTGAGCTTTTTCATCATTTGGGAATTTATTTAGTCTGATATTTTTTGCGCAACCTAAACTTATTTGAACAAATGAATTCTGCGAATTTGCCACAAGCAAACTTTTTTCATATTCTTTGAATTTCAAATAAGGGTAGAGAACTGCTTTTATGCCAAGTTTGCGAGCACAGAAAAAGTCTGCGAACTTGTTGTCCCCCATGTGTGTCCATTCCCTAAATTCAACATTTTCCTGTTCTTTTACATAATGAAATAGCGCTTGTTTTGTTTTCATAAATCCAAGTGTTGAAGATAAATATAATTTCACCTGACATAGAATAGGGTCGCATTTTAACAGCATTTCTTTGAGAATATATTCCGGCAAATACATATCAGAAATTAGGACAACGCGTTTACCTTTTTCTAATAGCACTTTCAACTTTTCAATATTTTCTTTTATCGGAATAATATTATCAAGTTCTAATTGGATTTCAAGCTCTTTGATGGCTTGAGTCTGCTCATTTGTCAAGAAATATGTATGCTGAATATGATTATAAATCATATCAAGCGAGATATCTTTGCCATCATTCCATTGGTTATTAATTTGGCGAAGATAAAACTCTGAATTAGTTCTATAATTGAAGAAATTTGTTTTGACATCATTAGGCAAATCTGCAAATTTGGGAGATTGATTTATTATATCTTTCATCAAAACAAATATTCCCTTTGGTGTTGCGACTTTGCGTGTTATCAGGGTGTCAAAAATATCAAAAGAGTATAATTTATATTCTTTATTTGCTTTTTTCATTCATCTTCTCCAATATAAAATCAACTATTCTTACACTTGAATTTTCATCATCTTGATGACCTTTATCTATTAAGAATTGTTCGGCTTTTTGTTTAAATAAATTTTCATCAAAGTTTAAAACATTATTTATCAATTCATAATTGTCTGTTGCAAGAGGACTCGGCAAATCTGTCAACGGATAATAAAAACCGTTTTCGTATTTTTCAATATCTGTGGCATATAAAAATGAAGGTTTCTTTAATATTGTGTATTCAGGAACACATGAACTATAGTCAGAAATCAAGACATCAGCAGCAACCAAAAGTTCTTGCATATCAATATAAGCTGAGGCATTGATAACTTCATTTTCATCATAAAGAGCATTGAAAATTGCTTTAGGCATTAAATAATGTGCTCTGATTAAAATACTCCAATCACCACCAAATCGTTTATTAAGAGCCTTTTTTAAAGCTTTGATATCAATATTGTAGCAATTGCATCTTTTGTCACTTCTCCAAGTCGGAGCATAAAGTAAAATTTTATTATCTTTTGGAATATTATAAAATCCTTTTACTTTCTCGATATAAGGAGTTGGGTCTTTGTAAAAAATACTGTCTCTTGCTTTACCAAGTTTGAGAATTTCACCATAACCCCAAAAACCTGTAGTATATGCGTGTTTCTCAAAATCACTATCTACAAAAATATAGTTAAAACTTTCTGCTGACATTTTTTGCCATTTGTACCATCCAAGATTTTCATACTCATTTTTTGCATCAGCATCCATTTTTTTTATTCCCATTGAGCCATGCCATGTTTGAAAATATAAGGTTTCTTTATTCTTTACTACACCATTTTTTAGGGGAAACATTAAATGCGAATTAGTAATCCAAACTTTTGATGTTAATAGTTCAAATAGCCCTTTGATTGAAGTATATTTTACTAATTTAAAACTATTTGGAATAAGTTCTTTTTCAGTTTGATTTACATAAATCCATACAAGTTCTAAATTATTTGCTTCTTCTCTTTTTAACAATTCTTCTGCAATATACTTCGGATTGTCAGCGTATTGCCAACTGGTCGAAGTTACAAATACTATTTTATTTTTCTTGATTTTACAGAATTTTCTAATAAAATAACAAAAAATATGTTCAAAAATATACATTTTTTCAGGTCGTTTGTAATGAAAATTTACTCCTAATATTGTAATAACTTTTTGGTCTTTTTTATTTGTAACTTCAAATATCCAATGAAGTATATTTTTTATTTTCATTTTATTCTCCCAAAATTTTCTTTAATCTCTCTGTTGAATTATCAATTGCATCAAGGTTTGAAAAGATACTTGATGAACCTGCCACAAACATATTTGCGCCAATATCTTTCAACATCTTGGCGTGTTCAAAACTAATATTCCCATCAACTTCAAAAATAATATTCGTTCTATCAAATTTTCTGATACATCTTGCAACTTTTTCGGCTTTTTTTATGCAGTTTTCTACCATTTTTTGACCAGCAAATCCAGGGTTTACCATAAGTAAATTTATCCCATCTATATAATAAATAAGTTCTTCCAACACACATAATGGCGTTGCAGGGTTTATTGCAATCATAACTTTGCAACCATATTTTCTAACATTTTCAAGAGTCCGTTGGATTTGATAAGAACTTTCATAATGAACAGATACAATATCCGTATCACGAATATCAAGCAAATTGATTACGGAATCAGGTTCTTTAACCATAATATGATAATCAAAGGGAATATTTGTATGTTTTCTTATTGCTTTAATATAGTCACTACCCAGTCCCAAATTTGGTACAAACTTTCCATCCATAATATCTAAGTGCAAATAATCAATTCCTCGTTTTTCAAAACAAGCAAGAGTTTCATGCATATTAAATGGGTCAGCACACATTAGTGATACCGAAATTTTATTCTTCATTTACAAATACTCCTTTTACGTGAATTTGTGATTTATCTCTCATTGTTTCAAATGCTTTTATTCCATCTGAGAGTTTAAATTTATCCGTAATTAATCCGCATACTTCTTTTTGATTTTTATATAAAAATTCAATTGCCTTATCCCAATCATCATTTTCAGAATTTTTAAAATGAGAGTTCCAAACCCCCTTTACAGTAAGTTCGGAACGTAAAATCTTCCAATAATTTCCCTTTTCAAATAAAATATCCCCTTCAGGATTACCTACAAAAATAATTTCACCTTTTGCCTTCACAAGTTTTAAACAATTATTTATTGATTTATTTGAACCGACACACTCAAAAACAATATCATATTGTCTATTATCAGCATTTTCTTCTATATAATTTTCAAAACCAAGTTTAGATAAAAACTCTTTTTTCTGGACATTTCTAACCAAAAAAGTAACATTTGCTCCGCGAGATTTTGCAATAATTCCGCAAATAATTCCAATTACACCACTACCGCAAATGCAAACATCTTTTGTTATATCAAGATTTGAAACTTTTGAAATAGCATTTACGGCAACTGCTGTTGGTTCACTCAAAGCTCCAATTTCAAAAGGCATATCATCAGGTAATAACTTGATATTCCACTCCGGGGCTGCAATATATTCAGCCATAGCACCATTACAACGAGAACCAAAGTATTTGTAGTTCTTACATTGCGCATACGATTTTTGTTTACAGTACTCACATTCAAAACATGGTAACAATGGAAATATAACAGCTTTTTTATTTAAGTACTTTTTATCATCAATTCTATTTCCACATTTGGTAATTTTTCCTGCAAATTCATGCCCCAAGACAAGAGGATAAAAATATGCACTATCTCCAAATACTCTATTAAAATCACTACTACAAATTCCACAAGCCTTTATTTCGATTAAAAGCTCATCCTCTTTTATTTTAGGAGTTTCAATTTCTTTATATTCGATTTCATTTTTATTTGTTAAAACACAAGCTCTCATTTTCCCTCTTTTCAAAAATTGCTTTTGCAATTGTCAAATCATTTTCTGTCGTAATTTTAATATTTTGATAACTGCCTTGAATAGTGCTGACAGGATAACCTTTCACCGAACAAATTTGAACAGTTCCTGTTAAAGTTTTTCTCTCGTTTTCTGTTAACCTATCAAGAGAGTCTTTTAATATTTGAACCTTGAAACTATCAGGAGCTTGTCCATTGAACAAAGTTTGACGAGATGGCATTCCAACAATTTTTCCTTCTTCATTTAGGACATACATCGTATCAACCGCAGGAACAACTGCAACACAAATACCATCTTTTTCAGCAGTTAAAATACTGTCTCTCAATATTTTTTCAGTTACAAATGGACGAACAGCATCATGTAGAACTACAACATCATCAGGATTGTTACTTTTTTCTAATAGTCCGTCTATGACATTTTGAATACTATCAATTCGTTCTTTTCCACCATTTACAATAACGATTTTAGGATTATCTTTCAGATTAAATTTTTCCAAAATTTCTAATAAATAATTTTTATAATTTGGATGTATTGCAATATACAGATAATCAAAATCTTCAACCTTTAACATGGTTTCAATTGTATGAATTATAATAGGTTTGCCACATAATTCTATAAATTGCTTTGGTATATTATGTGCACTCATTCTAGTACCGCTACCACCTGCAAGTATCGCTCCAAATTTCATATTAATAACCCTCTTTGAATAAATAAAATTGTTTCCAAAGTTTATTACGACTTTCTTTATCTACATATTCAATCATATTTTCTTCTTTTTTATTTCTTTTTTCTAAATATTCATCAAAGCTCTCTATTACCCTTGCTGGATTACCCACAACTACAGAATTATCTGGAACATCTTTCGTAACAACAGAACCCGCTCCAATCATTACATTATTTCCAATTCTGACATTTGGAAGTATTA
>OQVZ01000841.1_pt1 | contig 11621 bp, 8 predicted proteins | sample 1691571 | NCBI WGS metagenome assembly OQVZ01 (sample SAMN03418261, study PRJEB22391) | human gut metagenome | biome: human-gut; feature: organic feature; material: feces | host: Homo sapiens | place: Tanzania | collected 2013-01
TACGCTTCTTCTCCTCATCGAAGTCGAGGATAACAACGTTGATCTTCTGGTCGAGAGATACAACCTCGTGTGGATCGCTTACGCGGCCCCAAGAGAGGTCTGTGATGTGGATCAAACCGTCAACACCGCCGAGGTCAACGAATACACCGTAAGTAGTGATGTTCTTAACGGTACCCTCGAGGATCTGACCCTTCTCGAGCTTGCCGATGATCTCCTTACGCTGCTGCTCGAGCTCCTGCTCGATGAGAGCCTTGTGAGATACAACGACATTGCGGAACTCCTGGTTGATCTTTACAACCTTGAACTCCATTGTCTTGCCTACGAATACGTCGTAGTCGCGTATAGGGTGAACGTCGATCTGGCTTCCTGGCAAGAAAGCTTCGATACCGAAAACGTCAACGATCATACCGCCCTTAGTGCGGCACTTGATGTAACCCTGGATAACTTCCTCGTTCTCGAGAGCTGCATTAACACGCTCCCAAGACTTGCTGAGGCGAGCCTTCTTGTGAGAGAGTACCAACTGACCCTTTGTGTCCTCCTGGTTCTCTACGTAAACCTCAACCTTGTCGCCTACCTTGAGGTCTGGGTTGTAACGGAACTCAGAAGCTGGGATGATACCATCGCTCTTGTAGCCGATGTTTACGATAACCTCTTTCTTGTCTACAGAGATTACTTCGCCTTCAACTACCTGGTGCTCTGACACCTTGTTGAGGGTTTCGTCGTAAGCCTTCTCAAGCTCCTGCTTGCTTACCTCTGAGCTGCCACCGTTCTCAAACTCGTCCCAGTTGAAGTCTGCCAACGGCTGTACGTTCTTTAAATCTGACATAAAAAATTAAATGTTAAAAATGTAATTAATAAAGTTAGACTTTATGTGAATTAAAAATCAGGGTGCAAAGTTAGACATATTTTCTTAAAACACAGATACTTGTAGATGATTTTGATGTATGGTTAATAATAATTAACGTTTTTGGGCATGATAAAAGGCTTCAGTATGTGGCGTTATGCGACTTATTACCTTAATTATTAATCGAAATGCTTTGTGTTCTGCGTATTTTAAACTAACTTTGCAGAAAATATAACGTTATATGGGAATTTTTGGATTTTTTAATAAGAACAGAAAGGAAGTCCTCGACAACGGACTCGAAAAGACAAAGCATAGCGTATTCGACAAGATACAACGTGCAGTAATGGGCAAGTCGACTGTCGACGATAAGGTGCTCGACAATCTTGAGGAGGCTCTGATTACATCGGATATAGGTGTGGAGACTACTCTTAAGATTATCAAGCGCATTGAGGAGCGCGTGGCTCGCGACAAGTATGTGTCGACATCCGAGCTTAACGGCATCATGCGCGACGAGATTGCCTCGCTCCTTACCGAGAACCATACTGGCGACAATGACGACTGGGATTTGCCTGCAGAGCACAAGCCTTATGTCATATTGGTTGTAGGAGTCAACGGCGTTGGCAAGACTACGACTATCGGCAAGCTTGCCTATCAGTTCAAGAAGGCTGGCAAGAAGGTCTATCTTGGTGCCGCCGATACCTTCCGTGCTGCCGCTGTAGAGCAGATATGTATCTGGGGTGAGCGTGTCGGTGTGCCGGTAGTTAAGCAGCAGATGGGTTCCGACCCTGCTTCTGTGGCTTTCGATACTTTGTCTTCGGCTAAGGCTAATGGCGCTGATGTTGTTATTATAGACACAGCTGGACGTCTGCACAACAAGGTGGGACTGATGAACGAGCTGAAGAAGATAAAGGATGTGATGAAGAAGGTGTTGCCACAGGCTCCTGACGAAGTACTCTTGGTTCTTGATGGCAGTACCGGACAGAATGCTTTCGAGCAGGCCAAGCAGTTCTCGCAGGTAACACAGATCACTTCACTTGCCATTACCAAGCTCGACGGCACAGCCAAGGGTGGAGTGGTGATAGGCATCAGCGACCAGCTCAAGGTGCCCGTGAAGTATATTGGACTTGGCGAGTCGATGGAGGCTTTGCAGCTGTTCAACAAGCGCCAGTTTGTCGATTCGTTGTTCAAACAGGATTAAGATAAAGAAAATTGATGAAGAAAGGACAGATAGATATCATAACGATGGGATGTTCCAAGAATCTCGTCGATAGCGAAACGCTTATGGCTAAGTTTGAAAAGGCAGGCTATAAGTGTACGCATGATGCAAAACGCATAGAGGGAGAGATTGTAGTTGTCAATACTTGCGGCTTCATTGAAGATGCTAAGCAGGAGAGCATTGACACCATTCTCGAACTTGTACAGGCTAAGGAAGAGGGACGCATAGGCAAGTTGTTTGTCATGGGTTGTCTCTCGCAGCGATACAAGGAGGATTTGGAGAAGGAGATTCCTCAGGTAGACAAGTATTACGGTAAGTTCAATTACAAGCAGCTCCTTGTGGATCTGGGCGAACCCGAAACTCCTGCTGTCGACTCTGCCGACCGTCATATTACGACTCCTCGTCATTATGCCTATATCAAGATAAGCGAGGGTTGCGACCGTCATTGTGCCTATTGTGCCATACCTATCATTACGGGCAGACACGTCAGTCGTCCAAAGGAGGAAATCCTTGCGGAGGTGCGCGAGCTTGTGGAGCGTGGCGTTAAGGAATTCCAGATTATCGCACAGGAACTTACCTATTATGGCGTTGACATTGACGGCAAGCGCCATATTGCCGACCTTATATCCGACATTGCCGATATAAAGGGCGTTAAGTGGGTGCGTCTGCATTACGCCTATCCCAACCAGTTCCCGCTTGAGCTGCTTGACGTGATACGCGAGAAGCCTAACGTGTGCAAGTATCTCGACATAGCCTTGCAGCATATTTCGGATAATGTGCTCACACGCATGCATCGCAACGTTTCCAAGAAGGAGACAATGGAGCTGATTGAGAAGATTCGCCAGGGTGTGCCTGGCATCCATCTGCGCACAACACTTATGGTAGGCTTCCCTGGAGAGACCGAGGAAGATTTCCGCGAACTTGTCGACTTTGTCAAGTGGGCACGTTTCGAACGTATGGGAGCCTTTGCCTATTCGGCTGAAGACGGTACGTATAGTGCCGAGCATTATGCCGACGATGTGCCACAGGAGGAGAAACAGCGCCGACTCGACAAGCTTATGGCTGTGCAGCAGCGTGTTAGTGCCGAGGTAGAGGCGCGCAAGATCGGTTCTGTACTTAAGACCATTGTCGACCGCAAGGAAGGCGAGTATTATGTCGGACGTACCGAGTTCTGCTCGCCTGAGGTCGACCCTGAGGTACTGATCAAGTCCGACCGCCGTCTGCGTGTAGGAAGCTTCTATAATGTACATATTGCTGATAGCGACGACTTCGACCTGTATGGCGAGGTGGTCGACTGATTGACGTTAAGCTAACCGGATGTCTGTATGAACAACAAGGAATACATAGCCGAACTGTCCCGACATACGGGATTCTCTCAGGATGATACACAGCGCATGGTGCGTTGTGTAGTTGAGGGTATGTCGCAGAAGTTTGATGAAGGCATAGGAGTCTCGATAGCCAGTTTCGGGGTTTTCGAGATTAAGAAGCGCATGGAGCGTATTGTTGTCAATCCTTCAAGTGGTCAGCGTATGCTTGTGCCGCCTAAGATTGTCGTGACATTCAAGGCAGAGACATCGGCACGTAAAACCGCCAATGTTCCTAAAGGCTTTGTCGACATCAGCGACTTTGGTAGAGTCCTGACCGAACGCTATGGCTTGAATGACAATGATGCCTTCAGCTTTGTACATTTCATGTTTGCTACAGTCAGCGAAGAACTTCTTGTGCATCCTGATGCTACGGTTAAGATAAAGGGACTCGGCTCGTTCAAGACGGGTCGAGGCAAGTATTCTTTCTCTCCTGAAGTGATGCTGCGCGACCGCATCAACCGACCCTTCTTGCAGTTTGATACGGTAATACTCAATGATGGAGTAGACTTCTCCGAAATGGATGAGGAAGACTTTGCCGATTCTGAAGACAATGATGAGGTTAACGACGAGGTGGATAATGTGGCTGAAACTGAAGCTGATATGCAAGAACCTATGGCAGAAGAAGAGCCTGCTGATGCCGAAGTAGAATCTGAAGAAAATGAGAATGGGCCTGCTGTCGTACAGACTGACAATACAAGTACAGAGGAACAACTTGCTGAAGCAGTTCTGTCAGAGGAACAACCAGTTGAAGCAGACAAGATTGAGGAACAGCCGTCAGAGAGCGAAGTGGCCGATGTGCATTGTGAATGCGACAAGGCCGAAGCGCCTGCTTGTGCCCAATCGTCAGAAGAACAGATCGAACGTGAACGCTGTCGCAAGATGGCAGAACTCCTCATGTCTAAGAAGACCATTGACAAAGAAGAAGAGCCCCAGATGGTTTGTCGCCAGAAGAATCCCCGACTGACGTATTGGCTCTCAGCCCTGTCGTTCTTGCTGCTTATAGGCATAGGAGCCGGACTATATGCGCTTTATGTTAGAATAGAGACCCGAAATCAAGCTATCGAGAAACTTGAGAAGCAAATAGAGGAAAGAAAACAGGCGCTCTCGAAGCAGACTGTTGCTGACAGACGTGTTGTCAAGCCAACTCAAAATCCCGACAGCCAAGCAGCTGCAATCGATAAAGAGGCTATAGTCGAGAGCAAGGCAGCCCTTCAGAATAAGTCATCTGTAGAGAAAGAGCCTGCCGTAGAAGTTAAGCCACAGGTGCAGACCGGCATAACCGACTACAACTATGACGCACGTGTCAGAACCGGAGCTTATGTGATAGTAGGCATCGACCAGGTGGTGACTGTCCAGAAGGGGCAGACCCTTGCGTCTATAAGCAAGGCTTTCCTCGGCGACGGTATGGAGTGTTATGTCGAAGTGCTTAACAAGTGTACTGATGTGAAGCCAGGCGACAGACTGAAGATTCCCAAGCTGAAGCTTAAGAAAAGAATGAGAAACAACAGCTGACGGTACGCCAAAGTTCACCTCCCTTATATTATTAATAAGGTGTAGATTGTTGTCATGTTGCTTTTTGTCAACAAAAGAGGGTGCAAACATGCAGTTTTCGCCCTTCCGGAATAAATAAGTAGGTTTTATTTGTTCTTCTCGAAAATAAATTGTAACTTCGCTATCGAAAGAACATTTAAATATTAACTTAATAACAGACAGCACATGAAGAAGTACAACTTTAACGCTGGTCCTTCAATACTCCCTCGCGAAGTGATTGAGAATACAGCAAAGCAGATTTTAGACTTTAACGGCTCAGGACTCTCTTTGGCAGAGATTAGCCATAGAGCCAAGGACTTCCAGCCTGTAGTAGACGAAGCTGTAGCCCTTATCAAGGAGCTTTTAGGAGTTCCGGAGGGATATTCGGTTTTGTTCCTTGGCGGAGGTGCCTCGCTTGAATTCTGTATGGTTCCTTTCAACTTCCTTATCAAGAAGGCTGGTTATCTCAACACCGGTACTTGGGCAAAGAAGGCTATGAAGGAAGCCAAATTGTTCGGAGAGGTAGTAGAGGTGGCTTCATCAGCCGAAGCTGGCTACACTTATTATCCGAAGGACTACGAATGCCCTGCTGATTTGGATTATTTGCACATCACTACTAACAACACGATTTACGGTACTGAAATCCGTAAAGAACCCGATGTTCCCGTAAGACTCATTGGTGACATGTCGTCTGATATCTTCAGCCGCCCAATTGACGTGGCTAAGTACGACTGTATCTATGCCGGTGCTCAGAAGAATCTCGCCATGGCAGGTGTTACACTTGTCATCGTTAAGGATGATGTTTTGGGCAAGGCTCCTCGTCAGATTCCTACAATGCTCGACTATCGTACACATGTAGACAAGGGTTCTATGTTCAATACTCCTCCAGTAGTGCCCATCTATTGCGCTCTTGAGACATTGCGTTGGATTAAGAAGAACGGTGGAGTAGAGGAGATGGACCGTCGTGCCAAGGAGCGTGCAGACATGCTGTATGCCGAGATCGACCGCAACAAGTTGTTCCGTGGTACGGTAGAGCCGGAGTCTCGCTCACTCATGAACATCTGCTTCGTAATGAACGACGAATACAAGGATCTTGAGAAACCATTCCTCGACTACGCAGTAGCTCATGGCATGGTAGGCATCAAGGGCCACCGTTCAGTAGGAGGATTCCGTGCAAGCTGCTACAATGCTCTCCCGCTTGAGTGCGTAGAGGCTCTTGTTAAGTGCATGCAGGATTTTGAGGCTGAGCACTGATTGTAGTGTTTTCTTATCGTATAATTTTAAAAAATCGTTTACTATGAAAATATTGGTGGCAACCGAAAAGCCGTTTGCAGCAGCAGCCGTGAATGGTATTAAGGCAGAAATTGAAGGAGCAGGCAACGAACTTGTTCTTCTTGAGAAATATACTGACAAGCAGCAGCTTCTTGATGCTGTAGCCGATGCCGACGCAATGATTATCCGTTCTGACAAGGTTACTCCTGATGTGCTCGACGCTGCCAAGCAGCTCAAGATTGTAGTTCGTGCAGGTGCCGGCTACGACAATGTAGACTGTGCTTATGCCAAGGAGAAGGGTGTTGTCGTAGAGAACACTCCAGGCCAGAACTCTAATGCTGTTGCCGAACTTGTATTCGGTTTGCTGGTATATGCCGTTCGCAATTTCTATAACGGCAAGTCTGGCTCCGAACTCTTGGGCAAGAAGCTTGGTATCCTCGCCTTCGGTAATGTAGGTCGCAATGTGGCTCGCATCGCCAAGGGCTTCGGTATGGAAGTATATGCTTACGACGCTTTCTGTCCTAAGGAAGCTATCGAGGCTGCTGGTGTTACTGCTGTTGATTCGCAGGACGCCCTCTTCGAGAATTGTGATGTGGTTTCGCTCCATATCCCAGCTACTCCTCAGACCAAGCAGAGCATCAATGCTGCTCTTGTAGGCAAGATGAAGAAGAATGCCATCCTCGTCAACACAGCACGCAAGGAAGTAATCAACGAACCCGAACTGCTCAAGCTTATGGAAGAGCGTACCGACATCAAGTACGTTACCGACATTATGCCTGATGCCGATGCTGAGTTCCGCAAGTTTGAGGGTCGCTACTTCTCTACTCCTAAGAAGATGGGTGCACAGACAGCCGAGGCAAACATCAATGCAGGTATTGCCGCTGCCAAGCAGATCAATGCTTTCTTTAGCGAGGGATGCACTAAGTATCAAGTAAACAAGTAATATACAATTAAAAGCCCTACCCCAAAGTGGGGATAGGGCTTTAACTGATTCCTTAAAATCTGAAAACGATTAAAAATTTCTTATGGCTACAATAAAACCCTTTAAAGGACTGCGCCCTCCACACGATTTGGTGGAGCGTGTAGAGTCACGCCCCTACGATGTACTTGACTCTGAAGAAGCCCGTGTAGAAGCAGGCGACAACGAGATGAGTCTTTACCATATCATCAAGCCCGAGATCGACTTCGAGCCTGGTGCAAGCGAGTACGACCCTCGTGTCTACAAGCAGGCTGCCGACAATTTCCGTAAATTCCAGGAGAAAGGTTGGCTTGTACAGGACGACAAGGAGCAGTATTACATCTACGCCCAGACAATGAACGGCAAGACGCAGTATGGTCTTGTTGTAGGTGCCTTCGTCGAAGACTATATGAACGGTGTAATCAAGAAGCACGAGCTTACCCGTCGCGACAAGGAGGAAGACCGTATGAAGCATGTACGTGTATGCGATGCCAATATCGAGCCTGTATTCTTTGCCTATCCCGACAACAGCGTTCTCAACGAACTCATCACTCGTTATGCAGCTACAACTCCTGTTTATGACTTCATAGCACCTATTGACGGTTTCCGCCATCAGTTCTGGACAATTTCCGACGATAAGGACATTGCCACCATTACTGAGGAGTTCCGCAAGATGCCAGCCCTCTACATAGCCGACGGCCATCATCGTAGTGCAGCAGCTGCCCTTGTAGGTGCCGAGAAGGCTAAGCAGAATCCGCAGCATGTGGGCAATGAAGAGTACAACTACTTTATGGCAGTTTGCTTCCAGGCTTCACAGCTTACCATTCTCGACTACAACCGTGTAGTAAAGGACCTTAACGGAATGTCGTCAGAAGAGTTCTTGAAGGCATTGGAGGCTGACTTCATCGTTAAGTGTGAAGGCGCTGACGAATACAAGCCACAGCATCTGCATGAGTTCTCGCTCTATCTTGACGGCAAGTGGTACAGTCTTGAGGCTAAGGAAGGAACATACGACAGTACCGACCCAATCGGAGTGCTCGATGTAGACATCTCAAGTCGTCTTATTCTCGACAAGTTGCTTGGCATTACCGATTTGCGTTCCGACAAGCGTATTGATTTCGTTGGTGGTCTTCGTGGACTCAGCGAATTGAAGCGTCGTGTGGATAGTGGTGAAATGCGAGTTGCATTGGCTCTCTATCCCGTTACAATGCAGCAGATAATGGACATAGCCGACAGTGGCAAGATTATGCCTCCTAAGGCTACATGGTTTGAGCCGAAACTCCGCTCAGGTCTTGTTATCCACAAACTCGCTTAAATCAATATTATTAATATCCGATTATAGGAGGCTGTGTCATCATCGCCATAGCCTCCTATTTTTGTTGTTTATTGGCTGTCATTTTTTGCGTAATTATTAATTAATGACTGATAATTAATAATTAATAATTTATTTGTCTTACCTTTGCATATCATATAATTTACTGAACGAACAAGCAAATGGAGCTTATAGACGAATATTTGACAATAACAGACAGTCCTGCAGAGGGCTTTTACAGTGAGAAGCGAAGCAAGTTTCTCGCTTTTGCCTTTCATGTCACCACCGAAGAGGAGGTGAAAAACATTGTTGCCGAACATCGCAAGAAGTATTACGATGCCCGCCATGTTTGCTGGGCATATACACTCGGAGCCGACCATTCGCAATTTCGTGCTAACGACGATGGCGAACCCAGCAGCACAGCCGGCAAACCGATACTTGGACAGATTACCAAAAACGACCTGACAGACATCCTCATTATTGTGGTGAGATATTACGGAGGAGTAAATCTTGGCACAAGCGGACTCATTGTAGCCTATCGTACAGCAGCAGCCGAGGCAATAGCCGCTGCCGAGATAGTGAAGCTCTACAAGGAAGAGGAGGTAGTCTACGACTTTCCCTATATAATGATGAACGACGTGATGAAGATCATCAAGGAAATGTCACCCCGTATTGTTGGTCAGACCTACGACAACACCTGCGAGATACGATTGTCGATAAGAGCATCCGAAGCCCCGATATTGAAAGAGAAATTAGAGAAACTGTCGTTTAAGGACGACTGATAATAGGGATAATGCTCTAAAAAACTTGTAATGATAAGTTTTATCGCTAAAATACTGTTTTATCATATTATAAAAGCAGAATGCCTGTTTTCACATGATAAAACAGTATTCTAGCTACAAAATTACTATTTTTCCTTCATTTATTAACACATTATATTGGAAAAGTTTAGTATACCACGGATTTTACCTCAAATCCTTTTTACCACCTAACACCCAAAAATCGCTTAAAGCGCTTATTTTCAGCACCTTTCTCTCTTCGCCTGTTTTATCATGTGAAAACAGTACATATAAAGCCACTCAAACATACCCAAATACAGTATGTATTTATGAGAAATGTTATTGTAAATATGGCATTGTCCTCCCATGTGATGGCAGCCAGCAGTGACATAAAGTAGCAGAGAGATTATGAAGCAGGATTGCACGGTTTCTCAGTCTACAGCCGACGAGACAAAGCGTTTTCTGACAATAGATAACAATGAGTTTCCAGAGGGCACACACGTTTCTGAGCCAGACAATACGACTGGTTCTGAGATAAAGATGTGTTCGCAAGTGAACAGAAAAGCCAAGGCTGCGGACGTAAAGGACAACTGCACGTCATGGAGTTATCTTTTTGTCCACAATCAAAAGGTTAAGTCGATAGAAGAACAACTCATAAAAGATGAAAAAACTCACTTTGTGCATAGGACAATAAAATACGTTCACCGTCACAGAAACGGCAACGGAATGCGCAAAGTGGAAGCCCCTTCAGTAAGTGGACTGATATTCCTGCAAGGCGATCCGGAAACATTACAGTACTACTTAGACGAAAACGTAAAGCCATACAGACTCTGTAAGAATTGCAGTACCGGAAAGGTAGCCACTATCCCCTGCAACCAGATGGAGCCATTTATGCGTGTGGCAGAAACCGACCCCGAACGTCTCCGCTTCCTTCTCCGTCCCTTTGTATATTATTCCAAGAACCGTACCCTGCTACGCATATTGACAGGTGAATATGCCGGACTTGAAGGTTATGTAATCCGCATAGCCCGCGACCGCCGACTCGTAATTGATGTAGGAGGCATGGCAGTAGCCATATCAGGCGTTCATGCCGAACGTTTTGAGGAAGTTCACAAGAACGAATCAGACAAGAAGGAACGCGAGTTGTTCTACAAGCGCAACCTGCATGAGCGCAACGCCTTCTTAGACCGTTACTTCCATCGTGTCAGAACTATACAGGAAGTGTCCGCGCAAGTGGAAAACATAGAAATGCTCCGCCTTCAGACGTTAGCAGATGTGCGAGACAAGAAGCTGGATCTGAAAGACGCCTTCGCCACCTTCTATTTCATGATAGAAGAGATAGGCTACTACTACGCCCCCTTCATCGACACTCTCAACGACAAACTGTCTCCCATCTTCAATGCAGGTCGCACCATAATGCAAGAGATAGAGAAAATCATAGCGATATACCAGAACAGCGACATGCAACTCCACAACCGCTACGCAACAGAATACGAAGAGCTCCAAGCCCACTACGGATACCTGTTCGAGTTTTGAGTTTTGAATTTTGAATTTTGAATTGTCGGCAAAGCCGATTGTGAATTATTCAGTTTTGAATTTTGATTTAGGTATTGTTAAGCGTTGAATGTTAAGTGTTAAGTGTTGAATTTTAAATTGTTAGGGTGCGAAAAATTCAAAACTGAATAATTCTTCATCGTAGGCTTCAGCCGAGAATAACTCAACATTCAACACTCAACACTCAACATTGCCAAAGGCTTTGTGCCAATGTTAAGTGTTAAATGTTTAATGTTAAATTGTTATGGTGCGAAACAACTCACAACTGAACAACTCTCAATCGCAGGCTTTAGCCGAGAATAACTCAACATTCAACACTCAACACTCAACATTGCCAAAGGCTTTAATTCACGACCGAAAAAATACGCAGCAAGCATGAAGTACTTTTAGTCACGAATTACCACAAATTATTCATGAATTTAGGACCAATGTTAAATGCATCAACTCACAATTGAACAATTCGTCATCGCATGCGTAGCAGCGACCAATTCAACATTCAACACTCAACACTCAACATTGCCGTAGGCTTCAACTCTTCATCGCATGCGTAGCAGCGAACAATTCAACATTCAACACTCAAAATTCAACATTGCCAAAGGCAACCATTCAACACTCCACATTCAACATTGCGTCTACGACGCTAAACCCTGGGCAATTCGGTTTATGTGGATCAAGGTCACAATGCCCCACGATAAGCGCCCTTGGATAACGTTTATGCAGATCCTGCAACAGACTTCTCAGCGCACGCTTTTGAGCCTCCGTTCTTGTGTCGCAAGGAGTCTTGCCGTC
>OQVZ01000842.1_pt1 | contig 11618 bp, 7 predicted proteins | sample 1691571 | NCBI WGS metagenome assembly OQVZ01 (sample SAMN03418261, study PRJEB22391) | human gut metagenome | biome: human-gut; feature: organic feature; material: feces | host: Homo sapiens | place: Tanzania | collected 2013-01
CATCTCTTCTTCCGTAATCCGCTCTTTCCTGAAAGAGGGAGAAGTGGAGATGGCAGCCCAGTGCCTCGGTTTCCCTTATACCATCATCGGAAAGGTGGTAAACGGATTCCATGAAGGCAGAAAGCTCGGCTTCCCTACAGCCAATCTCGATATCTCTCACTTCGGACAGATGATTCCTGCCCCTGGTGTCTATGCCGTAAAGGTGAGACTGGAGAACTCGGTGGTATGGAAACGGGGAATGATGAATGTGGGCAACCGTCCAACCTTCAATGGCAAGCAGATAACCCTGGAGACGCATATCTTCAATTTCGATGGCGACATCTACGACCAGCTCCTGCTCGTAGGCTTCATGAAGCGGATAAGGGGCGAACGGAAGTTTGACGGTCCCGAGGAGTTGGCGGCGCAACTGAAGGAGGATGAGCAGACCGTGCTGGATCTCTTCGAAAAGGAAGCGGAATGATAGCAAGAATGCTATAAACTATTAATTATAAACAGTAAAAGCAATGGCAAAGATTAATTTAAAGAGAGGTTTGACGGATATCGTCCTCTACATTATTATATTTATAGTAGTACAGATTATCGTGATGTATGCTGGCGTAGGAATCTGGGCGGGCATTAAGGGCGAAGGTTACCAGGCAACGCTCCTGGCTGTCAGTTCGGGCAGCAATCCTATCCTGACGGCGCTTACCTCAGCGTTCAGCAATGTCATCACCCTCGTCATCTTCCTGAAGACGAAGTGGACACCGCTTACCCGCGATTATCTGCTTTCCAAGCCTTGGGCAACGCTTCTCTGGGTGGCATTGTTCACCCTGGGAACCATCATTCCTCTGGAGTTTATATATGAGCAGATAGGCATCGAGATGGACGAGAATACCGAGCAGATATTCGCATCGCTCATGAAGGAGCCTTGGGGCTATGTGGCTATCGGCGTTCTGGCGCCTTTTGCTGAGGAGGTTGTGTTCCGTGGAGCCGTTCTCCGCACCCTGCTGGGTCTTATGAGCAAGAAGAACCATTGGGTAGCCATCATGATTTCGGCTGCCATCTTCGGTCTGGCTCACGCCAACGTAGCGCAGTTTGTCAATGCCCTCCTGCTGGGCTTACTCCTGGGTTGGATGTATTATCGCACCAAGAGTCTTGTTCCGGGCATCCTGCTCCACTGGGTGAACAATACGATGGCGTATGTCCTGTCCAACATCATGCCGCAGAGCGATGGCAAGCTCATCGACCTCTTCCATGGCGATGAGAAGACCATGTATTATGCCGTAGGCTTCTCACTCTGTATCATGATTCCAAGTTTTATACAGATGATTATCAGATTAAAGAAAGCAAAAGCTTGATGTTTTTCAGATAGTAATAGCATCATACAATAAAGGCTGCTCCTTCATCACTGAAGGGGCAGCCGTTTTCTTTATATATATATCAATGTAGATCGTAAGTAGTATTATTTGCTGAATGTTATGTTATCCACGTGGTCGTTTACGTATATATTTGCCATGTCTGCTGTCTTGTACCACTTTGGTTTTCCTGGCATGTCATCCGAAATCACCTTGCCGTTGATGGTGAAGTTCTCGAAGCGGATGTTCTTCACCTTGCGGCTCTGGTCGTAACCGGCGATGATGCCCATGTTAGGGGCCTCTCCGGTATAGGCGATGTTGCGCAGGGTGATATCCTCGATACCTCTGCCTGGCGCAGAACAGTACTTCTTGTTGAAGCATACACGCATGTTGAAGAGCATACCCTTGCGGATGTTTTCGATGCGGAAGTTCTGGAAGGTAACGCCCCTTACCAGGATGTTGTCGCCATTGTTGATGCCGATGCAGCCCTGATAGTCTATCTGATATTCTGCGTGCTCCAGGATGTCGATGTTATCATAGAGCACGTTGGTGATGTCCTCGTTTTCTGGAGTCTCGCTGTGCAAGCCTATCATAATAGGATGAGCCACGTCTGCCCACATCACGAAGTCCTTGATGGTAATGTTCCTGCAACCGCCATGATAGTTCTTGCGGGTGCAGTAGATGGTGGAACAGTCGTCGCTGGTACGTGCAAAGAGGTGCTCCTGATAGATGTTGTTGCTAGCAAAGATATTGAAGCCGTCGCCCCAGCCATACCAGCTCATCACCTTGGCATTCTTCACGGTTACGGAATCGCTGCCGCCGATAGGCAACTGGGTGGTGAGGGGACCGTCGATGTAGACGTTCTTGCTGTATCTCACCATGATTCCCTCGTGGCGTCCCGGCATTACGATGCCGTGACCGAGAATTTTCACATCTCTTGAGCCGTAGGTGGATAACCAACCCTTGATGACGGCTCCGTTATCTATGAAAACAGTCTTGCCTGATGCGATGTGAATAGAGTCGCCCTTGAAATCGTGAACGCCCGGGCCGAAATACATCAGGTCTTTCTTCTTCTTTACCTTTGGTTTTTCTAAAATGTTGTCTGCGAAGATTTGGAGATTCTGGTAGATGTTACCGTTGATTTCTACGGAGAGGTAGCGGGGGCGGTCGAGTGAGAACGTCAACGTGTTGCCCTCCTGCTTAGCCTCTATTCCGTAGGAATTCGGACGGATTTTGTAACTTTTGATATCCTGAGCAATGCTCTTCACCTTAATTTCAACTTTACCTTCAAACTCAAACTTAGTCACGGATGTAATTTCTACATTATGCTTGGCATCAGCCACCCTATCTACCTTGAAGGCGTAGGTGTCGATGTCCTGCCATTCGCCGCCACTGGTGTGGACTTGTATCTTAAAGTCATTTTTCAGTTCTATGCCTGCCGGAGCCTTGCTCACCACTAGTCTATCCTTGGCAACAGAAGTGAGGGATGCAAGTCCCAAGGCGAGTATCATGAATGTTCTATTCAATAGAGACATACTCTTTATAAGAGATATTCTTTTCATAAAAGCTATATTTTATAATGAATCATTTATTTTATACATCTGTTACGCATAACTTGGAAGATATACTTATGAGAAAACGGAAAAAACTGATTTTTCTTTTCTAAGCGCACCATAGAGTCTCAGCTCTTTACCTCCCGCAAGCAGATGAGAGCGATGATGCAGGAGGCGATGTAAAACATATATAATTATAATAAGGTAATGGAATGTTTTGGCATTCCGTTACCTTATTATTGGTTTGTCAGAGACGAAATAAGTCTTTCATTGTAACCTGACAATGTATGTCGTCAGAATAACCTCCAGAGGTTAACCCATAGGTCGTAATCATTGTTATGAGGACAGACTTGTTTGTGTCGGTTTCTTTTATGAATATAGCTTTTCTGTTTCGGATTTTCATGTCTTCCTCTTCGCTTATGGTGTATGGAGCATTGGTATATTTCATTTCGCAAAGATTGATGGTTTGATCATTTCTGTCAATCAGAAGATCTATTTGTGCGCCTTTTTCTGATGAATTCTTAGGCTTGTATACCCATGAGTGAGCAGTGCTGATGACTGCCGCAAATCCTAATGCAGCTTTTATCTGCTTGATATGCTGCATGCAGACGCGCTCAAATGCCCTGCCAGCCCAACCATTGTGTATGGTAGTATCGACGTTAGCAGTCCAGAAATGTTCATCTAGATTTGCATTCTTCTTGATAAAGTCAAAATAAAAAAGAGTGTAATTATCCATGAGCTGATAGATAGCATTTTTGTTTTTTCTACCTATCGGCATGAATTTTCTGATGAAACCACATTGCTCTAATTCCTGTAGGGCATTGGAGAAAGTGGTGTTGTCTGTGAGATCTGTTGCATCTAAAATGTCTTTTCTCAACATTCCCATTTTTTTGCTGGCTAATGCTGTGATGATAGAAATGTGAGTCGTTGGTCTTTTAAATAAGGAGGCATATAGGGCATTGAATTCCTGGGTAAGCTCTCCTCTCTCAGAGAAGAACATTCTATCGAAATTCTGTGCTACACTTTGTCCCTTTTTCAGGAAGCTCCAGTAATAAGGAATGCCACCTAGAGCCATGTATGCCTCTAGGATCTGTCGTTCTGTATATCCAAGTTTTCGCTTTTCACAATATTCTTGGCATTCTCTCAAGCAGAATGGCTCCAGAAATATCTGGTTTGTTAAGCGATTGTGCAAGCCGCCATAATTCATGATGATGTTGTTGATGATCCAAGAGGTTGCACTGCCACAAATGATAAGGATAATGTCTTTTCTTGCTGTTGCCCAACTGTTCCAAAAATGGTCTAGTGAGCGTACAAAGTTAGATTTATGCGTATCCATCCAAGGCATTTCATCGATGAAGATAACCTTCTTCTGAGAATCTTTCGATTTTTCGATGAATCGTTCTAGTAAATGGAATGCCTCATTCCAATTGGAAGGAAGTTCTTTGACCTTTCTCATGCCAGCTGAGTATAGTGATTCCACAAATTCACTTAATTGCTCTTTGAGTGAGGCTCCGTATATGCCTGTATGCTGAAAGGCAAACCTATAGTTGAAAGCCTCTCTTATTAGGAAAGTCTTTCCTACACGTCGTCTGCCATATACTGCAATGAATTGCGATTCATCTTCTTCGAACAATCCTTTAAGAAGCTCTATTTCTTTTTCGCGCCCTACAATCATATCTTTCTGTTAATTAATAGTTTATTATGTTGCAAAGATACGAAAAAATAATTTATTAATCGTGGAAATGTGGGGAAAAACGATAGATTTCCACGATTAATAACACTAATTAACGGGTTTGCAGTGTTATTGCCTATCTCTTTTGTTGATAAATATAAAGAGGCGGATGCCTCGGTGGATGATTTCTGCCAGGGCGTTTCGGCGTATATATATAATAAACCGTTGGATAGACATCCTTCTTGTCAGAGTATATCAAGTCAGGATTCCACTGCGTATCACCGATACGAGCGAAGAGCGGCGCATAGGAAGCCAAGCTCACCACATCGCCATTACGCTCCACGGAAGTGAGGTATGCAGCCTCGGCTATCGCATTGAAAACGGTATTGCCACGGCTGGCATACACGCATAAGTTGGAAGATATACTTATAAAAAAAACGGAAAAAACTGATTTTTCTTTTCTTTTTCTTGGCTTAGTTGTTAAAAACTTGTATCTTTGTATCGTTTTTGCCAGCAAAAGGCAGAACAACCTATACCGTTTAATGACAAACAATACGAATAACAGGATGAAAGCATTGCGTCTATACATTATATTCATAGTATTTGCTGTTAGCCATCTCCTGGCTAGCGCCCAGTCTTCTTTTCGCCTCATCAATACGAGCCAAGGATTGCCGGATGATGAGGTGAAGGCCCTCTTTTGGACTTCTGATGGCAGATTGGGCGTGCGAACATCTTCCAGTCTTTCCTTTTTCGATGGCTGCACCTTCCATTCGGTTTCTCCGATGGGCGATGAGGCTTATGCTGCCGATTATGTATCGGCGCTATCCACGGCGTATGTGGATGCCAGGCAGCGGGTATGGATCAAGGAACTGGGAAAGTTTCTTGTGTTCGATTTGACGAAGGATGCCTACGTACGGGATGTCAAGGGGCTGCTGGCTTCGATGGGCATCAGGGAGAGAGTTCGTGATTTCTTCATCGATTCGGCGAAGAATCTTTGGTTTGTCACTGCATCGGGAAAGATGCTGATGGTGAAAGCGTCTGAATTGGGAGAAGCTGAAACCCCATGCCGGCAGATAAAGATAAGAACCAAAGGATTGCGTGATGTCTGCAACTTTAAGGGAAACCACTGGTTCCTTTATTCTGATGGTTGGGTGAAGGGGATGAATGCCTCCATGACCAAGACGATTTCTGCCGAGAAAGTTTGGCAGGGAGAGGTGCCTGCTCGCGATTTCATGCAGTTTGCACAGAACAAGCATCAGCTTTGGCTGATGTGGAACCACGGCGTGGCTTCCTATCAGCCTTCGGCTTCAGCCAATCATCAACCTTCTTTATCAGCCAATCATCAATCTTCTGTATCAGTTACCCATCATTGGCAGCATCGGTATGAGAATGAGGCGGCAGCGTTGGTTGCGCTCAGCATCGCAGAAGATGGAACGGCGTATGCCAGCATCCGATTGGCGGGTCTTCTGACCATCGCTCCCAATGGCAAAACCTCTCTTCTTTCTGAAATTCATACCTTGGATGGCGAGACCTTGATAGATGATATCCAGGGCATCGCCTGTAGTAGAGGTAATCTGCTGCTCGGATTATGGAGCAAGGGACTCTGTCTCTATCATCCCAACATGCAGCAGTTTGCCTATTTCCCTTTTGTAGCTATGGGGCTGAAGATGAACGGCTATCGCATCAACGATTTGCCGAATGGCTTGCCGTTGCTATCTTCTGATAAAGGCTTGTTTGCCTTGGATGCCCTGAATCATCAGGCTTCTCCTATCTCTATGGGTGGTTCCGATATTATCAGAAGCATGATGGATAGCAAGGGAAGAATCTGGGCAGGAAGTTTCCGCCAGGGATTGTTCCTGCGGGAGAACGGGACCATTCATCACTTCATGCAGGGTGGCATTCCTGCCAGAGACATTAACTACGACATCGTGCGTGGATTTCTGGAAGACAGCCTGCATCGCATCTGGGTGAATTATCATGGAGGCATCGGATGCTTTGATGAACAGAACAGGCGAATCGTGCCTTTGAAAAACAAGGCGCTGGAGAAATATAAGGTGGTCAACGACTTTAAGGAGGATAGCCGGCATCGCATCTGGGTGGCAGCCACTCAAGGCTTGTTCGTGTATTCGCCAACTACCCGGCGTGCCTTTTTCCCAAAGGATTTGGTAGATGATGAGGCTACGCAGATGAAGCTCAACGGACCTTGCAAGGCTTTGCTCATCGACAGTCAGGGCTGGGTATGGGTAGGTACGCTCAACGGGCTTTTCGTCATCAATCCCAAGGATAAGTCCTCTCGCTTCTTCGGAAAGGCGGAGGGAATGCCTAACGAGATGATTAATGGAATGATAGAAGACCGATATGGCAATGTATGGGTTACAACGCCAAATGGTCTTTGCCGGTTCCAGCGCCTGCAGGATGGCGAACTGAAGCTGATGGTATTCGATAGTCAGAACAAATTGGGAAAGAGTAATTTCGGCTGGATGACTATGGGGCATCTGGCAGGGGGTAACCTGTTCTTCGGTACGCAGGATGGATACTACATCGTGAATCCTGCCGATGTGAGGGAGATGAAATACACGGGTCATCCTATCTTTACTTCTCTCTGGGTGAACAATCAGGAGGTATCACCGGGCAAGGAGGTAGATGGCAGAACCATTCTGACTTCTACTTTATCCGCCACCGGTCAGCTGATATTGAAGCATCAAGAGAACTTCATCACCATCCTCTTCTCGGGTCTGAATTTCGATATGCCTACTCACACCTATTATAAATATAGGCTCAAGGGATTGAGCGACAGATGGGTGGAAATCAATCCGCAGGATGGAGTGGGCAGGGCAAGCTTTACCGACCTGGCTCCGGGCAGTTATGAACTGGAGGTTTATTCTGCCGGTTTCGACAAGGTGTGGAGCAAGCAGCCTGCTACGCTGCTGATAGAGGTACAGCCACCTTTGTGGGCCACCTGGTGGGCAAAGCTTATCTATTTCTTACTCTTTGTAGCTATTCTGGCATGGGGATTCCGCTGGAAGATGGAACAGAACCGCAGGCGTATGGAAGATGAGAAATATAAGGAGCTGGAGGAGATGAAATACCGCTTCTTCACCAACATCAGTCATGAGTTCCGCACCTTGCTCACGCTTATCATCACGCCTATAGGAAGTATCCTGAAGCGTACCGAGGATGGCGAGACCCGTGCCCAGCTTAACGATGTGAGCAGGAATGCAGGCGACTTGCTGCAACTGGTGAACCAGCTTCTCGATTTCCGGAAGATGGAGATGAACGGCGAACGCCTGAACCTGCGGAGTGGAAGCCTGAACGAGTTTATCCAATATACCACGATGAAGTTTATGCCGCTTGCCGAGCAGAAGAACATCCGTCTGGATTTCTGCGACAAGACCGAAGGCTTGTTTATGTATTTCGACAAAGATAAGTTGGGCAAGATATTGACCAATCTACTCTCCAATGCCTTGAAGTTTACGAAGGCAGGTGGAAAGGTAAGTGTCTGTCTGGAGAAGTGTATCCTGGATAGCAGAAGATATGCCCATATCGTAGTAGAGGATACGGGTTGTGGCATTTCGAAGGAAGACCAGGCGCATGTCTTCGAGCGTTTCTATCGCACGGAGCAGGAGCCTGGTTTGCGCCAGGTGGGTTCGGGCATCGGATTGAATATGGTGTATGAATACATCAAGCTGCACGAAGGTAAGGTTTCGCTGGAGAGTGAAGAGGGCAAGGGCTCACGGTTTATCGTGGATATCCCTGCCGACCTGAAGCGGGTAGTGCGGCAGGAGGCCTCTGAGGAGAACCGCATGGCAGCACCGGTGATGGCTGATGTTGTGGATGGTGCCGTAGGTGTGCAAACATCCAGGAAGATAGAGAAGACCGTGCTGGTTGTTGAGGATAATGAAGACTTCTGTCATTTCCTCTCTCAAGAGCTGAGCCGTATATACAATAAGGTGATGACGGCAAAGGACGGAATAGAAGGGGCCATGATGGCTGAGGCTGAGAACCCTGACATCATAGTAAGTGATGTGATGATGCCAAGGATGAGCGGTACGGATATGTGTCGCCGCATCAAGGAGAACATCGAGACCTCGCATATCCCTATCATCCTGCTCACGGCATGGAGTACAGATGAGGGCAGGGCGGCTGGCTATAAGGCGGGAGCCGATGCCTATATCGCCAAGCCTTTCGATATGGAGGTGCTCCTGGCGCGCATCAACAATCTGCTGGAAAAGCAGGAGAAGCGCCAGCGAGACTTCTCTCACAGCATCTCGCTTGACCCGAAGACAGTGACCGATTCTTCGCCTGACGAAAAGTTCCTGAAGGAGATTATCGCCTGCATCGAGAAGAACATCGATAACTCGGAATACACCATTGATTCCTTGGCCGCCGATGTGGTAATGTCGAGAATGAGTCTCTATAGAAAGATGAAATCCCTGACGGGACAGACGCCTGCCGATTTCATCCGAATGGTGAGATTGAAGATGGCAGCAAAGCTCCTGAAAGAGGAGAAATGCAATGTCTCGGAAGCTTGTTATCGCACAGGTTTTGCTTCTCCGCAGAACTTCGCCAAGCATTTCAAGGAGATGTTCGGGGTATTGCCATCGCAATATTCTTAAAAGAATAATAAATGTAAGTGGTTGATAATCAGTAATCGTGTAGGCTTGTATCATGGTGCGGTATAAGGTTGGTACGTTTCACATATATCGTTGGTACGTTTGATACATCTGTTTTAAAAGGTTTATACTACCTTTGCAGCAGATTTTAAACCAACTAGCAAACAACGCTTAAAATTCAAACGATTATGGAACAGACAACTCATAACCAGGCGCAAATCATTGCAGCCTTCTATACCGTTCATCAGAACGAACTCGTCAACTTCGCCACTTCCCGCCTGGGCAACCGCGAGGAGGCTGAGGATTTGGTGCAGGATGCATTCGTCAAGATGATGACCATCGAGGGCATCATCAACGAGGCAACCATCAAGTCGTTTGCCTATACCATCACCGCCAACAAGGTGAAGGATCATCTCCGCCGCCGCTTCTTCCGTCATCAGATGGAGGAGAGCAAGAAGTATGAGATGGAGCTTCAGCATAGCCATGCAGAGCGCATGGCAGAGTATCACGATACTCTCCGTATCGTGAACCAGAATGTGGACAAGCTTTCGCCAACCTGTGCCAAGGTTTATCGCATGAGTCTGTTCGACGACATGACGGCTGGCGACATTGCAGAAGAACTCCAGGTGTCTAAGCGCACCGTGGAGTCTCAGCTCTTCACCTCTCGCAAGCTGATAAGAAAATTGGTACAGACCGTCATGTAAAATTATAAATGATATATAACCATGCAAAAGATTATTTTAACTGCTGCCATGTTGTTGGCATACTCGTATATGAGTGCTCAGAAAGTAACTTCGTATTCTACAACCCAGGAGCAGTCTTGGGAAAAAGGCCAGACTGCCTTGTCGGGCAAAGTCATGGGAAAGGTGGTGGCCGATGTGAATGAACAAGGCAAGGGTATCCGGTTCGTGGCTTTTGGTACAACTTTCAATGAGTTGGATTGGGATGCCTTCAATATGCTTACTCGTAAGGAGCAGGACGAAGTGCTGTATAATCTCTTTTCTCCGAAAGGAGACCTGAAGTTTACTCATGGTAGGGTTTCCATGAACGCCAATGACTATGCGCGTGCCTGGTATAGCTGTGATGAGGTGGATGGCGATTTTGCACTCAAGTATTTCAGTATTGAGCACGACAAGCGCAACATCATCCCTCTGGCTCGTGCAGCCCAGAAATATCAGCCTAATCTGCAGCTCTTCATGTCGCCTTGGAGTCCTCCTATATGGATGAAGATCAATCACGATTATCCTGTATCTCCTAGTAATACCAATCAGATGGATCGTCGCCAGAGCTATCTGCTCTATATGGATGACGGCAAGCAGGTGGATGCCGACGAGATGAAACTTTTGGGCGACCGCAATGGTGTGTTCCCACGCCGCCTGGCTACTCAGGACTTTTTCATTCAGGATCCACGTTATCTTCAGTGCTATGCAGATATGTTCTGCAGATTCATCGAGCTGTATAAAGAGGAAGGCCTGCCTATCACCAAGGTGATGTATCAGAACGAGGCATACTCCTATACTCCATATCCGGGATGTGCCTGGACAACCGAGGGAACCTTGAGATTCAATAATGAATATCTGGCTCCTACTCTTGCCAAGAAGCATCCGGAGGTGGATTTGTGGATAGGTACTTTCAATACCAACCGGCTTGACTATGTGGAGAAAATTCTGGATAACAAGACTCTCCAGGCAAACATAAAGGGTATCGGAACCCAATGGGAATGCAGAAACAATTTACCCGAAATGCGTAAACGCTATCCCAACCATCGCTTTATGGTGAGCGAGAGTGAATGTGGAAATGGCTCCATGGACTGGAAGGCTGGAGAGCATACGTTTTTCCTCCTTTCGGATAATCTTGGAAATGGATGTGATGAATATTATAACTGGAACTTCATTCTGAAGGACAATGGCGTCTCACCATGGGGATGGACCCAGAATGCTCTAATTCAGGTGGATGGTAAAACCCGCAAGATGCGATATACGGCAGAGTATTATGCTTATAAGCACTTTAGCCATTTTGTACAGGAAGGCACCGAAATGCTGGCATATGCAGGCCGTGAATACAGCAAGACACCAGTAGTGGTGTTCAAGGATAAGAGGGGGCAGTATATAGTGACAGTGGGCAACTTTACTGATGCGGAGACTCCATTAACGGTGAAGGTTGGTAAGAAATACCTGAATGTAAAGGCCAAGCCTCATTCTTTTAATACCTATATTTGGAAATAATATAGAATAATTTTGGCTCTTTGTCTAAAAAAAACTATCTTTGCAATGTTTTATTTAAAGCATTGCAAAGATGGATATTATAGAAAGCAGTATCATAGGAAAGAAGAGCCCTGAGGCTTGTGAGGATGGAATGGTAGTTACCGATGATTTCATCGCTGTGATTGATGGCAGTACGAGCAAGACGCCGAAGCATCTCAATCCTGATATGAAGAACGGAAGAT
>OQVZ01000843.1_pt1 | contig 11596 bp, 19 predicted proteins | sample 1691571 | NCBI WGS metagenome assembly OQVZ01 (sample SAMN03418261, study PRJEB22391) | human gut metagenome | biome: human-gut; feature: organic feature; material: feces | host: Homo sapiens | place: Tanzania | collected 2013-01
GGTCGTCCGGCTGGTGGACGGCTGCGGAAAAGGCGCAAAAAAAGAACGCCCCCGAGGTGGAGCTCGGAAGCGTTCAACTGGTACAAGGCTCAACGCCCTGTGAGAACAATTCCAGTATACCAGATATTTTGACGTTCGCAAGGGGTGAGAGGAAATTTGGCAAAAAAAATTGAATCGCCCGGATACTGGGCAGTGATACCGGCGCCGGTGCGCTATGATGACCGGATCCCGGCGAACGCCAAGCTGCTGTTCGGCGAGATCAGCGCGCTGTGCGACCGCAAAGGCTTCTGCTGGGCGAAGAACGACTACTTCGCGGAGCTCTACGGCTGGGCGCCCACGACCGTGACGCGGCTCATCAGCAGTCTGCGGGATGCCGGGTATCTGGTGGTGGAGATGGTGCCCACCAGCGGAGGCAGCGAGCGGCGCATTTTCGCTGGAATTTGCACAGGGGGTGTCAGCAAAATTGCGGACACCCCTCTCCGCAAAAATGTAAGGGGGGTGTCCGCAAAAGTGATTACCCCCCTACAATATAAAGTGAACAATACAGTAGAACATACCCCCCTTACCCCCCATGGGGGAAAGCGTGGGCAAAAGTGTGTGCACAGGGATGCGCCGGAGTGGAAGCCGGAGCGGTTCGCGGGGCTGTGGAGCTACTACCCCGCCAAGGGGCGGAAGAACAAGCAGAGGGCTATCGCGGCATGGGACAAGCTGCAGCCTGACGATGCACTGATCGACACCATGGCGCGGTCGCTGGCGAAGCTGAAGGCCACGGAGGAGTGGCAGCGGGACATCGGCATTCCCCATGTGGCCACGTGGCTGAACGGGGAGCGCTGGCGCGATGCCGACGAGCTGGACGGTCCGGATGATCCGGGCGGCGGGGAGGTGACGTTCGGATGGCAGACGTAGCCCAAAACACATATCAGGGCTGGCTGTACGCGGAAAACGCCGTGATCGGCGCTCTGCTGATCGACGAGCAGGCGGCGCCGGCCATTCTGGGCGCTGTCAGCATCGCGGATATCCGTGTGCCGCACAACCGGAAGATCTATCAGGCCGCCCGTGCTTTGCTGCTGGAGGGTAAGCCGGTGGACCCGGTGCTGATCCGGGACAAGCTGGGCACCGGCATTGAGCAGTACATCCTGCAGCTGATGGAAGTGACGCCCACCAGCGCCAACTGGCGGGAATATGCGGAGATCATGCGGCAGCAGGCAGCGCTGGAGCGCGTTCGCGCCATTGCGCAGGAGCTGACGCAGGCCGTCAGCGTGGACGACTGCCGGGAGCAGATCGCCGCCCTGGGAGAGATCCTTGCCACCGGCAGGGGCGTGGACGCATGGTCTATGCGGGACGCCATGCAGTACTTCATGGACTCTCAGGGCAGCTCTGAGGAGCGGGAGTATATCAGCTACGGCATCCGGGAACTGGACGAGGGTACCTACACGGAGCGCGGCGACGTGGTGGTCATCGGCGGCGAGCCCTCCAGCGGAAAGACGGCTCTGGCTCTGGCCATGGCCTACCACATGGCCAAGACGCACAATGTGGGCTTCTTCTCGCTGGAAACGGGAAAGAAGAAGCTGACGGAGCGTCTGGTGTCCACGGTGATCGGGCTGGATTTCAATGCCGTGAAGCGAAAACAGCTGCGGGAGGCGGACTGGGACGCCGTGGTGCAGGGCAGTGAGGAGCTGATCGCCCACAAGCTGACGCTGATCCGCGGCGGCGGCATGACCGCCAGCCAGATCCAGAGCGTGAGCCGCTCCTACGGCTTCGACGTGATCTTCATCGACTATGTGCAGCTGGTGACGCCGGAAGGCGACCCCCGCGCCGGCAACACGCAGGCTATGGCCGCTGTGTCACGCACGCTGCACGCCTTCGCCCAGACCAGCGGGACACTGGTGGTGGAGCTGGCGCAGCTGACACGTCCCCAGAAGCAGGGCGGCTGGAAGGAGCCGAACATGCACGACCTGAAGGAGACCGGCCAGCTGGAGCAGGACGCGGATATCGTGATGCTGCTGTATAAGCCGAAGCCCGGCACGAAGATCTTCGACGTGGAGTGCGACCCCAACAAGACGCGTTTTCTCAAAATCGACAAGCAGAAGGAAGGGCGGCTGGGTCGGTGGCCGCTGTTCTTTGACGGCGCTCGGCAGCGGTTCGCCATGATGACAGGGCCGGACGGCCACGCAGCCATGCTCAAGTACGTCAACGCCGGGCGCGCCGCCAAGCAGAGGGCGCGGGAGCAGTCGCCGGGACAGATCGGCATCCGGGAAATCGACCCACATGACCCGGACTGCCCGTTCCCCGGCAAGGAGGAGTGATATGCAGGTAGGCGATACGATCATGCACAAGCCATTTGTGCTGCGATATTGCAAGGACAGCAGCGAAGCTGTCTGCAAGGAAGTGCCGTGCCGGGTGGTTTGGATCCACCCGGAGGGTCGGTTCGCCGTGGTGGAGCGGCGGACGGGGATATATGCGTACCGCGAGTGTGTGCGGTGCGGGATAACGAAAGAAAACGAGGTGCAAAAACGTGAGAACAATAGCAATCATGAACCTGAAGGGCGGCGTGGGAAAAACGGTAACATCCCTCACTTTGGCCGACGCGCTGCGCCGCGCCGGGAGGAGTTCTGTGATCGTTGACTGCGACGGGCAAATGAGCCTGACGCGGTTCTACTTCCCGGATCTGGATCCGGACAACACCGCCACGGTGGCCGACGTACTGCTGGGCGATAGCGAGCCGGTGTGGAGAGACAGCACCATCCCGGTGGACGGCGAGGGCAAGGTACAGCTGCTGCCGGGAAGCAGCTCCCTGTATGCCCTGGACGTAAAGGCTCTGAGGAGCAGCATTCACAGCATCCACTCGCTGCGGGACTTCCGGGACGCGGCGGCGCAGGACGGCGTGGAGTATATGATCTTCGACTGCCCTCCGGGCTTTACGGCGGCCAGCTGTGCCGCGCTGATGGCCGCGGACGAGGTGGTGATCCCCATGGTGGTGGACGGGTTCTCCATGTGGGGCGTCAGCGATATGGCGGCGCAGATCCACGGCATGAAGGCCGCCAACCCCGGCATCAAGGTGGCCGGCGTCCTGATCTGCCAGTGGCACAACAGTGAGGTGGTGCGGCAGGGCGAGGCGCTGCTGCGCGGATTGAGCTTGCCGGTGTTCACCACGGTGATACGCCGGACGGAAAAGGTGCCGGAGAGCACCTTCCAGCGGCGGCCGGTGATGGATTACAGCCCGCGGAGCGCGGCGTCGCTGGACTATCGGGCGTGGGTGTGGGAGTACCTGCGGGAAGGAGGCGTGAACGATGGCGAAGAAGTTTGAAATGGGCGACTACCTCAAGACACTGGCGCCGGTGTCCGATCCGGACACCGGGCGGGAACAGATCGAGTACATAGACGTGGACCTGCTGGATCGGGATCCCAACAACTTCTACGACCTCAGTCAGCTGGGCGCGCTGGCGGACAACATCGCCACCGTGGGCTTGCAGCAGCCCATCCGGGTGCGTGACGGCCAGGACGGCCATGTGGTGATCGTGTCCGGACACCGGCGCACGGCGGCCATCCGCAAGCTGGTGGAGGAAGGGCGGACAGATCTGCGGGAGGTGCCCTGCATCCGGGAGAAGTCTGCGGGCTCCGCGGCGCTGCAGGAGCTGCGTCTGATCTATGCCAACAGCGACACGCGGGACCTGTCCTCGTCGGAGATCAGCCGGCAGGCGGAGAAGGTGCGCGAGCTGCTGTATCAACTGCAGGAGGAGGGGCATGAGTTCCCCGGCCGTATGCGGGATCATGTGGCGGAGGCCTGTAAGATCAGTCGGACGAAGCTGGCACGGCTGGACGCCATACGGAACAATCTGGCACCGAACATCCGAAAGGCCTACTGGGAGGGTCCGAAAGATAAGAGCCTAACGGAGAGTACTGCCTATGAGCTGAGCCGGCTGCCGGCGGAGATGCAGAACGGCATCGTGAGCGCCTATGAGACCTACAGCGGCAGCAATAGCTACGGGCTGCGGTATATGAGCGCCGATATAGTGACGACGATCGCCAAGGAAGCGGAGGAGATCAGAGCCCGGAAGACCAAATGTCCATGCGGCGGCAGCTGTACCTATCAGGAGGGGCAGGTCACCCGCGTCATGGAGAGGCGGGTGAAGGACAGATGGTGTTACATCCCCTGCAGCGGGAAGTGCTGTGCAGACTGTCCCTCGCTGGAGACCTGCAAGTCGCCGTGCCCCAAGACACGGGACAAGCAGAAGGCGCTGAAAGCGCAGTCCAGGACGCAGAAACGGCATGAGGCGGAGGAACGGCAGGCTAAGGAGCGTCCCGCGGTGGAACGCATCACGTCCCTGTGGCAGCGGTTTGGCTGTTTGCGGGAGCAGGCGGGGCTGACGGTGAAGGAATATTTTGAGAAGATCGATTGTCCCTATGGCAGCCCGGCGTGTTACGCGGAGGATCATGAGGCGGGGCGGAAGATCGACGCGCACACGGAGCTGCCTTTCGGCTATAACGTTCACCTGTCCGACATCAACCGGTGGCTGGCTGCGGCGGACGCTCTGGGGTGCAGCGTGGACTACCTGATGATGCGAACCAACGAGCCACGAATGGCGGACGAGGTGGCCGCAGAGCCGAGGACCTGTGCCGGCCAGACGTCGCTGGCGGCATGGACGCCGGGCGGAACGACGCCGGCAGAACCGTGTGACGTGGTGGCGGATTTTAAGCTGGGCAGCGATGACGGCAGGGTCATTCGGATGACTTGCCGCTGGGATGGCAAGGCATTTCTGTTCAAGAAGGGAAAAGAACCCATAAACTCAGACGTGGTGCGGTGGCTGGCGCTGCCGGATGTGGAAAAGGAGGACGGGAACGATGATTAACGTGAAAATCGACAAGGGCGTGAACACGATGACATTTGCGGGGAGTGGGCTGGAGATCGCTGCCGAAATCGGCGTGATCGTTCACGAGCTGTATACGCAGCTGTACCACCGCGCCGGCCCTGCGATAGCGAAGGGCTGCAAGAAAGTTATGCAGGATATGTTGACCCGAGAGAATTCTCCTGTGTGGGACGTGAATCTGGACAAGAGCGCAGGGCATTCTTTCTTCCTGGAAGGCGATGCGGCGGCAGCTATGACGGAGCGCTTGAGACGCTTTGAGGGGGGGCGGCAGCATGACAAGGATTGATCTGACGAAGGGCCAGTGCTCTGCCTTGGCGGAATACCTGCGCGGCCTGCTCAACAGCGGCATGGGCGCCGGTTGTTTCGGGAAAATCGAAATGCTGGTGCTGGCGCACAGGGCGCTGCTGGCCGCGGAGGAAGAACCGGAGGACTTCGATCCTCCGGTGCCCCCCCTAAGCCCGCAAAAGGAGAGCCTGCCGTGCACCCGGCGCGTAGTGGTGCTGCTGAGGCAGCGGAGCTCAAGCGTGCAACGCTGGCGCGGCTGACGGCTTACCGCCGTAGCGACGGCCTCGTGAGCTTTACGCCTCTGGCAGAGCTTTGTGACGATGTGGACGGCAAGCCCATCACGCCGGAGCTGCTGGGGCGGATGCTGAATCACGAGAGGTTCCCGGTGGCCGTCTGGCGGGCGGTGTCTGCCGCGCTGGATAAGATGGACAAGAAAGACGGAGGTGCGAAGAATGAAGACTGAGAAGCTGATAGCGGCGCTGCGGTGCTGTGAGCATAATAGCTGCATAGGATGCTCGTATACTGAACGCGGCTCGGAATGTATCGGAGAAGTGATGGGTGCCGCCGCAGACAAGATCGAGGAGCTGACCGACCGTTGCGCTCGGTACGCCGAGGAGATCGCGGTGCTGCAGGAGAAGGTGAACGTATGACCAGGAAGAGGTATATTAAGTTGCTGATGGCTTGCGGCTTCCCGCGGAACGATTGCCAGGAGGCGGCTCAGGCCGTGAGGGTGACTGAATGCTCTTATCAGGACGATATGAAGGACTGGCTGAGGGTTTTCCGGTGTCGGAGGATATTCAAGCGGACGAATGAGGGTCTTGAGGAACTTTCTCGGTGCGTCGCAATCCTGCAGCAGGCGCTGGGGGTGGAGTGATGGAACGACTGACAAATAAGCGCGAAGCTGACTCACAACGAGAAGAGTACGAGCGCCGACTTGCAAACGGTTATCCGCGGAATATCCCAGAGGAACGGTTTCTGCGCCTCGCCGCCTACGAGGACACGGGGCTGATGCCGGAGGAAGTCAACGACGCCGTTGTAGGGTCGAAACTGCTGGCAAAGTCGCAACTGGTCTCAGCGTTTGGCGTTGCGGCTGAGAGGCTGCGCGAACTGGCTGAGGCCGACAAGGACGAGCGCGTGGTGGTGCTGCCAGTAAAGCCAGTACTTACGCCGATTATTTCCAGCATGTTGTACATAATCGAGGACGGAGGCATCTATGAAGACGCGCTTTATGAAGCTGTTGTCGGTATGTCGGAAAGTGGAAAGACGAATGTAGTCTACACGACGCTTTCCGACCAGATGATCTTCGAGCAAGCCGATATCGGCAAGACGGTTTTCCTGACACGCGAGGCGGCGGGGAAAGCGCTGGAGGCGATGAAGAAGGGGGAAACTGAGCATGCGTGACGAAGATCTGTTGGCCGCGCTGCGGCGGCTGAAGGTGCAGACCGGGAGCCTTGTCTGCCTGGGCTGCGGCTATGAGCATAACTGCGGCATCCATGGGTGCGCAATTCTGCGAAAAACGATCGCATGGTTGGAGCGGAAGCTGGCGGAGGACAAGAGCCGCAGCATGATGGAGTATCGGGATGGGCGCTAAGGTGAACCCTCGGCGGGTGCCTCGGACGCAGAAGGATGTGGACGCCGCTTTTGACCGAGGTGTCACAGAGGGTCTGAACCGGGGCGTCGAGCTGATGCTCTATGTCCTCATCGACAAGCACGCCGCGCCCATGGACGACGTGCAGCAGCTGGCCGCGGAGCTGAACCACGCTGCCGAGTGCGTGGCGGAGGGCTATATTACTTGGTCGGACATCCGGCAAATGCTGAAAGAATATGACGTGGAGGTGGTGCTGGAGTGACATGGCTGGAGTTGTGCCGGGCGGCGCGGCCTAAAAGAACCTCGGCGGTGCGCGGCCAGATGGTGGGCTGCGCGATGTGCGGTGAAACGGAAAAGACGCTGCGCCGGGTGGGAGAGGATCTCCTGTGCTCGGTGTGCGCGGGGCGGGCGGTGTCCAAATCGGACACGGCTGCGCCTGTGGGCGCACGGGGTTCGCGGAGCGGACCGCTGGTGCTGCGGGAGATAAGCATTGACGAAAAGGAGGATAGGTGAGGTGTTTTGTTGGTTCGGAAACATCCTGGTCAACACGGACAGGATCGTGTTTGTGCGGGTGGCCAATACGGTGGCTGAGGTGTTCTTCGGCGATGGGGCGATGATCCAGGTGGATGCCGAGGGCATCCGGCCTGTGCTGGATGCCCTCGCGGTAGATATGACACCGGATAACCCGGAGCCGGAGCGGTCAGAAGTGACGGCTGGGGAGACTGTAGAGCTTGGCAACCTGCTGCAGTCGGGGTATGAGTGGGTTGCGATGGACTCTACGGGGTTTGTTCACGGCTTCAGTGAGAGACCGGTCAAGCGCGCTGCCTACTGGGAGTGTGATCCATCGGGTCACTGTCTGGTGATGCGATCCCACCTGTTGGACGGCGCTGCCTGGCTGAGCTGGGACAGCCCGGAGCCGGTGCATATCCCAACGCTATTGGAGGTGGACTGCTGATGGGCTATGTGATCGTGACGCTGCTGGCGCTGGTGCTGGGCTACAGCGTGGGCGCCGGGAGCGTGCTGCGGGATGTCCGCGCCGGGCGTGTGGTCCATCGTGGCCGGGTGTTCTTCTGCAAGGACACTGGCCCGCTGGTGAGGTAGGCACATGGAAGGAAGCGGACGATGGATCTGCTGCAGGCAGCAGGCGGGGCCGCTGGTTAAGGAGTCACGCGCCGTCCGGCCGCGGATGTGCCGGACGGACGGACCGTTTGAGAGGGCGGAGAAAAACAGGATCCTCCGCCCTCCCCGCGACAGCGCAGTGTGCCGGACGCGCATCGACCGGCTGGAGCTGTTGCTGGCGCTGTTCGGCTTCGAGGGATGGAGCTACGCACTGACCTTTGACGACGCGCATCTGCCGGAGAATTTCGACGGGGTGCGGAAGCGCTGGCGGGCGCTGCTGTACCGGATGAAGGCCTATCACGGAGGCGTGCCGGACTATGTGTACTTGATTGAGGGGAAGCATGGGGATCATCGGTACCACCTCCATCTGACGGTGCGGTACTGCGATTTCCCGCCGCTGGTGATGGAAACGCTGTGGCAGGATGGGTATATTGTAGAGTCGCAGCCGCTGCTGCTGGGTGTGTTCGATACCTACCGGCGCACAGCGCGGTACTATTGCAAAGAACGCAGCGACGGCGTGGTGATCCCCATTGACGCCAGGACATGGGTGGCGTCGCGGAGTCTCACGCAGAAGCTCCCGCCTCCAGTGTACTTCCGCGCCGAGTGCGGGCGCATCGACATCCCGGCGGACAATCGTGTGTGCGGACGCTTCACGGTGGACAATACCTGGGGGCACTACCATTATGGATGGTATATTGAGCAGGATCCCAAACATCCAACGGTTTTTGAGGGGCGGCGGGTGTCGCACCAGCACGGGGCCGGTCGGTACTAAATAGTAGATGTAACTTGTGATATAGTCGAACAAATCACAAAAGGAGTGAAAAAGTGTTGCGAACAACATCCGAACATGGTAAACTGTTGACAGTGAGAGACGGATGGCTCGTCTGCCCGTACTGCCGGAACAAGCGGCTGCTGCGGGTGCCCATCACGGCGGCGGCGCGTGGCGTGCCGGTGTGGTGTGCCAAGTGCAAGCACGAGATCATCGTGGACATAGAGCAAGGCCGGAGCTTTGAAAGCCGGAGCCAATGACCGACGCAGGATTGTGCGTGGTTATGGCTCCGGCTTTTGTGTTTTCTCCGGTTTCCTGGAGGTGATAGCCCATGGCAGAGAAACCGCTAAGACCGTGCCGCCACGCTGGATGTCCGGAGCTGACGCGGGACGGCTGGTGCCCGAAGCATAAGCCACGGCACCAGCGCCGCGCCAGTGCGGACTATCATGGCTGGTATATGCTGCCGATCTGGACGAAGCGCCTGCGTCCAGCGCAGCTGCTCCGTGAGCCCTGGTGTCGCGAGTGCGCGAGGGTGTACCCGCCCGATGATCCGCGGCACAGGACACGAGCCACGGTGGTGGACCACATCGTCCCGCACCGCGGCGACTGGGGAAAATTCATCAGTCCGGCGAACCATCAGAGCCTTTGCAAGCGGCATCACGACCAGAAGACGGCGCTGGAGCAGCTGCAGCGAGGCGAAAAAGTTACATGAGCTGCCGGTTTTGCCGTCGCCTGCCTGCCGGCGCGTGGCTGCGTGCGCGGCTGCACACGCTGGCGGGCGCAGGCGGAGGCCTTAGGCCTCAACCCCACCCCCCGCCCTCGGAAAGTTTGACAGCAGTCCTCTGAATGCCCCGCTTCCCCTCGTTTGAGAAAAAAAGTCCGGGTTCGAGGTTTGGGTCGATGAGCTGGGCTGGTAGGCTGGCTGATAGGCTGGGTCGATGGGCTGGGTGGTGGCCGAGGCAGGCGTGAGTGCGGGACCTGCGGATCTGAGGTCGGGGCGGCGGGTGGAAACGGAATAAGGCGGCGAGGGTGTGCCGGGCGGTGTGGACGACTGCTCGGATGGCTGGGCGGCGTGAACATTTACCCGGATGTCAGCCGGGTGAACAGCGGCTCGATGGGTTTCCCCTCTTTTCTTCCTTTTACCGGGTACCCGGCGGCATCGCCGGGCGCCTGGCAGACCTTCGCCGAGGATGTAGGACAGGAGGTGCGGCGATGCCGGCAAGAGCGAAAGCAGCGGAGAATATGACCGGGCACATGAGCCCTGCGGAGCAGGCACTCCGGCTGGAGGCTGAAGGCGAGCTGAGCAGCGGCGTGGAGCTGGCACCGGACGCACCGCCGCCCATACTGAGGGCAGACAGGGCGGCGCGGCAGTATTGGGCGGACATTCTGGGACGAATGGACAACGTGCTGCTGCTGGACAGCATCGACACGGAGATCCTGGGCATTTACTGCTTGCAGCTGAGCCGGCGGGACAAGCTGCAGCGGGCGGCTCGGAAAAAAGGCCTGGACGTGAAGGACGCGGCGGCCATCATGGCGGAGCTGGGGAAGCTGGAGAAAAGCATCCTGGGCTACGCCAAGGACCTGGGCTTGACGCCCGGCGGGCGTGCCCAGCTGGCCAAGAAACGCAGCGGTGCCGCTGCGGTGGATCCGGACGCGGATCTGTTCGGGACATAGGCGGTGTCCGATTAGGACACCGGGTAGAAATCAGGTCGGAGCGTATAACGCCGGAGCCATCCCCACAGCGGGGCGGCTCCGGCGTTTTGCTTTAGGAGTAAGACATGGCCAACGAGAGACCGGCGCGGCAGACAGGGCAGCACCACCCTGCCGCCGTGTACGCCAAGCAGGTGGTGCGGGGGCGGCTGCGGGAGCAGTGCGGCCAGTACGAGATCCTGGCCTGCCAGCGGTTCCTGGACGACCTGAAGCGGCAGGACACAGAGGGGTTTCCTTATGTGTTCGATGTGACAAGAGCCGACCGCATACTGCGGTGGTTCCGCCACTGCATACAGGTGCGGGGCGTGGACGCGGGCAAGCCTATCGCCCTGGAGCCCTGGCAGGTCTTTGACCTGAGCAACCTGTACGGCTGGGTACACCGGGACACCGGAGCCCGCCGCTTCAAGGTGAGCTACAGCAAGCGGGCGCGGGGCAACTACAAGAGCACGGAGAAGTCCGGGCAGTGCCTGTACCACATGTGTGCCGATGCCATCTATCCCCCGGGGCACCCGGAGGCGGCCCGGTTCGAGATGGAGCCGGAGGTAGAGTGCGCGGCGGTGGACAAGCCGCAGGCCATGCGGGTGTTCGGCGACGCCAAGAAGATCGCGCAGGCCAGCCCCAGCATCCGGCGGCACCTGCGCATTCCCCGGAGCAACCCGGTGGTGCATCTGACCCGGGGCGGCTTTATGCGGGCGCTGAGCAAGGAGACCAAAAACAAGGACTCCGGCGCGCCCAGCTACTTTGTGGTGGACGAATACCACGCCCACCTGACATCGGAGATCTATGACATCGGCAAGTCCGGCTTCGGCAAGAGGCCGCAGGCGCTGCTGGACTGCATCACCACGGCGGGCGACGACGCACAGCGGAAGCCCTGCTACGCGGAGGAGATGAACCTGAAGGCCATGCTGCGCCGCGAGATCCCCATGGACGAGACCTACTACGTGATGATCCGGGAGATCGACGAGACGGACAACCCACACGATGAGAGCTGCTGGGTCAAGGCCAATCCCTGTTTGCGCTACGGCAGCGAGTACGCCCGGTACCTGCTGGACGAGATACGCAGCGAGCATACCACGGCCTACAGCTTCAACGACCCCTATAAGATCCGCAACTTCCTCACCCGTCGAATGGACCGATGGCAGGCCGGCGCGGTGAACCGCTATCTGGACGAGATGCAGCTGGCCAAGGCCAGAGAGTCCCAGGTCAGCCGGGAGGTCTTCGCGGCGATGACGAGGACGATGCAGAACAGGCGTATCT
>OQVZ01000845.1_pt1 | contig 11585 bp, 10 predicted proteins | sample 1691571 | NCBI WGS metagenome assembly OQVZ01 (sample SAMN03418261, study PRJEB22391) | human gut metagenome | biome: human-gut; feature: organic feature; material: feces | host: Homo sapiens | place: Tanzania | collected 2013-01
TTGGAGCCCCAGCACTACCGCTCCAAATGGCAGCTTCCTCTACGTAAGTGCCGTAGATGAGCTTCCATCCGTCGACGGTGTCGCCGTTGACCTCGATCTTCAGCTGGCAAACAGCGGGAAGACGGAGCGAAGCGCCCTGAGTGAGGACTCCTCCGATGAGGTTAACGGTGTCCTTGAACACGAGATAGTCCTTAGTGAAGGTAGCACGGTAGAACGGTATGAGAGTTCCGGGCAGATATGCCGTAACGGTAACAGTAGCATCGGGAGCGAGCTTCTGGTATCCGTGCAGGCAAAGCCTGAAGTAAGGACCGCCTGCATACTCGGTATTCTTGAGCGCGATCACGCCGCTGTCTGCCGAGCGGCCGTATTCATCGACCAGCACAGCCGGTTCCGCCGCATCGTCTACATCATCTGCATTCGCAGAAGTTCCCAAAAAGAACACGGCCAACAGTAAAACCGAAAGCATTGCAGCAGCAATCATGAGCCGCTTGCTCAGATTTTCTGTTTTGAACATTGTTAACTGGTATCCTCCTTTCTCAAAGACTAATACTAATGCATATTCCGGGGCGAGTTATCCGTGCGGCCTCAATTACCCGAGCGTACGACCCGGGCGCGATCACCCGTAAGTCACGGAAGCGGCGCAGAGGAATAATAATAATATTTACATTATGTTAATATATTGTACATCAAATGTCAATGCATAATTATGTAAAACGCTATTTTAATAACTATATTTTTTGAAAAATTTATTGATTCTTAACGCGGGCGAAAAACGGTTTGGCTCGTCACAGATTTCGCGCCGCGGCATGCCAAATTTTTCGGCGGCTTGCTAACGGGCGTATATTGTGTTAAAATCGGACGCAGAAATTAATTGAGGTACAATATATATGTATAGCACTCAAGCATTACCGAAGCTGCCGCGCATGGCGGCTGTCCACGATCTGTCCGGAATGGGCAAATGCTCTCTGACCGTCGCGCTGCCGATAGTCTCTGCCACGGGCGTGGAATGCTGCTGCATTCCGACGGCACTTTTGTCCACGCATACAGGCGGCTGCCTTACCGGCTGGACCTTCACGGATCTGAGCGGGGATATCGTTCCCATCGCCCGCCATTGGCATGATATGGCTCTCAAATTTGACGCTGTTTATTCCGGTTATCTCGCCTCCGAGGCGCAGGGCAGACTGCTCGAGCAGGCGATCGATCTGATAGCGGGTGAGGACACCCATATAATCGTTGACCCGGCTATGGCAGATAACGGCAAATACTACGCGAACCTCGACGTGCGCATGACCGAATGCTTTCGGCGGCTCATTAAGCGCGCGGACATCATAACACCGAATATCACCGAGGCGTGCTTCCTCACGGATACGCCGTACCGCGCGGGCGGGCACGACGAAAAATTCGTGACGGAGCTTATCGACAAGCTCTCCGAGCTCGGCCCCGACTTCGTTGCGATAACGGGCGTAAGTCCGGAGCGGGGCAAAGTCGGGATAGCCGCGCGGGATAACAAGACGGGGATGTCCTGCTGCGTCATGAACGATGCTCTTGACGGCACCTTCCACGGCTCGGGCGACGTGTTCGCGTCTGCGTTTGCCGCACTTCTGACCCGCGGCGCACCGCTCGAAAAGGCGCTCTGCACCGCCGAGCAGTTTGTCACCGCCGCCATAGAGCGCACCGCGCTGCGTGCCACGCCGCGTGAATACGGGCTCGATTTTGAAGGCATCCTGCCCGAATATATCCGCCTTTGCGAGGCTCTTTTCGCGCCCGAAGCCGAGGTATGACGCAGTTATCTGCACAACATATTAACCGTTTGTTCAGAAATCATGGGCGAATCTTAAAAAAAGCAGATTATACTTGACATAAACTTGACATTTATGCTGAACTTTTAGTATAATCAATAAAAGTATGGATAGGTCCGTACTGAAGGAAAGTAGGCAAAAATTTTTAAATAAGCGGAAGGGGTTGCAAATGAAAGACCTAAAACATCTGATCTATTTTGAAAATCTGCTTCAGGATGCTCAGAATGAGCTCGTCACTAAAGCAGTGGAGGATGGGCAGATAGCACTCGGTTACAACTGCTATTACATACCCGAAGTCCTTCTCAATCTTGAAGGCTGCTTCTCTTCAAGACTGCGCGCTCCCAATTGCACATCCAGCGACATCGCAAACTACTACATGACCAACCGCACCTGCCCGTATGCCCGCTCCATTCTCGAGCGTGCCATCGAAGGCGGCTACAACTACCTCAGCGCACTGTTCGGTGCAGAGAGCTGTGCTACCATGGAGCGTATGGAGGAGCACTTCTTCCTTATAAACCCCGTAAAGCACGACGGCTTCTTCGTGACCCAGATCGACCCTCCCATGAAGGGCGACGAGACCAACCTCGACTACTACAAGGCACAGCTCAAGCTCAAGGTCGTCGATCCCATGAGAGACCGTCTCGGCGTTGACGTGTCCGAGGACGCAATGCGCAAGGCTATCGAGCTGCACAATGAGGTCAGCCGCGTCATCACCGAGATCGGCGATTTCCGCAAGCTCGACAATCCTCCCATCACCGGCTATGAGTTCCACGTTATCCAGCTCGTCAGCCAGGTCTGCCCGCAGAAAATGATCCTGCCCTACCTGCAGGAGACTCTCGAGGAGCTCAAGACCCGCAAGCCCGAGAAGAAGTTCCCGTTCCGCGCCCGTATCGCACTTGTCGGCTCCGAGGTCGACGATCCCGAGTTCACCAAGCTCATCGAGATGTGCGGTGCAATGGTCGTTGCCGACCGTTACTGCTTCGGCTCCTTCCCGAGCAGAGAGCAGATCGTCATCGAGGACGGCGAGAGCGCATTTGACGCTATCTGCCGCCACTACCTGCACTGGAACCAGTGTGCCCGCTTCATGGACGGCATGAAGATCGACCAGCGTCACGCAGTTGTCAGCCAGCTCATCGACGACTTCAAGGCTGACGGCGTTATCTACGAGAACATGAAGTTCTGTGAGTTCTGGAGCTATGAAAAGGTCCTTGCAAACCACATCTTCACCAACGAGAAGCACATTCCCTGCTGCACCATCGAGAAAGAGTACTCCTTGGGCGCAGTCGGCCAGCTTCGTACACGTTTCCAGGCATTCATCGAATCTCTGGAGATCAAGTCCATTCAGGGAGGAAAGTAATGATGTTTGATAAGGTAATAGCATCCGTTGATAAAAAGCTCGAGCGCTTTGACCCGATCTGGCAGGCTCAGAACGGCGTCGGCGGTCAGAGATCCCGTTACTACGACAAGACCGGCGTTGCAAAATGGCGTGAGTGGCGCGGCGTTAAGGACACCCTGGTCGACTACGGCGCATGGCTGAAGAACCTCGGCTACATGGCAATGATGGTCGCATCTGCTCCGATCCCCTGCCTGAAGGGCTTCTGGGAGTACCGCTGGATGGGCTCCTACCTCGGCACCTTTATGTTCATCGACCGCCTGTTTGAGGGCTTCCGCGGCTACGAGCTCGTTACCGCACACGAGTGCATGCACGCTATCGTCCGCAGCCTCACCAAGAAGATCGCTTTCGTTCTGTCCAACGACCGTCGTTTCGGCGGCGGCAAGGACACCGATCGCATCGTTCCCATGGACGAGGTCCTGCCCCCGCTGTTCATGAAGGGCTTCAAGGAGCTGTATCCGTTCCCGCTTCAGACTCTGCCTGAGTTCATCGTCTGCGACGTTGACCAGCACCTCGACCCGTACTACATCGACGTTGCCGAGTCCTACGGTCTTCCCGCCGACGTTTGCTCCCGCTGCGCAGCAGAGACCGGTGTTGCTATTGACGATGCATTCCCCCTCATCGGTAAGGCAATGCTCTCCACCAATATGCCCTGCAACGCATCCGAGGCGACCTCCATGTTCCAGCGCCGCCGTATCGGTATGCCCGACTTCCCCGTAACGCTCTCCATGATCCACAATGAGCCGGGCGGACACGTTTACTCCACTCAGGTCCTCAAGGATGCTATCGCGTTCATCGAGAAGGAGTACGACGTTAAGTACGACTGGGATAACCTCTTTAAGTATGCAAAGCTCATGAACGAGCAGAACACCATCGAGCTCGAGAAGTGGGACTACTTCAAGACCCCGTATTCCGCGCTGTGCGGCATCGCCGAGACCCTGTACCGTCTGTACGCATGGGCATCCGCAAACGGCACCGATCCGTACTTCAATAAGATCGACCGCAAGGTCATCAAAATCATGCGCAAGGCTTACGAGGAAAAGCGCGAGCCCTTCGGCGGCCGTACCCGCCACCGCGCCTTCCTGTGGGGACCCTCCGCGGTTTACTACACCGATTTCCCGACATGGACTCAGAACTGCTGGGGCATCAATATCGTCCTGAACATGGACTCCACCATGGGTCACAACATGATAAACACCGAAGATCCCGAAGAGGCGATCAAGGACCTGGCAGTGTTCTCCGAGAAGGCCACCATGCGTCACCACGCCGTCGGCGGCTGGGACAACGTCAACGCCATCTGGGAGTGGGCAAAGAACTTCAACTGCGATATGGTCCTGTTCAATGACAATATCGCCTGCAAGGGCATGCTCGGCGTCCACGCTCTCATGGAAGAGCAGGCAAGAGATCTCGGCTTCCACTTCATCTTCATCGAGCATGACCTTGAGGACTGCCGTACCGTTTCCCGCCAGGATATGCGTAACTGCGTTAACAGCTATATGTCCGTCGTTCTCAACGAGAAGCCTCTCGACCCGACCATCGTCGAGTTTGACGACAGCGAAGCATACTAATAGGAGGATACTATAACGATGAAAAACGTTGCAAAGATAGGCGGCAAGCTCGCCATGTTCGCGTTCCTCGCTTTTGTCGGCACCTTCACCCTTTACATCACAAACGGCGAAAACAAAATCATATACTATGTCGTCCGGCCCTTCCTGAATAAGCATTATGATGCTCAGGTCCGCGACCGCAGAATAGTCTGATCCGACAACAAAGAGACCCCAATATTTGGGGTCTCTTTTGTCAGTTTTAATACTGTTTGAGCGATGAAAGACGACCGCGCAGCGGGGGAGCTCGAGGGGGCAAAGGCCCCGCTCGAAATCAGATAAGCAGCCATCAAAAATGTCCGATAGGACTTTTTGACGAGCGTAGTGAGATTTTTTGTGAAGCTTGAGCTTCACGAAAAATGTGGCGTTTTTTCGGCGAACAAAAAAACATACGCTTTTTTGTGATGCCGAAGAGACCCCAATATTTGGGGGTCTCTTTTGTCAGTCGGGGCATGTACACATTTGTTCAAAGTGTATAGTATTTCGGATATTTTGAGCAAAAAATCCTGAATTTTTAATATAATCGTGCACATATTCTATTGCAAAACCGGGGCACTTGTGTTAAACTGTTATCAAAATGCGCAAGGTGTGTCTCAGCGCAATTGAAGGGGGGGCGAAATATTGGAAAATAAAGCGAAAATCATAGCGGTCGCCGGCAAGGGCGGCGTCGGTAAGACGTCCATTTCGGCAACTATTGTGAGACTGCTGGTCGAGAATTTCCCCGACAAGAAGATACTCGCGATAGACGCAGACCCTGCGGTCGGCCTGTCCGTTGCTCTGGGTGTTGACGTTAAGCTCACGCTTGACGATATCAGAATGAGCATTGTCGACAGCGTCGAGAACGGCGAAACGAGGGAGGCTCTCGAGCTTCTCAGTGAGGCAAGATTCAAGATTTTTGACGCACTGGTCGAAATGCCCGGATTTGCATTCCTGGGTATCGGCAGACCCGAAAGCTCGGGCTGCTACTGCAAGGTGAACTCCTATCTTAAAGAGGTCATCGGCATTCTGGCAAACAGCTTCGACTATGTCGTCATCGACGGTGAGGCGGGTATCGAGCAGATACAGCGCCGCGTAATGGATAAGGTAACGCACCTGCTGCTGGTCACCGACCAGAGCAAGAAGGGCTGCCAGGTCATATCCACCATCAAGGGCGTCGCAGACGACCTGATCGTTTACGATAAGATCGGCGCCATCATCAACCGCATGACAAATCCCGAACTCGCGGAGTTCATAACCGTGCCCGGTATCGACATCGTGGCACGCATCCCTGCGGACAGCACTTTTGCCGCGAATGACATCAAGGGCAAAAGCGTCATGAACCTGCCCGAGGATTCTCTTATGCTCAAGGGAGTAAAGGAAGCACTCCAAAAAATAGAAATTCTTTGAAGAAGAGGTGTAACATTTGAAAGATCTTAAGCATCTGATCTACTTCGAAAGTCTTCTTGAGAATGCCGACAACGAGCTGGTAAAGCAGGCACAGGCTGAAGGCGACATCTGCCTCGGCTATACTTGCTATCATGTTCCCGAAGCACTTCTCAACATAGGCAACTGTTTCTCCGTGCGTCTGCGCGCACCGAAAACAGGCTCGATCGACATCGCGACCTACTACATGTCCAACTACACCTGCGAGTACGCCCGCGCACTCGTGGAACGTGCAATCGAGGGCGGCTACCAGTTCCTCGACGCACTGATCGGCGTGGACGCCTGCTCCATGATGAACCGCGCAATGGAGCACTTCGAGGTTCTGAAGGTCAACACGAAGGAAAACTTCTTTGTAACTCACATGGATATTCCTTACAAGGTGACCGACTACACCCTCGACGCATATGTTATCCAGATGCAGCTCCACATTCTTGACAACCTCAAGGAGAAGTTCGGTATCGACGTTTCCGATAAGGCTATCCGCAAGGCTGTTAAGGAGCACAACGAAGTCTGCAAGATCCTCACCGAGATCGGCGATATGCGCAAGGCTGAAAACCCCGTTATCACCGGCTATGAGTATCATGTCCTCAACCTCGTTTCCTTCGCTTGCCCGAAGAGACTCATTCTCCCGTACCTGAAGGAGACCCTCAAGGAGCTCAAGACCCGTAAGCCCGATCCCAAGCCTTGGTTCCGTGCAAGAGTTGCGATCGTCGGCTCCGAGATCGACGATCCCAACCTCACCAAGCTTATCGAAGGCTGCGGCGCATTCGTTTGCTCCGACCGTCACTGCTACGGCTCCACTCCGGGCCGCGAGGTGATAGAGCTCAACAATGAAGAGCCCGCACTCAAGCAGATCTGCCGCCATGTAATGGAGTACTCCGAGTGTGCCCGTTACATATCCGACGAGAAGGTCCTGCAGCGTCGTGAGACCGCAGACCGCCTCGCAAGAGAGTACAACGCAGAAGGCATCATCTACGAGCAGATGAAGTACTGCGACTACTGGGGCTTCGAGCGCGCACTTGTCAGCCACATCATGGCTGAGGAATACGGCTGGCCCGTCCTGTCTATCGACAGACTGTACAACAACGGCAACTCCGGTCAGCTCCGTACCCGCTGCCAGGCCTTTGTTGAATCCCTGGAGATTAAGCGTATTCATAAAGAGGAGGGCAGAAAGTAATGGCTAAGACTCCTAAATACCCCAATCCTAAGTTTTTTAAGGCGAAGGATAATATCGACTGGAAAAAGCAGTGGGAAAACCTGAAAGTCTGCGGCGGCATCTTCTATGAAATGTTCAAAGAGACCGATTGGGACGCCTTCAAAGAGGGTTGGAAGAACACCCTGAAGATGGACGCAGCTCGCATCAAGGAAGAGTACAATGCATTCATGGCACTCGACCAGCAGGGCAAGCTCGATGCCGTCCTCTACGGCGAAAAGAGACTTGGCAGACTGTATGCCAAGGGCGCAATGGCAACCGTCCGTCGTGAGTGGCGCGGCATTAAGGACACCGCATATGACTTCTATGAGTGGGCTCGTATGTGGGGCATGCTCCTTATGACCTTCTCCAAGGACCTCATTCCCGCACTCAACAGTGCTCTGCACTACCGCTGGATGATCTCCTACTTCTGCTGCCACGGCTTCATGGATAAGAACATCATGGGTCTGCGCGGCCGCGCACTCCGCATGAGCCACCTGCTTATCTACGATATATTCCGTTACGTTGCTGAGAACCTCGTTCTTCTGTCCAAGGCTGACCGCAAGAACGGCAACAGCAATGAGCTCAACAAGATGCTCATGACCTTCGACGAGATGACCATGGGTCAGATCATGGCAGGCTTCCCCGACCTGTGCGGTATGCCTCACCAGCTGCTCCCCGTCTTCCTCGTTTCCGAGATCGACCAGCTCACCTGTGTACCTTACATCGATGCAGTTGAGTCCTTCGGTCTTCCCTCCGATACCTGCCCGGTTCCGTCCTCCGAGTGCGGCGCTCTGGTTATCGACGCTCTGCCTGACATGGGCTGCGGCTTCATCTCCAGCTCCATGCCTTGCGACGGCTCCACCATGGCATCCTCTTACTTCGCACGTCGCTTCCCCAACACCCCCGTATTCCACCTCTGCTTCCCCGTGCGTTACGAGGACGAGTCCGTCCTGCAGAGCGCAGCAGAGGATATCAAGGCCTGCATTAAGTTCGTTGAGGACCAGACCGGCGCAAAGTGGAACTGGGATGCATACTTCGCCGCTATGAAGCGCTTCAATCAGGAGACCGCTTACGAGCTGGAGAAGTGGGAGATCAACAAGTCCAAGTACCCGCAGCTTCTCGGACCTTGCTACGAGCTGTTCCGCAAGTGGAACTACGAGATGGACGGCGGCCTCGACCCGCGTATCCTCCCGACCATGGAAAAGGTCAGCAAGATCCTGCGTGAGGCATACGAGGATCGCGACGAAGCATGGCCCGGTAAGATGAAGTACCGTGCGATCGTATGGTCCTGCCCTGCTCACTACTACGCAAACTTCTCCAACTGGGCTGCCAACTGCTGGGGCATCGACGTCCTGGTCGAGATGGAATCCCTCAACTTCACCAAGCCCCTCGAGACCGAGGACAAGGAAGAGGCACTGCGCGACCTGGCTCGTCTGTACGAGCGCATGGTCATGCGTCGCCACACCAACGGCGGTTACCACAACGTCGTAACCGAGCTGTGGCGTCAGTGCGAAGCATGGGATGCAAAGCTCATCCTCATGTACCAGAACGTTGCGTGCAAGAACATGGCAACCGTTCAGGGTCTGCTTGACGATCAGGGCCGTGAACGTGGCTACGATCTTATCTGGATCGAGCACGACCTTATGGACCCGCGTACCGTTTCCCGCCGCTCCATGCGCGACAAGGTCAACGAGTATATGCGCACCGTTATGAACGCAGAGCCCATCGACCCGTCCCTGGTTGAGTTCGAGGACGAGGTCTGCATGTAATTGCAATAGAAAAATGCACCATGCTCCGAGGACGGCAGCAAGAGTCACTGCCGTCTCCGGACGGCGCAAAAGCGCCGACTATGTAATGTAAAATTTTATTGGAGGAATTAAATAATGAAGTATTTTGGCGGTTGTGACGTAGGTTCGACCTACACTAAAGCAGTCATTCTGGACGAAAACGGCAAGATGGTAGCAGATACCACCATCCGCAGCAAGATCAACTCCGAGGCATCCGCAGTTGCGGCAATGGCAGAGGTTTGCGAGAAGGCAGGCCTGAAGAGCTCGAAGGACCTCGAGTACCTCATCGGTACCGGTTACGGCCGTAACAAGGTCCCCTTCGCAGATGAGAACATCTCCGAGATCTCCTGCCACGCAATGGGCGTACACGTCACCGATCCTTCCGTAAAGGCGATCATCGACATCGGCGGCCAGGACGTTAAGGGTATCTCCGTTGACACCGACGGTACCGTAAAGAACTTCGCAATGAACGATAAGTGCGCAGCAGGTACCGGCCGTTTCTTCGAGGCAATGGCACGCTCCTTCGAGATGAGCCTTCCCGAGTTCTCGAAGCTGGCACTGACCGCAAAGAACGTCATCCCCATCACCGCACAGTGCACCGTTTTCGCTGAGTCCGAGGTCATCACTCTCGTCGGCGAAGGCAAGCCCATGGACGAGATCGCAGCAGGCGTCGAGATGGCAGTTGCAAAGCGCTGCTTCGTCATGGCAAAGAAGGCCGGCGCAACCGACAGTATCACCCTTACCGGCGGCTGTGCAAAGAACGACGGTCTGAAGGAAGCGATCGAGCACGTTCTGAAGCTGAAGGTCGTCAACCTCAAGACCGATCCCCAGCTCATGGGCGCACTCGGTGCAGCAGAGTATTCTCGCCAGAAGGGTCTTGCAAAGAAGTAATCTTTGACGACCTATACAGGCGCCAACAGCTCCGATGATCCGAACTGTTTGGCATCAATAACAGCTCAAAAAGGAGAAAAGCTAATGTGCAAATTCTGCAAAAAGTCTGTTAAGCTGTTTAGCATGGTAGTCGGCGCTCTGTTCGTTGTTTATTTCTGGAACCTCGATCAGAAGCTCCTCGGCTGGGCATACAAGCAGGTTAACACCATGTTCGACAGAAAGCCTGTCGACATCAAGTTCTGATTTCTAAAAAAGTGCCGGCATATCGCTTTGCGATGTGCCGGTACGATAAAAAACTGCGAAGAGCATTTGCTCCTCGCAGTTTTTTTATGCATATTTTCGAAATTAAAGCTCTGCAATGACCTCGCACTCTACGAGCAGGTCCTTGGGCAGACGAGCGACCTCGACGCAGCTTCTTGCGGGGTAGGGCTCGGTGAAGTACTGACCGTAGATGCTGTTGACGAGAGCAAAATCGTCCATGTTCTTGATGAAAACGGTGGTCTTTACGACCTTGGATATATCACTGCCGGCAGCCTTGAGCAGCTCGCAGAGGTTTTTGAACACCTGATGTGCCTGAGCCTCGATGCCCTCGGGAGCAACGCCGGTCGCGGGATCGACGCCGATCTGACCGGAGGTGTAAACGAGATTACCTACGATCTGAGCCTGAGAATAGGGGCCGAGCGCTGCGGGTGCTTTATCGGTTGATACGGTTTTCATATTTATTTCCTCCAATTCAGTAGTTGATTCTTATCTCGAAGCCTTTGCTTTTAAGCGAATTAATGAGCCTCTCGCCGTGCTCCTTGCCGCCGACCTCGCAGGCAACGTGAACGTCCGTCTGGTTCGGGTCAAGCGCCGCGCTGAGTCTGTCATGCTCGACGGTGAGAATGTTTGCACCCTGCTCGGCGATGTTGTTGAGCAGCTTGACGAGGTTGCCGGGCTTATCAAGAAGCGTCGCGGTGAAGCGCAGATTTCTGTGGCGCGCGGTAAGACCCTGCTTGATGATGCACTGGATAAAACCGACGTCGATGTTGCCGCCGGAGAGCAGGCACACGACCTTTTTGCCCTTGACGTCGACCTTGCCCTTGAGAACGGCTGCAACGGAGGTCGCGCCGCTCGGCTCGACGATCTGCTTGCAGCGCTCCATGAGCAGCAATATCGCCTCGGAGATCTCATTGTCGCTGACGGTGACGACATCGTCCGCGTAGCGGTTAATAAGCTCGACAGTCATATCACCGGGAGCTTTTACGGCTATGCCGTCGGCGATGGTGGAAACGGAGTCGGTGGCTATGTATTTCTTCTCTCTGAACGAGCGTGCAATTGCGTCCGCGCCCTCAGCCTGAACGCCGATGACCTCGACGCGGGGGTTGACCTGCTTTATTGCGGCCGCAACGCCGGCAAGAAGACCGCCGCCGCCCGCGGGAACAACGACCATATCGACCGTGGGCAGGTCGTAGAGTATTTCTAATCCGAGAGTGCCCTGCCCCGCCATGACCT
>OQVZ01000849.1_pt1 | contig 11549 bp, 9 predicted proteins | sample 1691571 | NCBI WGS metagenome assembly OQVZ01 (sample SAMN03418261, study PRJEB22391) | human gut metagenome | biome: human-gut; feature: organic feature; material: feces | host: Homo sapiens | place: Tanzania | collected 2013-01
CCTAGGACCTCCAGATTATGAGTCTGTTGCTCTAACCAACTGAGCTACAAGTCCGTGAATTTTGCAATTCGACTGCAAAGGTAATAGCTTTTTGCTAAATAACCAAATATTTTGGGCATTTTTTTCGATTAATCAGAAAAATGCCGTATCTTTGCACCATCATCTTATAGCACTCGAAGTGCTTCATGACAAATGGCAAAAGAAATAAATAGTAATTCAGGTCTTTCCGACGAGCAAGTTGGACAAAGTAGAAAGAGGTGTGGACTCAATGTTCTCACACCTCCTCGTCGTATATCCTTATGGAAACTCTATTTGGATAAGTATCGCGATCCCATTATCCAAATACTTCTTGTAGCAGCCTTGATCTCTCTGGTTCTGGCCTTCATAGAGCACAACTTTATGGAGACGATAGGCATCTTTGTGGCTGTATTCCTGGCTACAACAGTGGGCTTCTATTTCGAGCGGGATGCTGCCAAGAAGTTTCATATCCTTACAGCCTTGAGCGAGGAACAGCCTGTAAAGGTGCGCCGAAACGGGAGGGTGATAGAGATTCCCCGCCGCGATGTAGTGGTAGACGATATCGTGTTGATAGAGGTGGGCGACGAGGTGCCAGCCGATGGCGTCCTGCTCTCTTGTACCGATTTGCAAATCAACGAGTCATCGCTTACTGGTGAGCCTATGACAGAGAAATCGCTCGAGGGAGGTGGCGACGGAGCTTATGCCCGCAATGTGGTTTTACGTTCTACCATGGTGATGAATGGACGTGGAGAATTCAGGGTGACGGCAGTAGGCGATGCTACAGAAATAGGCAAGGTGGCGGCCAAGTCGACCGAGCAGACGGCAGTGAAGACTCCTCTCTATGTACAGTTGGACAAGTTGGCTACTATGATTTCCAAGGTGGGCTCAATAGTTTCGGTAGCCGCTTTTGTACTGTTTCTCGGTCATGACATCCTGACCAATCCTGTATGGGGTGGCAAGGATTATCTTTATATGGCCGACCTTGTGTTGGAGTATTTCATGATGGCCGTCACACTGATAGTGATGGCTGTGCCAGAAGGTTTGCCTATGGCCGTCACACTCTCCTTGGCTCTCAATATGCGAAGAATGCTCAAGTCGAACAATCTTGTGCGCAAGCTTCATGCCTGTGAGACGATGGGAGCTGTCACCGTGATTTGTACCGACAAAACAGGTACGCTGACGCAGAACCAGATGCAGGTGGACACCCTCTTGCTGAAACAGGGAAGCGAACATTTGCTCCACTTGGCGATAGCCGTCAACACCACTGCCGAACTGGACAACGACCGAGGTATAGGCAATCCTACCGAGTCGGCATTGCTGCTATGGCTCAAAGCTAAGGGGCACGACTATGCCGAGTTGCGCAAACAGTGCACCGTGGTGAGCCAGCAACCATTCTCGACCGAGCGAAAGTATATGTCCACCCGTGTTCTTGCAGAAGGCACACAGTATCTCTTTGTGAAGGGAGCTCCCGAGATCGTGCTGGCAAAGTGCGACTTGGACGATAAGGAAAAGCAAAAAGCACAGGAAGAGCTTGCTGGCTTCCAGCGCAAGGCGATGCGTACATTAGCCTTTGCCTATCAGAAGGAAGAAGACGGTAAGATGACCTTGCAGGCTGTCGTTGCCATTACCGATCCTCTGCGCAAGGAGGTTCCCGCAGCAGTGCAGGAGTGCAGAAAGGCTGGTATAGAAGTCAAGATGGTGACGGGCGACACGGCAGCTACGGCTTTCGAGATAGGCAAGCAGATAGGCATCTTCGAGGAAGACAATACAAGCATAGGGGCCGATGGCGAGATGACTTCGCTTGAGGAACAGATGATAACGGGCGAACAGTGGGAGGCTCTCTCGGATGAGGAAGCCTATAAACGCGCACAAAATATCCGTGTGATGAGCCGTGCCCGTCCTACTGACAAACAGCGATTGGTGGCCATGCTTCAGAAACATGGCGAGGTGGTGGCGGTAACAGGCGATGGAACCAATGATGCCCCGGCGCTCCACTATGCTCATGTTGGGCTTTCGTTAGGCTCGGGCACATCGGTAGCCAAGGAAGCTTCGGATATGACCTTGCTCGACGATTCGTTCAAGTCGATAGCCAATGCCGTGATGTGGGGACGCTCGCTTTACCGCAACCTTCAGCGTTTCCTCTTTTTCCAGTTGGTGGTCAATGTGGCAGCCTTGCTCCTGGTGCTTGGCGGTTCGATCATAGGCACCGAAATGCCCCTTACCGTTACCCAGATATTGTGGGTCAACCTGATAATGGACACTTTTGCAGCCTTGGCTTTAGCCTCTTTGCCTCCTTCGCACGAGGTGATGAAGGAAAAGCCCCGCAAGGCTTCCGACTTTATCATTTCCCGCAGCATGGGTGCAGGAATCCTTTTCTGTGGCATCAGTTTCTTTGTCGTGATGTTTGCTTTCCTGGTATATTGTGAGCGTCGCGGCAGGGGAGGAGTCGATACGCACGAACTGACATGGTTCTTCACCACGTTTGTGATGCTGCAGTTCTGGAATCTCTTCAATGCAAAGGCTTTGGGCAGCAACAGGTCTGCATTCCGTCACTTCCTCCAGGATAAGGGCATGCAGTTGGTGCTTCTGCTGGTCTTGGCAGGTCAGTGGCTCATCGTTACTTTCGGTGGTGAAATGTTCCGCACCCAGCCTCTCTCGCTTAAAGAGTGGGCAATCATTATTGGCTCAACCTCGCTCGTTCTTTGGGCAGGCGAACTGTATCGTGCTGTGAGGCGAGCCATGTGTCATCAGGAGGAATAAAGACAGGGAAACAAGATGAAAACAGTATATTATACTATTCAGGACGGATGTAGGCTGAAAGACGGTACTGCTGTCAAGTCTTTGAAGCCCTGTGTGGCAACTATCGGCTTTTTCGACGGAGTGCACAGAGGACACCAGTATCTCATACGTCAGCTGGTGGAGAAAGCCCACAGCCAGGGACTTGAGGCAACGGTCATCACCTTCGACGAGCATCCGCGCAAGGTGTTGCAGAGCGACTATCAGCCAGAGTCGTTGAGTACACTCGACTCTAAGTTGCTTCTCCTCTCCCGCACCGATATAGACAATGTGGTGGTGCTGCATTTTGATAAAGAGATGGCATCGCTTTCTGCCAAGGAGTTTATGAGCAAGGTGCTGTGCAATCAGTTGAGCGTGAAATCACTCTTTATCGGTTACGACCATCGCTTCGGTCGCAACCGTGAGGAAACCTTCGATGATTATGTGCGCTATGGACGTGAGATGAACATGGAGGTAGTTCGCAATGACGCATTCCAGCTCGACGGCATCAATGTGTCCTCTTCGGTCATCCGTTCCTTTCTGCGCGAAGGCGAGGTGGAACTTGCCAATATGTGCTTGGGCTATCCTTATACCATCGTAGGTAAGGTGGTGAATGGCTTTCATGAGGGTCGCAAATTAGGCTTCCCTACTGCCAACATAGATATCTCCCATTTGCGTCAAATGATACCTGCCGCCGGTGTCTATGCTGTCAAGGTAAGGCTGGAGCAGGGGATGGAGATGAAATGGGGCATGATGAATATAGGCATGCGTCCCACTTTCGGTGGAAAGCGCACAACGATCGAGACACATATCTTCCATTTTGATGGCGACATTTATGGTCAGTTGCTGTTGGTGAGCTTTGTGCACCGCATCAGGGGCGAGCGTAAGTTCGAGTCGCCAGAGGAACTTGCAGAGCAACTCCGTGAAGACGAGGAAACAGTTGTGGCGCTGTTGCAGAAAGATAAAGAGAACGAATAGGAACAAATTTAAATAAACAGATACAAACGATGAAAGAGATAAAGAAAGGTGTTATGGATATTCTGCTGTATGGCATTGTGTTTGTCGTAGTACAGCTTATAGTTTCATTCTTGGGAATGCTTGTCTGGTCATTTGTTCAGCACGAGGAACTGGCAGATGTGCGAACAGCCATGCTTTCGGGGCACAATCCCGTGCTGCTTGCCCTTACCTCGGTGTTCAGCAGTGTGATTACCCTGGTCGTTTTTCTGAAGACCAAGTGGACTCCCATCTCTCGCAACTATCTGTTGTCCAAACCTTGGCTCACTCTTCTTTGGGTAGCTTTGTTTGCTTTGGGTGCCATGATTCCACTTGAGTTTGTGTATGAGCAAATCGGACTGGAAATGGACGAGACCACAGGCCGCATATTCGAAGGGCTGCTCAAAGAGCCCTGGGGGTATGTGGCTGTAGGCATCCTGGCACCATTGACCGAGGAGGTTGTCTTCCGTGGCGCCATCCTCCGTACCTTGCTGGGTATGATGAGCAAGCGCAACCATTGGGTTGCCATCATGATTTCGGCTGCCATTTTTGGTGCTGTGCATGGCAATGCAGCCCAGTTTGTCAATGCCCTGCTCATGGGGCTTCTCTTAGGATGGATGTACTATCGTACCCGTAGCCTTGTGCCAGGCATCCTGCTGCACTGGGTCAACAACACGATGGCTTATATCCTGACCAACCTTCTTCCTCAGAGCGACGGCAAGCTTATCGACCTCTTCCATGGTGATGAGAAGACGGTATATTATGCCGTAGGCTTCTCCTTGTGCATTCTCATACCGAGTTTCCTGCAGTTGGTTGCAAGATTTAGAAAAGCTTAAAAAATGGCTTTTAGGGCATTAATACTTTTAAACCAGCAAATAATGACAAAGTCTTTATTCTTCATATTATTGTCTTTCCATACCTTGTGTTGCATGGGTGGAAACACAATTACGACAGCTAAGCAACCGACTCTTGATGACTTGGATAAAGTGATCAGTGCCAGTAAGGAATATACCAAAAAGTATGAGCAGGAAGTAGGAATACTTAAAAGTAAGTATGTTCATGCAAAAAGTGCGCAAGACAAGTTGGCTGCTTCTCGTGATTTGTTTACTAAATACAAGTCTTTTAAGTTAGATTCTGCGTATGCTTATGCTGAACGAAAGCTGTATTATGCCAAGATTCTTCATAATTACGAGGATAGTGTCTATTCTGAATTGGATATTGCTGATATTTTTAATAAGACGGGCAATTATGTGGAGTCGTATAAGATCTTGTCTGGGTTGGAACATAAACCGATGTCTGCCGATATGCGTAAGTATTATTTTAGTTTGTATGGAAATCTTTACGAAGGTCTTCGTGAAACTTCCATTACGGCTTATCAGCGTACGGAGAATGAGCGGCGAAGGATTATGTTTCGGGATTCGTTGAAAAACATGAAGGATAAGCAGTCAGATTGGGATAAGGCTGAGTTTCTTTGCAGTCAGAATAAATACACAGATGCGTTGCATTGTCTTTTTGATTCTTACAAGAATTTGTCCTACGAAGATCGTGATATGGGATATGTGGCTTTTTCCATTTCTGATATTTATCGCCAAATTAATGAGGTAGATAAAGAAAAGCAATATCTGATTATTTCTGCTATAGCAGACTTGAAGAATAATGTGAAAGAATATATATCCTTGCGTCGTTTGGCTACTTTGCTTTATGAAGAAGGAGATGTGAAGCGTGCTTATCGTTATATGCGAAAGTCTATGGAGGATGCAACTTTTTGTAATGCACGCCTTCGTATTATAGAGATATCTGATGCCTTGCCGATTATCGACAAGGCCTATGAGTCGATGCAGAAAACAGAGCAAAAGAATATTCTCTATGGTTTTTCTTTAGTAAGTATATTGGTTGTAATGCTCTGTTTTATGATGTATTTTACACGGAAGCAATTAAAGAAGATAGCGCAGGCTCGTCGTGCTTTGGAAACTTCAAATAAAAGTCTGAATGATATGAATTTACAGTTGAATTCCCTGAATTCTCAGCTTTCTTTGGCTAATGGCAAATTGAATGAGACTAACGCAACTTTGCAAGAGACCAATAGCTCACTCTTCGAGAGTAATAGAATCAAGAACATCTATATCATGGAGTTTATGAATAAATGTTCGGCTTATATTGATAAGTTGGAAGATTATCGCCGTTCTCTCAATAAACTTGCTGTTGCAGGAAAAATTCAGGAACTTTATAAGCAGCTTAAATCAAATGCCCTTGTTGAACAAGAGATAGAGGAGTTTTTTGAAGACTTTGACCGTATTTTCCTTAAAATTTTCCCTAACTTTGTTATTTCTTTCAATGGCTTGATGAAGCAAGAGGAGTTGATAGAACCAAAGAAACCTGGTAGATTGAATACGGAATTGAGAATCTATGCCTTGATGCGTCTTGGTATTGGTGAGAATGAGAAGATTGCTGCATTTTTGAGATGCTCTCGGCAAACTGTATATTCATACCGTTCACGTATAAGATTGCGTTCGCTTTTTCCTGATGATTTTGAAGAACGAGTAGTCAAAATTGATTAAAATTTCTTTAAATTTCACCTAAAAGCCATTGTATATACTTTGTATTTTTCTATTCTGCATATTTTTGTAACACGTTGATAATTAGTGATTATATAATTTTTTGTATTTGTATTTTTAGTGAATGGCGTTATAACCTATTAATAAAAGTTCTATCTTTGCTACCGTAAAAGCCAAAATCTACTTTTTTAATAGAGTGGTTAAACTTCTTTTAAAAATGAAATATTAATATCTAAAAATAATTATAATCTATTTATTAACATGAATGTAAGACAGACATTTTTATGCTCGTTATTGCTGATGCCTGGTGTAGGTGCTGGCGTAACTACCATATCTGCTGCATTGCCTAATGTTGTTCAGCAGCAACAAAAAGGCATTAAAGCAAGTGGTACAGTTGTTGATAATGAGAACAATCCTTTGATAGGTGCCACAGTCACTGTTAAGGGAACCAAGACGATTGCTATTACTGATATGGATGGACACTTCTATATCGATGTACCAAACAAAAACAGTGTCTTGGTTTTTAACTATCTCGGTTTTAAGCCTCAAGAGGTAAAGGTAGGATCTGATATTAACTTTAATATCCAGTTGAAAGAAGATGCGGTAAGTACCGATGAGGTTGTTGTCGTAGGTTATGGTAATCAGAAAAAGCTTTCGGTCATTGGCTCTATTCAGACAATCGACCCGGGAAATCTCCAGATGGGTTCTTCTCGTTCAATGAGTAATAACTTAGCTGGTCAATTGGCTGGTGTTATCGCATATCAGCCTTCTGGTGAACCCGGTTATGACAACTCGCAGTTCTGGATTCGAGGTATTTCAACTTTTGGTGCAGGCGGTAGTTCTCCATTAGTATTGGTAGATGGTGTAGAGCGTAGTTTGAACGATATAGATCCTGCAGAAATCGAGTCGTTCTCAGTATTGAAGGATGCTTCTGCAAGTGCCATGTATGGTGTACGTGGTGCTAATGGTGTCATTATCATCAATACCAAGCGTGGCTCTGTTGCTAAGCCTTCTATTGACTTCAGATTTGAGCAGGCTATTACGAAACCGACCAAATTGCCCGAATTCATCGGCGCAGCTGAATATATGACGTTACTTAATAATTTATGTTCTGATCCCAGTAAGAGAATGTTTACCAAGGATCAGATCATGAAAACATATACTGGTTACGATAAAGATCTTTATCCTGATGTAGACTGGATAGATGCTATTACTAAGGACTATGCCACTTCTACCCGAGGTAACATGACAGTTTCTGGAGGAACTAATATATTAAGGTATTCATTGACAGCTTCTGTCTATCACGAGACTGGCATTATGGAGACAGATGATACTTTGCCTTATGATACAGGGTCAAAACTGACACGCTTTAATATGCGTGCTAATGTCGATCTCGATTTGACTAAAACCACCTTGCTTCGTTTCAATGTGGGTGGATATCTGCAGAACTTGCGCAAGTCGAATAGTAGTACCGACAATGTGTTTACTCATGCATTCGAAACCCCACCATTTGTACATCCTGCCATTTATTCAGATGGTACTATCCCTATTGCCAGTGCCAATCGTTTCAATCCTTGGGCAGAGAGTACACAGCAGGGCTATTATAGAGGAACAAGAAGTAAGTTGGAATCTCTCTTCCAGTTGGAACAAAACCTGAAAATGATTACACCTGGTTTGAAGTTTAAGGCAACTTTTGCATTTGATACCTATAACGAGAACTTTGTAACTCGTGGAAAGACCCCAACCTATTATGGTGTGGCTAAGTCGCGTGGTGATGAGGGTGAGCTGATTCATGGTGTACTTTCCTATGGTAGCGAGTTCTTAGGGCATAGCTCCAATGCAAATTATGGTAATAACAGTACTTATTTAGAGTTCTCCTTAGGCTATAATCATACTTTTGCCAAGAAGCATGCCGTAGATGCCCTCTTCCTTTATAACCAGCGTTCTTACGATTGGGGGGATATTCAGCCTAAGCGTTCACAAGGTATAGCGGGTCGTCTTTCTTATACATTCGACCGTCGTTATGTGGGTGAGTTCAACTTCGGTTACAATGGTAGTGAGAATTTTGCCAAAGGCCATCGCTTCGGTTTCTTCCCTTCTCTTGCCTTAGGTTGGATTATTTCTGAGGAAAAGTTTATGAGAAACAGTGCTGATTGGCTGACTCTCTTGAAGTTGAAAGGCTCTATAGGTAAGGTCGGTAATGATGATATCGGAGGACGCCGCTTCGCTTATATTACCACTATTAACACAGGAGCTTCTGGCTATCATTTTGGTTATGCTGGTGATTATTGGCGTGAAGGATATTCTGAGGGTGAGGTAGGTGTTAACAATTTGACATGGGAAACCTCTACAAAGACCAATGTTGGTATAGAGTTGGGACTTTGGAATGAGTTTAACCTTCAGTTTGACTACTTCTATGAGCATCGTACCAACATATTCATGCAGCGTAAGACTATTCCTACACAGGCAGGTTTCTTGAGTAACCCCTATGCCAACTATGGCGTCGTAGACAACAGTGGTGTGGATGGTACTATTACTTGGAATCACAAGTTTGGCAAGGATTTGCGAGTAGCTTTAAGAGCAAATTTCACCTATGCCAAGAATGAAGTCAAGGAGTATGATGAACCAGAGTCAGTAAAGGGTACTTATCGTTCATTAACAGGCCGTTCTATTGGTACACTTTGGGGACTTCAGGCAGAACGTCTCTATACAGACGATGATTTTGAAAATGGTAAGTTGAAGGCAGGTATTCCTACACCAAATATAGGCTCTGTAGTTCGACCTGGTGACATCAAATATCGTGATATGAACGATGATGGTGTTATCGATGCCAAGGATGAGGGATATATAGGTGGAACAACGACTCCAAGAATTGTTTATGGTTTTGGTGGTAATGTTGAATATAAGAACTTTGACTTTAGTTTCTTCTTCCAGGGAACAGGACAGAGCTATCGTATTATTGGAGGCACTCAGTACTTTATTCCAGGAAGTGGTCAAGGAGTTATGGGAAATGTTTATGCAAACTATAAGGATTGCTGGACTGAGGAAAATCCGTCACAAGATGTGTTCTGGCCACGTTTGTCGGAAAGCACCAACCCCAATAACAATTATGCCTCAACATGGTGGAAGAAAGACATGAGTTTCTTGCGTCTCAAGTCAATTGAACTGGGTTACACTTTGCCAAGAAGCATTACTAAGGCAATTTATTCCAACAATATCCGCTTCTTTGTTAGTGGTAATAACTTGTTCTATATTTCTAAGTTCAAATTGTGGGATCCTGAGCTTGATACAGCAGATGGCCTAAAATATCCATCCATGCGTTCTGTAATGTTTGGATTCCAGTTGAATTTTTGATTAGTAATAAATAATAAAAAACTACAAAAGAAAGAGAGAAGACAATGTCAAATATTACAAAAAAAGCAATGGCACAATCATTGAAAAAAATGTTAATAGTAAAAGAATTAGATAAGATAACAATAACAGATATAACAAACGATTGTGGAATAAACAGACAAACATTTTATTACCATTTTAAAGACATTTATGACTTATTGGAATGGATTTTTGCCAATGAAGTATCATCTTATTGCCGCTAACAACAACCGTTGCGCTGAATGTATCCCCATACGTGTTCTTAGCTGACATTTTATTGCCGTTAAGTTCCCATGTGCCATAGCCGATAGAGCTTGCAGTAGAAGAGAATTTGCCATCCTCTGTGATAGTAATGGACTCGTCAACCATATAACCAGTTATAGATTTACCATCCACTTTATCTGTGCTTGCGGTACATGTCCAGGTTCCAACTACTTCTTGCACATTGATGTCTTTGCTGACGTTTCCATCATCGTCACTACTACATGACGTAAATATCATAACTGTTACCGACACTACGAGCATCGCTAAGATACTCCAAATTTTGTTTGTTTTCATTTTGTTTTTGATTTACTTGTATGTGTATATAGTTGCTGCAATGAAGATCTTTCGCATTTTACTCTTGCTTTACAAACTTCAAATTACCAAGAGATATTGATTTTTCTATGAATGAGTTACTACTCTTATCATATTTCAATTTACTTGAACCAAGGAATTCGGATTCTCCAGAGTAAGTTACTATTAAATATTTTCCCTTCAAACGCCAATGGTATGTTGCTCCACTTCCACCTCTTGGAGTGAACATTCCTGTATTATCATCGTTGAAGACATAAGTGTCGCCACTCCTTGAACAATAAAATGTTCCAACAATAGGATCTTTTGTTTTTACTCTTGTCGACTCTTCTGCTTTTTCTTTACTTTCTATGGGAGAAGTCACCATTGTGTCGATTACAACAGACTCAGTAGAGTCCATGTCTGTTATTTCTTGATTTTTCTTCGATTTATTTCCAATTCCACCACATGATGACAAAAGGAAGGAAAAGATAAGGAAAGCTATACGATTTCTCATATTTCAATGTTTTTGATAAATTTACTTCATTGTCATAATCACTTGCATAAGTGCATTTATTTCCATTGCTTTGTTTTTATTTCGACCTATCTTTATTAAAAGCATAGGGTTGTTTATATCACGAATATTCACAACAAGGGCATAATCATGGATAATCTCGTCATTTTCTTGTTTAAATACAGTTTCTTTCTTTGCAGTAGCTCCGCCTATTATAGCTCCGGCCTCACCACCCAGTAAGGCTCCTGCAATAGAACGTCCTGCCATACTGCCTGTATTTGTCGATGTAACTGCTGTAATTTGTCCTTTTTGAATAACAGATTCATCATCTATCACAAAGCTATTTATATCGTCTATTGATATTTCATGACCACAAAGCCATAATTTCCTTGCTTTATCGAATACAATAAGCTCATTATTCATGTTAAATAGGTCAATACTACTTTCACTTATAAGAATGGTTTTGCAAGGTTCACCGTTCCTTCCAAATAATTCGTTTTTAGCAATATTGTACTTGTTTTCTTTTTCTTCAAGTTCCAATCTCCTTTTTTCTTCTAATTCTTTTTTTGCTGCAGTCTTTTCTCGCTCCCGTTTTGCCATTGCCGCGTCCCATAACATTACAGTATGACCTATAATATACATAGTACATATTATAGCAACAACCACTCCAATATCATTTTTCTTGGCGCATAGATATGCGCCCAATACTCCGCCAAAAATGGCAGCAACATACATTAAAATATCATATTTATTTTTCATCATTCAATTCT
>OQVZ01000850.1_pt1 | contig 11546 bp, 9 predicted proteins | sample 1691571 | NCBI WGS metagenome assembly OQVZ01 (sample SAMN03418261, study PRJEB22391) | human gut metagenome | biome: human-gut; feature: organic feature; material: feces | host: Homo sapiens | place: Tanzania | collected 2013-01
GTTCAATTTCACGCTTTAAAATATGCGCCGTGTCGGCATTAACCCTTTCCCCTACCATAAAGAAAGTGGCACGGGCATTATTCGCCTCAAGTACATCAAGTATCCTCTCGGTCGAATTTGAACCGTTATAATCAAAAGCAGGGCCGTCATCAAACGAAAACGCAACCATAGGCTTAGTTGGGTCAACTTTGCCGATATTTATATCTTTATCATAAATTGTAACCTGCTGAGTATCGCTCCAAACACTGTAAACAGTCTTTTTTTCAACAGTCATATACGACCTGACTCTGACAAAATAAACATCGTTCGGATTCAACTGAGAGGCTGAAAAATTACGAGCATTACCGTCTGCAATATTTTCATTTTTATACTGCGAAAAATCTTTATTTAGCGAATATTGAATATCATAACCGTTTAAATTATCGCTGTCGTTCCATTCAACGGAAAGAACGCCTTTACCGCCTGAAAACGCATTTGCCTGTGGTTTACTCGGAAGTGAAAAAGCGGTAATTGTCTTTGCATTCTTACTTTGGTATTCCTTATTCATAAAGTTTTTATAGGCATAAACTTTAATTTTATATATGCTTGCGCCCGGTATATCTTTAATTTCAAACTTTGTTTTGTCGTTTGAATTATTTTGACCGAGTTTAATATATCGGTTTTGCGAACCGTCATAACTGTAAATATAATATCCGTCTGCCTTTTTAACTTTTGACCAACTTACAGTTATTGAATTTGTAGTATTGTCTGCCATTTTGACATTTTTTACTTGAGGCATACTTTTGCCGTTAGTAATACCGAGGGCTGTAAACATCGCCACTATAATTAAAAAAACAAGCAGTGCCGAAAAAACCTTTATTCTTTTTTCCATTGTAGACTATCTCCGTTTCTTAACAAAACAAAATATATTTACAAACCCTAAAACCAACTATAATATAGTACAAAAAAATGCAAATTTCAACCTTATTTCATAAATAAAAATAATTCGTACATTTACACAAATCGGTGCATTAAAAAATCGAAATATAAGTTAATATAACCAATATCAAGCTATATAATTATATTGAAACGATTTTGCAAAAATTACCAAAAATTATTTCTTTTCAAGCCTTGCGTAATTAGCCATCATCTTTTTAGTGCCGGCTTTGTCAAACGCAACTTCCAAAAGCATATCGCCGCCCATAGGGGTTACGGTTAAAATTGTACCCGTGCCGAAAGACTTATGAATAACAGTATCGCCGACTTTGTAATCAACATTGTTCTTTTGAGCGGCATTACCGGTTAGACCGAACTTGTGTGCACTGCTTGACGATTGCTTCATTGAAGTGACACGGTTTGACGAACCAAAAGCCGAAGTTCCCGCACTCCTTGTACCCGTGGCGAAACCTGAACGACTTGATGCAAAGCTCCTTCGTTCAACTACAGATTGGTCGTCAATAACAGAAGACGGAATTTCTCTCAAAAATCTTGATGGCATATTGCGTGAAGTTTGACCGTAGAGCATACGCTGTGCGGAAGAAATCAAATAAAGTTTCTTCTTTGCTCTTGTAATTCCGACATAAGCAAGCCTGCGTTCTTCTTCCAAATCTTCTTCACTGAACATCGATTGATTGCCCGGAAAAATGCCTTCTTCCATACCCGGAATAAATACAACCGGAAACTCAAGACCCTTAGCCGAATGAAGCGTCATAAGAACCACTGCGTCCTCATCCTCGTTATACGAATCAATATCTGAAATAAGCGCAACATCTTCAAGAAATTCCGAAAGGTTAGCGTCCTCGCTCTCCTCCTCATACTTAACAAACATAGAAGAAAGTTCCTTGATATTGTTAACTCTGTCCTCGTAAGTTTCAGGGTCTTCGTTAAGATAGCTTAAATATTTTGTATCTTCCAAAACCTCCTGAAGCAAATCGTTAAGACCCATTCCGTCTTCAATGCACTGTTGAAAATTGCGAATAAGCTTTGCAAAGCCCATAAGTTTTGAAGCGCTTCTTGATGTTTTTTGGAATTCATCCGCTCTTTCGCAAACTTCAAAAGCAGACATTCCGAGTCCGTTTGCGATTTCAAGCACATTTGCAAACATTGTGTCGCCTATCGCTCTTTTCGGCACATTAATTATACGCTGAAGCCTAACATTATCGTTTGGATTATTGATAACTGCCAAATATGACACAATATCTTTAATTTCTTTCCTGTCAAAGAAACGGTGACCGCCGATAATTCTGTGCGAAATACCGCTCTTTGTAAGCATAACTTCAAGGTTTCTTGACTGAGCGTTCATACGGTAAAGAATTGCATGGTCGGAAAACTTCATTCCGTCTTTAACATTCTTTTCAATCTCGTCAATTATGTATTGCGACTCCTCTGTTTCGCTCATAACCGTTTTATAAACAATTTTATCGCCGCTTCCTAAACGGGTGAAAAGAGTTTTGCCCTTTCTGTTTTTGTTGTGGGCGATAACAGCGTTTGCCCCGTCAAGAATATTTTGAGTTGAGCGGTAGTTTTCCTCAAGTCTTATTACCTTTGCTCCCTTATAATGATTTTCAAACGACAAAATATTTTCAATCGTAGCGCCACGAAAACGATAAATACTCTGGTCGTCATCACCTACTACGCAAATATTTTTATACTTGTCTGCAAGAAGCGAAGTCAAAACATATTGAGCATGGTTAGTATCCTGATACTCGTCAACCATAACATATTTAAACTGAGTTTGATATAAATCTCTTACATCTTCGTTTTCTTCAAGAAGCTTAACGGTATTGAAAATGATATCGTCAAAATCCATTGCGTCCGACTTTTTAAGTTGAGCCTGGTACATTTCGTAACATTCTGCGATTTTGCTTTTTCTGAAATCGTTTTGAGAAGTCTGCTTATATTCCTGCGGTGAAATAAGGCTGTCCTTTGCACGGCTGATTTCGGCAAGAATTGACTTATGATTGATAAGTTTATCTTCAATTCCGAGATTTTTCTGGCACTGTTTCATCACTCGCCTTGAATCATCGGTATCATAAATAGTGAAGTGATTTGTATATCCTATTCTTTCGCCGAAGCGCCTTAAAATTCGTGAGCAACAGCTATGGAAAGTGTATGCCCAAATATCGTTAGCCTCGTCACCGATAGCACTTACAAGCCTTTCTCTAAGCTCACCAGCCGCCTTGTTTGTAAAAGTAATGGCAAGCACCTGCCAAGGAGTTGCAAGACGAGAAGAAATTATATGTTCCACCCTGTTAACAAGAACAGTGGTTTTGCCAGAGCCTGCGCCCGCAAGAATCAAAAGCGGACCCTCGGTCGTGTCAACAGCAAGCTGCTGCATTTCGTTTAAAGCCATAAATTTTTCCTTTCCCCAAATAAGTTATAAAAAAGGGTGACAAAATGCCACCCTTTTATTTGTAGTTTTTAAATAAAGATTATCACTTAAGAAGTGTAAGCAAAATACCTGCTGCAACGGCTGAACCGATAACACCGGAAACATTAGGACCCATAGCGTGCATAAGAAGGAAGTTTGAAGGGTTTTCCTTTTGACCAACCTTTTGAGATACACGAGCAGCCATAGGAACCGCAGATACACCGGCTGAACCGATAAGCGGGTTAACCTTGCCCTTAGTAATAACATACATAAGCTTACCAAAGAGTGTACCGCCGGCTGTACCGAGGCAGAAAGCAACAAGACCGAGAACAACAATTTTGATTGTGTCAAGGTTGAGGAAGCTTTGAGCCGAAGTTGTTGCACCGACTGAAACGCCAAGGAAGATTGTGATAATATTCATAAGTTCGTTTTGAGCAGCTTTTGCGATACGCTCTGTCTGACCGCTTTCTTTAAGGAGGTTACCGAGCATAAGCATACCTACAAGTGATGCTGCGTCAGGAAGAAGAAGAGAAACGATAACGGTTACCATGATTGGGAAAAGTATCTTTTCAAGCTTAGATACAGGTCTGAGACTTCCCATAACTACATTTCTTTCTTTCTTAGTTGTGAGCGCTCTCATAATAGGCGGCTGAATAACCGGAACAAGAGCCATATATGAGTACGCCGCAACGGCGATAGTACCAAGCATATACGGAGCAAGCTGAGATGTTACGAAAATAGCCGTAGGACCGTCGGCACCGCCGATGATAGCGATTGAACCTGCTTCGTTTGGAGCAAAGCCCAAAAGAATAGCACCTACATAGGTAAAGAAGATACCGAGCTGAGCAGCCGCACCGAGAATAAATGAACTCGGGTTAGCAATAAGCGGAGCAAAGTCGGTCATAGCACCGATACCAAGGAAGATAAGAGGAGGATAAATACCTGCCTTAACACCAAAGTAAAGGAAGTCCATAAGACCGGGTGTACAACCTACAAATTCACCTCTGCCTGCAAGCAAATCTCTAAAGCCGTCAAGGTCGTGATATTGAACTGCAAGGTTTGCCTCAGGTATGTTCGCAAGAAGCATACCGAATGCGATAGGAACCATAAGAAGCGGTTCAAAACCTTTTTTAATACCTAAATAAAGGAAAACGAATGCTACGAGAAGCATAATTGCGTTTTTCCAGCCACCGTCAGCAGTAAAGAAATAAGCATAACCTGAGTTTGTGAAGATGCTGACAATTACTTCCCAAACGCCCTGTAAAATTTCCATAGTCTACTGCCTCCTAAAAAGGTCTTGTGTTGTCGCTTATTGCCGCATTAGCCCATGGGTTTCTGCCTGCAACTTTAACAACATTAACCTTGCGTATTGATTTAACTACAGCGCCGTTTCCCTCGCTCATTGCAACGGCAGCCGCAATAGCCGCTACAACTTCGCCGCTGATACCTGCCTCAACAACAGGCTGCGGTGCGCTTGCCTTAGGAACAGGTGCCGGCATAGGAGCAGGAACTTTCTGTTCGCTCTTGGTTATCTTTTTGGTTTTTCCTTTTTTTGCCTTTGCTTCAGCGCTTGAAACTACCTTTCCGAATAAGTAGAAAATGATAATTAAAAGCACAAGCATTAAGAATACGATACCTGCGCCGGCGATTACAACCGTTGCAGTGAAGGTAGCGCTTCTGTCAGGCACTAATTCTAATAAAATCGGACTCACCTATATTCCCCCATTATATAAAAGATTAGTTAGTATTATAAATCAAACTTCGGCGAATTTCAACGAAAAATCAAGATTTTTTTAAATATGTTTAACTTGTATAAAATTGCTTGATTTTTTAAATAAATAGTATATAATATTATTAACAAAGGAGGTCAGATTATGACAGAAAAAACTTTAGTTATCGCAATTCTCGTTGCGCTTATACTTCTTTGGTTTGCCGAAACCTTAAATATGAAAAAAACAAGCAAAGTATTGGGCGGAGCTATCGACCTTGCTTTCGCAATTTTACGATAGCAAACCATATTTAATATAGTATATATCAAAAGCCGAAGGTCTTTTATGACCCTCGGCTTTGCTATTTTTAATAGGTTAAATTATTGTTTATCTTACGGGTCGTCGGGGAAGCCGACCCCTACATCGTCTAAAGAAATTCCGTGTTTGAATAAATTTTCTCATAAGCGATTAATCTTTGAAAATTTATAATAAACACTTCATTCCTTTCTCCTCTTCCCCAAAAAGCTTACGCTTTCCGGGGTCACCGAATGCAGACTATCGTAGGGGCGACCAGTGTTCGCCTTTATGCTTCATCAGTCAATATAAAGCTTCATAACCTGCTGTCTCGCCTTATCCTCAAGAGTATCGTCAAGAGGGGCGAGGTTTACTTCGCCGTACTTATTTTTAAGCGCAATAGAAATCAGCAAATCGGCAAGCTGTGGGTTTTTTGGCAAAACAGGACCGTGAGAATATGTGCCGAAAGTATTTTTATACCTGACGCCCTCCGTACCGTCCTCGCCGTTATTACCGTTTCCTTTAATCATTTTTCCGAGCGGTTCAACGCCTTTGCCGAGGTATGTTCTGCCGCTGTGGTTTTCAAAACCGACAACCTCAATACCCTCTTTTGTTTTATAAGCAAAGTTGCCAATCATTCTTTCTTCTTTGCCCTCGGTGTAAAAATCAACAGCGCCGATATAATTAAGCATTTTGCCGTCATATGTTTTGTAATATTTGCCGAGCATTTGATATCCGCCGCAGATTGCAAGCATAACTTTGCCCATTTCAATCGCACGCTTAATTTCTCTATCTTTGCCCTTTTTTAAATCTTCAAGAAGAACATCCTGCTCAAAGTCCTGGCCGCCGCCGATAAAAAGAATGTCATAATCATCGGCATTAAAAGTCTTACCCATAGTGATTTTGTCGCAGGTAACATCTATTCCCCTTTGCTCCATTCTTTTAGTCAAAGCAATAATATTACCTCTATCGCCGTAAAGGTTGAGCATATCGGGATAAAGGTGAGCTATTTTAATCATCATTCCCAAAAGTCCTTACCTCCGAGTCTTTTAGCTATAACAGGACGCATAGCCATCATTGATGTATAAGTAGGAACGATATAAACATCCCTGCCCTGAGCCGTTGCGATATCAACAAGCTTGTTGTAATCTTCGTTTTCTATAATCTTAATCTCTCGATTGCCAACACCCTCGTACTTAACACGAACTGCCATATCGTATGAACGCTTGCCGGTAACATAAATTTCTTTAACATTATTCTTTTCAAATATGCCTGCAAAATCTACATCCCATATCCAGCTTATATCTCGCCCATCGGCTGCATTATCATTAAGCGAAAGAATAAGAGTAAAATCATCATTGATAGATTTTAAGAAATTCATAGTTTGGCTGAAGCCTGCCGGGTTTTTAACAAGAATAAGATTGATTGTATTATCGCCCGACTTAAAATGCTCCATTCTGCCGAAAGCACCGTTGAAATGCTCGATAGCGTCAATAACGGTTTTTTGCTCAATACCGAGAGCGGTAAGAGCGGCGGCACAACCGATAGCGTTGTAAATATTATACGCACCGCCGATATTAACTTTCAAAATATTTCTGTCGCCGTTAAGGTTTGCAACAACAATACTGTGGTCATTCTTCATTTCTTCCACAGATTCAACGGCAAAATCAGGCACAGGTCTTTTGTAGCCGCAGTTTTTGCAAACAAAGCCGCCGAGGTGACCGTAGGTATGATAAGTGTAATCGTATTCGTGCTTACAAAAAATACAATACTTAGCGTCGCTGATTTCGGGAGCTTTCGCATTTTTGTCAAAAGGAACATTTACACCGAAAGTAATAATCTTGTTAGGTATTTCCTTTGACATAGAATAGGTAAGCGAGCAATCGGCATCAAGGCAAACGACTGCGTTTGGAAGATTTTTAACCGATTCTTTAATAGCATTGAGCGTATGAGTAACTTCACCGTACCTGTCAAGCTGGTCACGAAATACATTTGTAACAAGAATTACATCACAGTGAATATACCTTGACACTTCTTTAAAAGCATTTTCGTCACATTCAATAATTGCATAATCTTTTTTGCATTTGCCGGTTATGGTTGAATTCATAATGAATGATGCAGTAACACCTGTAATAAGATTAGCGCCGCTCTTGTTTATAAAATACGACTTACCTGCTCGTTTAAGTCCTTCTTCAAGAATTCGGCACGAAGTTGTTTTGCCGTTAGTACCGGTAACTACAATAACTTTAGTGTTTTTTGATAAATCTTTGAGCACATTTCTTTTAACTTTAAGTGCTACTTTGCCTGGCATAGAAGTTGCGCCCCTGCCGAGTTTATGCAAAACAAATGTAACAATTCTGCACACAAGACAGCTTAAAAAAACTCTCATTTCTTTCTTCCTTTTCTAATTAGTATCAAATTAATTTTAAACTAAAGGTGATATCAAGTCAACAACAATATTTTAATTATACAGATTTTATGATATACTTTATTTATATTATTACGGAGCAAGAGTATGGAATATTTAAGTTTTAACAAATATCTTAAAGAAAAATTCGGTCAAAAAGTTTACAAAATCAGTTTAAACGCAGGTTTCACCTGCCCCAACCGTGACGGAAAAATTGACACGAGGGGTTGTATTTTCTGTTCTAAAGGCGGGAGCGGAGATTTTGCGGAAGAAAGCAGTAAAAGCATAACCGAGCAAATCGAAAGCGGCAAAAAACGAGTTGAAAAGAAAATAAAAAACGGCAAATACATTGCTTATTTTCAGGCTTTTACAAACACATATGCGCCGACAGAAGTGCTGAGAGAAAAATATTATGAGGCGCTGAATCACCCTGATATTGTCGCACTTTCTATAGCAACAAGACCCGACTGCCTCGGCGAAGATGTTATCAAACTTCTTGACGAAATCAACAAAATTAAACCTGTTTTTGTTGAGCTTGGGCTTCAAACGATAAATGAAGAAAGCGCAAGATATATTCGCCGTGGATATGATTTGAGCGTTTACGACGAAGCGGTTAAAAAGCTTAAAAAAACAGGCGTTAATATCGTGGTTCATATTATACTCGGTCTGCCGAACGAAACGAAAGAAGATATGCTCAAATCAGTTGACTATGTTTGTAAAAGCGGTGCAAACGGAATTAAACTTCAGCTTCTTCATATTATAAAAGGTACCGACCTTGCAAAAGATTATGAAAAAGGTCTTTTTAAAACGCTCGAATTTGACGAATATGTAAAACTAATTAAGGAATGTGTAAAAATCATTCCCGATGACATTGTAATTCACCGCCTTACAGGCGACGGAGCAAAAAAAGACCTGATAGCACCACTCTGGTCTGCCGATAAAAAGCGAGTGCTTAATGCAATAAATAAAGAGTTAAATTTATCTTAGCGGGTCGGCGTCCTCGACGACCCGTAAGATAAACAATATTTTACACTTACACAAAATTTACACAACAACACGATATACTTCAATCAGGAGGTGGGAAGATGTACAGAATACTTATATGCGACGATGAAAAAGAAATAAGAGAAAGTATGGCAGACTATATGAGAAGCGAGGGTTTATCCGTAGCACTTGCAAAAAACGGCGAGGAAGCCGTTGAAATATGCAAAAGGGAAAACTTTGACCTGCTCATTCTTGATGTTCGTATGCCAAAGCTTGACGGACTTGGTGCGTGCAGGAAAATTCGTGAATTTTCAAATGTGCCGATTATTTTTCTTTCCGCTTTCGGCGAAGAAAAGAATTTTCTTGACGCATATCAAAACGGCGGTGACGACTATATTGTTAAGCCTTTTCCGCTTGCCGTGCTTTACGAAAAATGCATTTCTATGATAAGAAGGTGCAAAGGAATTGACGAAAGCAAAATAACGGCAGGCAAAATCACAGTTGACAAAAAAGCAAGAAAAGTATACACGCCAAGCGACTGTATAACGCTTACAAATATCGACTTTGAACTGCTTTATTACCTTTGCATTAACAAAGGAATTGTGCTTTCCCGTGATTTGATTTTAAGCCGTGTTTGGGGCTTTGACTATGAGGGCGACGAAAGAAGCGTTGACACCCACATAAAAAGAATACGAAAAGCGCTCGGCGAATATTCAAGCCAAATTAAAACAGTTTCGGGAGTCGGTTACTGCCTTGAGGAGGTGTAATTATGACTGAAAGAAAACTCAGCTTAACAATAACTTCATTAACGCTTTTAATCTGCATTTTATTTTCAGGCGTACTTTATTCAATTTCAAAATCTGTTGTCGGCAATAATTTTCAAAGTGATATGAATTCCGTCACAAGAAATATAGACAGCGACGCAAACAGTGAAAATAAAAACCTTACGCCAAACGAATATGCAAAAATTCTTTGCAATCATCAAATAAAATGGACGCCTTATGATAACGCTCTGCAATACCCTTTCACTTTTGCCATTTATGATTCAAAGGGCAATCTTATCGAAAAATACGGCTACTATATTTTGACCGACGATGAATATATAAACATCGACAAATATATGACCGACGATATTATTAACAAATTCAAGAGCACATTTGAAAGCGCTTCGGGTGTTACGCTTGATAATTTCAGCTACTATGAAAAAGACGGCAAAAAAGTTGTAACAAAAATGTCTTTTTACGACTTCAACACAAAAAAATCGCTCGATATCACTTTGAATAAATACAACGGCAAAACGGTAACAAAGCAAAATATCGGCACATACGATGACGAAAATGCAATAGGTATCAGCTTTGATTTTTCAAAAATGTATCAAAATAAGCAAAACAGAAAAATTCAGGCTCAAATAGACAAAGAAGTTTTAAGCCAAAAGGGAATGTACCAAAAAGGACTTAACGGCAATAACGGCTTTTTCGGTCCTGAAAAATCAGAGCAAAGCTGTACATTCGGCGACAAAAACGACAAATTCACGGCATATTACATTTTTCAATATGATGTGTTTTACAACGCAACCCAAAGCTACACTTTTCAGTACGGAATTCAAATTTTAGTTTTCATTTTCATCTTTGTATCGCTTATTGTATCAATAGTTGCGTGCAAAATTTTCAGAAAGAAAAAAGAATTTAATGATGCAAAGCAAGCGTTCACATCGGGTGCGGCACACGAACTTAAAACCCCGATAACTATTATAAACAACCAATGCGAGTGCCTTATAAAAAATGTTTCGCCGGAGAAAAACAGCGAATACATTGCCGCAATTTACCGCCAAAACAAGCATATGTCTGCCCTTGTAAACAAGCTTTTGCAGTTCAACCGAATAAACAAAGACACGCTCAACAAAACCAAGTTTGACATCAAAGCTTTGGCAGAGGAAGAAATTAACAAATACAAAATGCTTGCCGATGAGCACGGCATAACGATTGAAACAAATTTAAACAGCAAAGAAATCAATGCCGACCGTGATTTGATTGCACTTGTTATTGACAATTACCTTTCAAACGCAATCAAAAATACAAAAAGCGGTGGCAAAATAAGAGTTGAATTTTGGGGCAAAAAATTCAGCGTATTTAACGAGGGCAAGCCGATTGATTCAAGAATAAGCGGAAAAATCTGGGAAGTTTTCACAAGAAGCGAAGAAAACGATGTTATCACTTCTCACGGTATGGGTCTTGCAACATGTAAAAAAATCTTAGAACTTCACAAATTCAAATACGCCTGTTGTGATTAGGACGGCATAGTTGATATACAAAAACAGTGCGTCGGTTATGTAGGATAGATGCATTAGGGCTTTACGCTCAAGGTGACGACCTACATGACTGTTGGCTATACAATATTCTGTCCAGGTCTTTTTAGTTGGACAATCGTTGTGTACGAATGAGTCTGGTAGCAATGTGATAGCTGTTGAGTAGGGTCTTGCAAACTTGTTTATTATGAAATCGTATTCGCCATACACGTGCTGCAAGTTGCCGCGATAGCCATCGCCACTGATAAACTCGGAACGTCTGAATGCAATGTTTGCACCAGTAGAACGGTAAGCGATACCATGTGCAGCTGCTCGCAGATAATAGCAAGCTTCACGAAGACGTATGAAGCGACGATAGGGCTTCACGTCATCCTTATAGTTGGAGTAGCCGAGAACAAGGTTCGTATTGCTATCTATGCTTTCTGCAATGGTTTGCAGCCATTTGTCAGAAGCAGGTGCACACGAAGCATTAAGCATAACAATCCACTCGTTGTGAGC
>OQVZ01000851.1_pt1 | contig 11538 bp, 8 predicted proteins | sample 1691571 | NCBI WGS metagenome assembly OQVZ01 (sample SAMN03418261, study PRJEB22391) | human gut metagenome | biome: human-gut; feature: organic feature; material: feces | host: Homo sapiens | place: Tanzania | collected 2013-01
GCGCTGCAAAGCTTGTCACAGAGCCTGACGCAGGCGCTGACGTCCGGACTTTCTGGGAAAGCGAACACTGTGCATACGCATGTGCTTTCAGATATCACAACGGAATTTGACAGCGTACCGACCGAGGGCAGCAACAATCTTGTCAAATCTGGCGGCGTATGGGCGGCGATCAAGAACGTCAAAAACGCGTTTCAGTATACAGGAACGCTTCTTTCCACGGGCTGGGCGGCAGACGCAAACGGATATCAGAGCCAGACGATCACGATAGATGGGTTAAAGGCATCCTACGCTGTTGATCCGCAGTGGGATGTTGTGTTGTCTGGAACGGATCGAAATGCAGATACGGCACTTCTTGAGGGATTTAACCTCATTCACAATTATACAACGGGGGAAAACCGTTTGACGGCGCAATGTATCGGAGCAGCCCCGAGTATAAACATCCCCATAAAGGTGGTGACGTTTGGATGAGTGGACGAAGCCCTAGGTTTATTAACTTAGGCTGGGATAAATATACTATTGCAATCAGAGGGGAACTACACAAAAAGTACGCATATGTGCAAATTGACGGACAAACGTATTCTACGCCCGGAGACGTATCAGTTAAGCGCAAGTCTTATATTCGTATCGTTGTGGATGGCAACACATCCGGAAATAAGAAGAGGTGTGGTGTGACGTTAAACGGAGAAAATGTTCTCGACGGAGCCGGTCAATATTTTTTGCAAGTTGAAACCCCAACGAGCGTCACATTTACACGAGGAGCAAACTATTGGTATACCTGCGCGATTACAACAAATTAGGAGGAATCTATGGGAATTTTTTTGCGCAGAGGGAGCGCACCTAAAAGGTTGAGTGTATCCGGAGTTTTCCCACCAGTAAACTTTTGCTATGTAATGATAAATGGAGAAAAATTGACGGAAGAGCTAAGTAAACTCATTACAGAAACTACGATAGTTACTATTTATGTAAGTGCGACGGAAAGTATGGCGGCGAATGTGAAAATAACACTTAACGGAATCGTCGTAGCACAGGGAACAGACTCAACTTATTCGTTTGTTGTAGAAAAAACAACTACTGTGGTTACAAAGAAAAACACGGCCAGCGGAGGATATATCTATTACACGTGCGAAATTGAAACGATAGGGGGATAACATGTACATTATTGCAAACGGGGCAACGCGCCGTGAAGTCCGGGTGTTATGCTCCAAGCTTGAAGTCCGGTTTCAGGGAGAGAGTTTGACGGGCGTGACGGCGCTGTCCGGCGCGATCGAGCTTTATGCGGACAACGGATTTCATATGCGGACGTTCCACACGGAAGACTATGCAAGGCAGGAGATCACAGACGGAACATGGGTGATGACAAACGCGCCGCAGCCGCAGCCGATCGAAGAAAGCGCGGTCGTATACGATATGGATGCGTCCATCGTCAACGCGGTTCGGTTTTTGATGAAGGATGTGAAGCTGGAAACGGCAGACGAGATCATCCGGTGTTCCGCACTGTACCCGGAATGGACGGCGGGAAAGCACACAGTGGGTGAAACGTTCCTTGTTGATGGAGAGCCGTGGACTTGTTTTCAGGCGTATGACAACGCAGTCTATCCGGATATCGCGCCGGGGCAGAATGCCTGGTACACGTTCAACAAGCCGTATCACGGGACATCGCGCGAGACGGCGCGGCGGTTTGTCCATCCGACGGGCGCGCACGATATGTACAAGGCGGGAGAATGGGCCGTGCAGGGCGGGAAGTTCACAAAATGTGTGCAGGACACGTCCTACAGTCTGGATGAATACGCCGCTGCTTGGAAGGTGGAGGTCTAAATGGGAGACTACAATATCGGCACAAAAGCCGGAAACGACATCGCGGAGACGCTCAAAAAGAATCTCGGCACATCCACGACAGTAAAAGACGGGTCTTCTTGGACGGCAGATAAAAGCGGAAATATCTGGGTTACAAAAGACGGCGTGACCACAAAGGCGAATATCACCTATCAGCCGCCGAACACAGGCTCCGGCGGGTCTGGCGGCTCTGGCGGGGGCGGAAGCAGGAACCCGACGCCCCCCCCTGCAACCCTCGGAGGCGTGCCGCAGGATTGGAGCACGCCGGGCGGCTCCGGCACCAGCTCGACAGTAGACAGCGCGACGGACAGGCGGGGAAACTATGACCAGCAGATTCAAGGCTATATCGAGCAGTTACAGCAAATGCAGGGGCAGAAAACGCCGACGGCAGCAGATCAGTCGGACTATATCCGGCAGATGTATGAACAGCAGCTGGCAGCGAACAAAGCCCAGCTCGAGAGCGACTACAACCAGAATGTCAGCAATCTCGACAGCGAGGCAGGCAAGATCGGCTCTAATTATTATGAGCAGAGACGGCAGACGCAGGCGAACGCCGACCGCGCGCAGGCAAACTACAACGAAATGGCGAACGCTTCGGGGCTCAACTCCGGCACGGGCAGCCAAGCACAGCTTGCAAGGAGCAACCAGCTGCAAAGCGATCTGACGGCGCTCGGCAACGCCGAGGCGCAGAACCGGGCAGAGATCGAGCGGCAGAGAACGCTTCTTGGGCAGCAGTATCAGAACGCGATCCAGAAGGCGCAGGCGGAAAACAACATGGAGCTGGCGCAAAGGCTGTATCAGGAGGCTGTGCGTGTGGACGAGAGCATCATAGACGCGTCCAAGAACGACAGCAACCGCGCGCTGGATATTCTCAATATGATGCTCAATCAGGTCGGCTCGGAACGTGACCACGCTTCGCAGGACGCGCAGAAGGCGGCAGATCTTGCAGCGGCAGCGGGAAAGTACGGCCTGTACGGAAAGCTCTACGGGCTTTCGGACGATGTGATCTCGCGGCTTGAGGAGATCTACAACAAAGAGCTTGCGGACAAGGAAGCAGAACGCAGACTTGACCTCGCAATCAAAGCAAAGCAGGCTAAAAAGGGCATTCTTTCAAACAACGGGTCTATATCGGACATGCTGAACGGGGTATATCGATGATTACAAAAGACGGTGAGCGCACACCAAGCACGCAAAAGCAATACAGCGGGGCAAAGCCGAAAGCAAAACAGAACACCGGCACGGGCAAGACGAGCGAGAAGAAGATACCGAATCTGAAAAGCAGCCCGTCTTCTTCCCCGACGCAATCGGGTACGCTCACGCCCGCCCCGCAGAGCACGCCAAGCGAAAAGACAACAAGCTCGAGCAGCAGCTCGTCCAGACCAAAGAAAAAAGCGCTCAGTCAGGCGGAAAAGTCCGCTGCGCTGAACGATCTTATGGACAGGGCAACAATCGGCAGCTCGAGAACCTACGGGCTTTCGTTCCAGAGTTCTGCCAACCGGAAGATCTCCGACGCGGAGGAAAAGCGGAAGCAGACGCTTGTGGAGCAGGCGACGAAGAACGGGTATCTGGTTGGCCAGAACACGAAGCAGGCGCAGGATTTCCGCAATACGGTCAATCAGAAGCTTGAACGAGCCATTTCCAGCGGAAAGAGCCCTAGCGAGGCGAGAGAAGACGAGCAGCAGCGCATCAGAACGCAAAGAACGGTTAACCGAGATCAGCAGAAGGGATATGACCGGACTGTATCTGAGCTTAACAAGCAGATTGCATCTCTCGACAACGAACTTGCGCCGCTCAAGAACAAAATCGAAGGCAGATACCCAGTGGTCAGCGAGAAAAGCGGCAAGACCAAAGAGGCGCTGGCAGAAGAGCGAAGCAAACTGATTCAGAAGAAAAAGGACGTAACGGGCGACTACGGCGTTCTTGACTCCATTTATAACTCGTTGGAAGCCGGTGCGGGACAGTTTAACTCCGGCGTTACCAGCACACTGAACGCGGGCAAAAACGTCCTGATGCAGCTGGAAGCTATCGCAAACGGCGGCTGGGACAAGAAAACCGGTAAGTTTGTGAAGGGCGATGCTCCGTTTTTTGGTTCTCTCTTTCAACCGGTATCTGATTTGAACCAGGGCACGAAGGACACGACGGCGCAGTTTGCACAGAAAGCGGCTACGGGATGGAACCAGTTCGGTAAGGGCGGCGACATCACGAACCAGCTGATTCAGGGCACGGTCTCGGCAGTCCCAAACGCGGTTCTTGCAATGGCAACGGCAGGCGGCTCTACAGCGGCAACGCTCGCCCCGGAGGCTTCGGGATTGACGGCGACGGTCGCAGATGCGGTGCAGAAGCTCTCCAAAGACCCCATGTACTGGACAAGCTTCATTCAGAGCTTCGGCAATTCCTATGACGAGGCAATCGAAAAGGGCGCGACGGAGGACGAAGCGCTTCTGGCGACGCTTCTTTCTTCGACGGCGAACGCCATTGTGGAAGTTGGCGGCGGCGTGGAACAGCTGCCGGGTGAACTGCGCGAGGCAGGGCTGACAAGCAAGGAGAAAATCCGCAAGTGGGTTTCTTCGTCTCTGGATGAAGGCAAGGAAGAAGTCATTCAGGGCATGATCGAGCGGCTTGTGAACAAAGCCGTCTACGATCAGGACGCGCCGTGGCTTTCTATGAGCGACGAAGATGCGGTGGTCAATCCGCTGGAATCTATCAAAGAGGGCGCGATGGGCACGGCCATCGGCGGAATCTTAGGCGGCGGGCAGATGCTGGCGCAGGGCATCGCCGCAAGGGGGCAGAGAATCGTAGACCCGACGGCGAGCCCATTCGATCAAGCAGTTCTGGACACCTTGCAGGGTGTGCAGACACCGGAGAATGTGACGCAGGTCAGAGAGCCGACGGAGCTGGACAATATTGTCATGGCGGCTATGAACCAGAATAAAAATACTTCTGCCGATGTGGCAGAAGTAGAGAGCACGGCTGTCAATGATAATCCTGCGACGCATACGCCGCAGGAGATGCAGGTCATAGAAGCTTACAAAACCAGCGTCAACGACAATCTGAGAGGGTTCATTGAACGAGTGCGCGGGCTGAAAGATAACGGATTCCGAAGCAAAATCCGAACCGAAATTGAAACGCAGACCGACAATGCAGCGCAAGCGGCAGCAGCTTTAACCGGAGTTGATACGGCTGGATACTCCAATATTATTAAAGGGAATGCAATTCAGCATATTGATAATCGACATGGCGCGAACGGAACAGCAGACCACAGCATGCAGAATATTGAAGATTTTTCTCGTATCGGGTTTGTGCTGGACAACTTTACAGACGCAGAAATTGTCCCGTCAAAAAGTATCGATAGCGAAACTGCAAAGCTGAGCAGAGAGTGGAGAAATAGTGACAATACCCATGCGCCACTTGTGCGGTACTCCATGCCGGTAAATGGCACGTACTATGTAGTAGAAGCAGTCCCAGCAAGCAATGCGCATGTTATGGCTGTCGTATCTGCATATATGACAGAAGGGCAAGGCAAAAGCACCCTCAATCAAGAGTCAACCTTGCCCGTGAACCGAGCCAGTGACGGTACGTCCGAAACGTTCCTTGATAGCATGTTGGGTGCTTCTAACCAAAATGTAGCACAGGCGGCTGATTCTGTCAATAGGGAAAATGTGGGGGCTGACGCTTCGACGGGTGCAGCGCCTGCCGGATTTGACCCGTTAAGCCATGCGAGCAACCAGTACGGCGCGATTGAACCGGGCGAGAATCCGACGCGGGTCGTGGATTTTCCGGTTTCTATGGACGGAGAAACAAAAGTCAGCAGGTTCTCCCGGACAGCGGCAGAGGCGCAGATCACGACAGACGAGATGGTCGGAAGAATTGAACAGCTTGTACAGGACGGAAAGCTCAGTCATGAGGTCTACAGTAACAAGCAGGCTATTGAGGACGGCGCAAAGCAGATCGAAAAGCAGTACGCCAGAGGCAAAACCATTGAGCAGATTCGCAGTGAGTTTATTCGCGACGCGAACGCAGGGAGGGCCGGGGCAAAATTCGTCTCTCAGGGTACGACACTGTATGCAGACGCTATCGCGGAAGGGGACTACAACGCGGCGTCTGACATTCTGGTCGCTTTGACGGCAGTGGAGACAAACGCCGGTCAGACAGTACAGGCGGCGCGGCTTATGAAATCCTTGAGCCCGGAGGGCAGAATCTTCACGGTGCAGAAGATGGTCTCCAATCTGGAAGCGCAGATCAACCAGCGAAGAGCCGCGAACAAGCAGATCGAGATCAATGTCCCGGACGCGCTTTTGCAGACGTATCAGAACGCCGCGACGACAGAAGCGCAGGAAGCTGCTTTGCAGAATATCTATCAGAATGTTGCAGACCAGATTCCAACGTCTCTCGGTGAGGCGGCGCAGCAGTGGCGGTATTTCTCGATGCTGGCGAACCCTTCGACACACGCGAAGAATATTATGGGCAACGTCTCCGGAGCAGTTGCGAAGATCGGCAAGGACAACCTCGCGGCGCTCATGGAAACTGTGTTTATCGGGAACAAAGAGGGAAGAACCAAAGCATTTTTGAACCCGCTGAACGCAGCAGACCAGAATCTTTTGAATCTGGGCTGGGCGGACTACGATACGGCGGTTGATCTTTACGAGGACGGTACAGGGAAATACTCCAACGCGGCGGGCGACATCAACGACAAGCGCCGGTACTGGAAAATCAATGACCCGCAGAATGCTTTGACAAGAGGCATTGACAAGGCCTTGAATATCGCGGAAAAGGCGAACAACCTGAACAGCAAGGCGCTGGAAGTGGAAGACATGTGGTTCTCGAAGCCGATGTATTCTGTGGCGCTGGCCGGGTATATGAAAGCCAATGGGCTTACGGAAATCACAGACGCGGCCAGAACCTACGCAATGAGCGAGGCAAAGAAGGGTACGTACAACGACCTGAACGCGGTTTCCAAGTGGGCAACGTCTCTCGGGAAGGGCAGCAAGCTTGGCCGGTTCCTGTCAAACACGGTCTATCCGTTTAAGAAGGTTCCGGCAAACGTCATGGTTCGGACGGTGGAATATTCGCCGCTCGGGTATCTGAAAGGGGCATGGGATCTCATTCAGATGCAGAAAGGGAATCCGGATATCACAGCGGCCAAAGCAATTGATGATTTTGCGGCGGCCACGACGGGAACAGCACTTCTCGGCGTTGGCGCGATGCTTGCCAAGCAGGGAATCCTTCGGGCGACGGGCGTTGGCGACGACAAGGAAAAGGAGCAGCAGAAGAACGCCTTCGGCGCGAAAGATTTCTCCATTCTGGTCGGAGATACGTATATTCCCATTGACAGCCTGACGCTGGCAGGGACAGGGCTATTGACGGGCGCGCAAATCTGGGAAGCGGCGCAAAACGCGCGAAACGGCGACGAACCGATCTCGTTTGAAGATTTTCTCGATGCGCTGTCCAAGATCACAGACCCGGTATTCGAGCAGTCGATGCTCAGCGGCATGGACAGCATTCTGACAACCATCCAGAACTCCGACAACGCGGGAACCGGCGAGCTACTGACCAAGATGGGCGTACAGATTATCGGAAACTATGTCGGGCAGTACGTGCCGACGATCGTGGGGCGTGTAGCGGCCAGTCTTGACAAGAACCAGAGAAGTACGTATCTGGAACCGGACGGCGCTTGGAGTCCGGTGCAGTCTGCCGTACAGGGTGTACAGAAGAAGATCCCGGGGCTTCGGGAGGATATGGCCGTTACCTACGGAAACTGGGGCGTTCCGGTCGAAGGAAACGGGGCAAACGGCTTTGGAGAAGCAGCGTTCAAAGCGGTCACGCCGGTATATCCCTCTAAGCAGAAGACAGATGCAGTGGAAGAGGAAATCGCACGGCTGCATGATGTGAACGCGGAATATTCCAACTTCTACACGAAGCCGCCGAAGAGCATTGCGGTAGACGGGGAGAACATCAAACTGACCTCTGAACAATATGCAAACTACACAGAAACGAGAGGCCAGACGGACTATAATCTTCGGAAGAATATGTTAGATAGTGATATCTACAAGGGGCTTCCGGATAATGTAAAGTCTAAGGCAATGAGCCTTTCGCAGGAGTACGCGAACGCGCTTGGAAAAGAAGCGGCGGGCGTTGGCTATGAAAGCGATGAGAAATGGATCAACGGTCTAAAGGGGAAATCCGACGAGGAAATCGTGAACGCGATTCTTGGACGAGCTGTTGAGAGTGAAAAGTACATCAGCGACGAAGCAAAAAACAAGCTCGGGAATGTGCAGAAGCTCTATGACTCGCTTGCGTATGCCGGGGTATCCGACGATCTGAAAGAATCCGCCAGAAAGAAGGCGGCGGAGTACTTCGAGAATGTGGAAAAGGCGAAATTCGGCTACGAGCTTTCCGAAGAGCAGCAGAAGCTTGAAGGGAAAAACCAGAAGACGCTTGCAGAGTATTTTCTCGACGAGGCGGTCAAGGCCAAATACAAGGACGCGAACAAAGACGGAACGAATCGGGATGAGCTTTTGCAGGCGTACAACGACAACGAGCTGAACGACCGGACGGCAATTGCGGTTCTGTCTGCCCGTGAAGTCGATGCGTATCAGAAGTTCGGAAAGGCCGCAGGCGTTACGCCGCAGATGATGCTTGAAGCGTCCAGCGCGCACGCGAGAATGCACGAAGTCAAAGACATTGACGGCATTGTGACCAGTAGCGTACAGAATCAGTATGACGATTGGCTGGAGTCGAAGAATCTGACCGAAGAACAGAAAAAGGCGCTTCGCATGGGCTTCTACGGGGATACGGTAGATACCTATAACAAACTTGTGGAAGACCTTGATCTTGGAAACATTACGGTCGGAGAGGCGAAGCAGGAACTATCCCCCACATACCAGTATGGCTGGACGCACAATGTCAGCAGCACCGGCGTTCAGATGCGCGATTACATTTCCAGCATGGCGACGTTTGAGAACGCGCCGACAGCGGAAGAACGCGACAAGATGGGCTTTGACAGCAAGTGGGAATGGTTCTGCAATGAGCTGAACAAGAACACAGAGCTGACCAAAGAACAGAAGTACGCGATTGCAATCAGCACAGACCGCTCCATGTCTGAGAAGACCAAGAAGAAAATCGCGAACAAGCTTGGCACGGCGTATGTCGCGCCGACTACGGAAACCGGCAGCGCCGGTGCTTCTTCTGCGGCGGCTGTCAATTCCGGCGTAAGCGCTGCGTCTTCCGGGTACAGCGCCGCAAGCCAGAAAAAGGAGCTGACGCAGGCAGAAAAGGCCTATGAGCGGTTCGGCAAGGCGGCGGGCGCGACGGAGGATATGTACGCGCAGGCGAAGGCCGCAGTGAAGAACATCGAAACGGTCTACGACATGGACGGAAACGTCGTGCGCAGCGCGGAAGACCAGTTTGATTCGTGGCTCGAGCGGCAGGGCTGGACGGAAGACCAGAAGGACGCAGTTCGGGCAGGGTTCTACGCGGACTCGGTGAAGAACCTCCGGTACCTTTCCTCGGAGCTGCGAGAGGGCAATATCAGCGTTGCAGCGGCGAAGAGCGAGTTATCCGCGAAAGCGCAGACCGGATGGACGCACAGTGTCATGGATACCGGCGCGGCAATGGCCGACTACATCGACGCATGGGCGCAGTTCAAGGAGGCACCGAACGCCGACGAGCGGAAAGCGCAGGGATTCGGCACAAAATGGGCGTGGTTCTGCGATTATCTCAACCAGACGGACATGACAGCGGAACAGAAATACGCGATTGCCGTCAGCGTTCAGGATTACGCAGAGAGCACGAGGAGGAAAATCCAGAAGAACGTCGGCTGGGACGGGGTGTCCTCCGCAGAACAAGAGCCACAGGAGGAAACCTACGACATCCGGACGGACGATGGATACCGGGAGTATCTGAGTCTGCTTCTCAAGCGGAAAGACCGGTATGAGGCAAAGGACGGGTCTGTATGGTCGGTCGGAGAAAATGGAGACGTGATCGCCCGGACAAAGGACGGGCGGCAGCTTCGGGCGCGGGCCGTCCTCGGAAGAAACGGCTTTGACGACGAACCGGGCGAGGGATACACGGTCGGCTCGAAGGCGGGGCAGCTTGCGTATAAGATGATGCAGAACGGCGTCATGAAGACGTGGAACGCGCCGGACGGGTGGACTTGGAAGCTGCTTCGCGGGCAGATCATCGCAGAGAAGAACGGGACAAAAATCCCCGTGCGAATGGCCGGGTAAAACAGAAGGGAGCGCCTATGAATGAATTAGAAATGGAACACAGATTGACGGAAACGGAAGCACTGACGCGGGACAACACGCGCCGGATCAATGATCTGGAAGCAGACTACAAGGTCTTACAGGAACTGACTTCGTCGGTGAAAGTCATGGCAGAACAGTTTAAGACGATGAACGAAAAGATCAACAAGATCGACAAAACAGTTCAGCGTCTTACGGGAAAGCCGGGGGCAATGTGGGAGGGGGCGGTGAAAACCATTGTCACGGCGGTAGTTGGCGGAATTATTGGATATGCGCTGTTCAGACTCGGTCTGAAAGCATGAGAAAGGAGTACAGTATGATGAACAAGAATTGGTGGAAGGCTGCGGGTATCCGCGCGGTGAAAACGGTGTGTCAGACGGCGATTGCAACGATCGGCACGTCGGCGCTTTTGAACGAAGTGAACTGGATTGCGGTTGCGTCGGCATCGGCGCTGGCGGGTATCCTGTCGCTTCTGACCTCGGTTGCGGGTCTTCCGGAGGTGGAAAACGAGTGATGCTCATCGGACAGGCGAGCATTGACGAGCGGGGAAAGATTTCCGGCGGCAGCGCCGGAAATCAATCCGGCTGGGAGCTCAATATCAGAAGCTGGTATGCCAACGGCTGGACGCTGGTTTTGAGGCCGAAGCGGCGAGAGATCGCAAAGAAGATGGCGCGCGCCTGCCGGATGGGCGTTGGAAACAAGCACATCGGGTATGACCAGTGGCAGCGGAACACTTTGCGGCACTTTGCAAAGCTTGCGGGTTGGAATCTGGGAGAGATCATGGACGACTGCGAGACGGATTGCAGCGCGTTTATGGCCGTCTGCGCGGAGGCTGCGGGCGTGAACATGGAGCCCGCCTACACGGCAGGCAATGCCCCGGCGACGTTCCAGATGCGGCAGCAGTGGGGCAAGACAGGTGAATTTGAGCTGCTTACAGACCGTAAGTATCTTGATTCGCCGGACTATCTCTTGGAGGGCGACGTGCTCGTCAACGAATCGAGACATACGGCAATGGCACTTGGAAACGGCGAAAAGTCGGAAGGAGAGCTGGAAGTGGTAGAAAAATCGAAGATCATTGTAGACGGCAAGGAGATCGAAGTCGACCGGATTCTCAAGGACGGCACGAACTATATCAAGGTCAGAGACCTTGCGGCGGCGCTCGATTTGGAAGTGTCGAATCAGGGAAGCATTGCGGTTCTGAACAGAAAGTAGGGGAAATATGCAGCGCGGATTGCCATTAAAGCCGCGCAGTGAGTGGGAGCACCTGATTTCTGAATGGATTCACAACGCACTGTATCGGGAGATCATGCGAAGGAATATCTGCGACGGGGAAACGGCAGAGCGGTTGGCCGAACGGTTCGGGTTTTCTGTGAATGGTATGAAGGGCATTATCAAACGATGCACGGAAGTTTTATTGAAGGCACGCCAAGACCGGTGCCGATCGCGCCCAGCGTCACGCCGA
>OQVZ01000852.1_pt1 | contig 11535 bp, 2 predicted proteins | sample 1691571 | NCBI WGS metagenome assembly OQVZ01 (sample SAMN03418261, study PRJEB22391) | human gut metagenome | biome: human-gut; feature: organic feature; material: feces | host: Homo sapiens | place: Tanzania | collected 2013-01
TCAGAACTAAGTTCTTGCTTTCTTTAAGCAAGTCAATATATTTTTGATACATCATATCGTTGTCTATTTTTGTTTCAACAGGTTTACTTTCAATGACTTTATTGTCTGTACCTGTGTTTTTTAATATTTCTCTATGATACCACAATACCGTTTGAGCAGTAAGTGGCATACTTTGAATACATCCATTTTTCTTTAATTCCTTATTGATTGAGTAAACCAATTCCTCCTCTTTCTCAATCTCTGGAATAACATATTGTTCCAGTAATTCGTAAAAATGAACAAGTTTATGACCAGCCTTTTGGGACTTAATCTCTAGAAGCTCACATAAATTCTTATAGACGTCATCTTTATAAAAAGTATATTTCTGAGGATTATGGAATGCCAAGAAACAACTGATAAGTCGTTCATCACACATTGCACTCGTATGATTGGTAAACTTTGCTTTGATCTTATCATCCCATAATGTTTTGCAACTTTCAGTAAAATTTTCTACTCTTTCTTGTAAAAGAATGTTTTCATCAAACAGTGCTCTAAAGAGTTTTCGATACTCTTCTGGTTCATATTTCGCAAAATTTCTAATTGCGGTAATTTGCGAACTATAACATAGATTTTTTAGTACAAGAGAATTAATCTCTTTAGAAAAATCTACAGCATTAGGGTCTGGGTGTCCATTTTGTTTGGACACCAATTCCCATTTATATAATTCTTCTAAGTTAGAATCACCATTTAGTCCATATTGGATTTGGTGATTCTTGAATAATGTGACTATATCTTTTAAATTCATTTTGTATCTTCTATTGTTACATCAAATTTTATATCCTGGTTCCTGCAGATGTCTATTTCTGTATCGTAGGTGATGGTGGACAGATTGTACATTTTTCGCTCACCTGGAGCATTGTAGATAAACCATCCGTTCATAAAACCACCGTCAGGATAAATACATAGTTTCTTTCCTGCGCATTCAAATGTGAGGACTCGCCAATGCGTAAGACTACGTCTTGGTGCTGAAACAACAGGGGAGAGAGTACCTTCTATTCCATCCTCGTATTCCAATCCTTCAACTAACTCGTTTGCCAGGTTCTCCAGCCAAGAGTCACGGTCTTCTGACGTAGGCTGATTGGCTCCAAGATTATCACGCTTTCCGTTGTCACTATTGTATCGCTCAACCAAGAACTCCAAGTTATAAGGAGAACCAATCTTCTTAATGAAGTACTTGATAGTTTGTGAACACAAGATGATGGAGAGGATGCTCTTCATGTGCTCATCTTGATAAGACACGTTTACTATAGATTCTCTGTTAGCCTGACAATGAGCAACAAATGTTGAGACTATCTGCGAAGCTCTATCGTCAATGATACCAGCAAGACCTGATGTCTTGATGATTGTTGGATCACCATCAACAAGTTTGAATATCTTGGTTGTTGCATCTACAATATCAGTCTTTATAAACTTTGCCTTGCTTGCGAAGTTATTGGTACGGATATAGTATATGGTGCCATTTCCCCACTTGTCGTTCATTGTGATATGGTTAGGATTGTTTGTAAAATACAATCTGCCATCAATGTATGCCAAAGGGTATAGTCCATTTCCTGTAAATGGATTCTTTATTTCCATCACTTCGTTTGTCCAGCCCTTAATAGAACGGATCATGCTCATCGCCGGTGTAGGTATTGCTATTTCAGTATTCTTTACTACACAGAAAGATGTCTGCTGACCATGAGGAGCAAAATAGTTGAAGAACTGACCTTTCCAACAATGGTCTGTGCCTTCATACTCCCAGCTTGCATAGTCATCATCAACGAAAATGAACTTTTCGTTCTGTGACAAAGCAAAAGTACGTTCCATCTTGGCAAGAGAAGTTTCTGTAGCACTTTCTCCGAATACACTCAATACAGCATTTGGCAGAACTTTTCTTGCAGAGCGTTCCTCTTCAATCCATGCCTTTGCAGCATCTATATCGATATGATTGATATAGTGTAGCGTGAACTTGTCTATCAATGCCTCCTTGTTGCCTGAATGAATTGCAGCCTCAATGATAGTGTAGGCACGTTCTATAGCTGACTTCATCAAGTCCATAGCAGCCAACTGGTTAGAATAACCGGAACCGCCTGGATTCGCATCAAATATACAAATATGTCCATTAGGCGTAATTGTAAAGTCAAGATCTGTACGCTCAACATTCAATTCTTCAGACAAGGCTCTTGCAAAGAGCAATCCGAGAGTGATGAGCAGATCTTCTTCTTCATTACGACTGTTAATCCAGTCTTTCTGGAAATGACGTATTCTAATCTCTGTATAATCTGTTTGGATGGTGTCACCCAAAACTACGTTTCGCTTAATGTAATCAATACTGCCACATCCCAAACACTTATTCGGTTTCGGACCTTTTTTCACAAGTGCAAAGTGATAATCAGGCTTATCCGTATCTTTTGATGCGATAGGATTCATTTCGTTTGGTAGCTTATCTGGGTCACTTGATGAGACTGCAGGCCAGCTTTCAAGCACAGTCTTTCCGCATTTGGTACAATGACAATAGCCAAATCCTGTACCTTCATTATAATACAGTATCTGACCATTTCCACTTTCTCTACTGCTACGGGTGTCAAAAAGGTGTGGCTCAATACGATCCTGCTTCCATTCATCAGCACCAATCAACTGTGCACTTACACGAGTATATACATTCTGGTCAAGAATTCGACTTGCCGATTCATTCATATCTGGAATAAATTCTGCAGGTTGCAACAGGTCGAGTTCTGTACTTGCACTAACTCTCCATTTCTCTAAAGAGTCCAATTCCTCTTTTGTATCAATCACCACTTGCTCACGGTTGAAGTATAGCTTTTTGAATGTTACTTCAGGTTTGAAGAAGTTGGTGTATCTGATACCACGCACGATTCTTACCATACCATCTCTTGCAATAGGATTGCCTGGTGCATATTGTGACAATGCTGTACGAAGAGGGTATGATGGATTCGATGGTGTAACCAGCGTGTATGATGTCTGTGATGAAGAATTTATATCAAACTCTACCACGTTCACAGGCATATTGGCATTTGGCGTAAAGCGATGAGTTGCCCAATATGAAAGCAAACGGGAAGCTAATGGTTCAATGAACTTCATTTCAAAGAATGCCTGCTGTTTTGCACTCTTTGCCTTCTTGTATGGTTCTGCATAATCCTGAATGCGCAATTCCAGTTCAGAATAGCATTTCTCGTTCATTTCACGAGCTTTGGAAACGACATACTGAGGCGGACGGCTACTAAAGATAGTGCCGTCTAACAGAATTCGTATCTTTCTTCTCAAATCATCACTCAGCGACTCGCTGCATTTATTGTTGAATGCCTCATAAGGTGTACCAGTCTCGTCACCCAATCCATCCAATGGGCTAATAGGAGCATTATCTGCTTTTTTCTTAACCTTGAAGTGGTTACTTTCACCATCAGGAACTATCTGATAATTAGTATAGTAACTGATTACTTGCTCTGTGATACTGCCACCAGCCATTCCAAAAACGCCAAATTCTCTAATGAGGAAAGAGTTAATATGACGTTGAATCACCTGGGCACTATTCAGATCAACAGTAGGCGAGTTGACGTTGCGCATGATGACATTCTCCATAGGATTCAGCAATGTCCTTATACCTACAGCGTCAGATCCACACAGTGTAACACAGGCACTACGAACCTGGCCGCGTCGTCCACTACGACCGGCTCTCTGTTTATAGTTTGAAGGCATTGGTGGGACAGAAGTCATCATCACTAATTCCAAGTCACCGAGGTCAACACCCATCTCCATTGTTGTAGAACAAGCAAGGATGTTGAGTCTATGATCCTTGAAATCTTCTTGTACCTGACGACTAATCATCTTATCCACCTGTGCTGTATGCTCAGCCTGAATGAAGAGTTGAGGAAATTGATGAATTTGAAGGAGACGATCTGAAAATGAACCGTTTTCTCCCCATAAATCATTATTCCAGAGAATCTTACGATTATCTTTAGCCCATTCTTCTATAACCTCATCAGCAGGATTAGGATTCATGCTATGGTTATGATAAGGGTAGGGAACCCATTTTTCATGAAGCTCTTCTTTCAAAGCTACTGGTTCGCCGCCTATGACGTATGGCGAATAACCATGAAACGCAATCTCTAAAGGGCGAAGCCATTCTACATGGTGTCTGCTTCCTGACTGGTTGGTGTCACACAAATACACATCTTCATAAAGTTTGAAGCCAAGTTTGGCAAGATTCAATCGATATGGTGTTAAAGGTATATCGTTTATAACCTCGTCTTTATCTTTTACTTGATGATGTATTTCTTCATCATAGTGCGTACTATGCTCTAAAAGATGATATTTCAACTTGAGCTCATTCCACATGCAATCAATAACGTTCTGAATGTCAAGTTTATAACTGACGATAGCATTTGTTATAGATATATGCTTTTCCTCAGCTATAAGTTTTGCAAGCAGACGGATAATACGTGATTTGTTGCTTCCTTTATCTTTGATTTCTGGCTTGTGAACTGGACGACGTCTTGCCTTTTGAGTTGCAAAACGTACGCACTTGAAGATGTCTATAGAATCTCCATCATTCATTTGAAGAAAAACAGATTCATTTGAACGTACCGTCAAATCAAGGAATATTTTCATAAGGGCATACCAATCCTTCTTTGTAATTTTATTTTGATCTGATAAGAGCCCGTTGAATATTTCTATCTCATCAGGAAGTTTGTCTTCCAATGCCGATTTCAAGTCTTCATAGAACGATGTGAAAAGTCCCATTGTTTCCGGAGCTGCGGCAGTCAGAGGTCGTTTTGCCAAATATTCCACCATGAGGGATAGAATATATTTACGTTTCGTCTCTGGCTTTATATTGCCATCTTCATCAAGTTCTGGGCTCAGTTCAGAGCGTTCGGCAAACTGCTGACAGAAAATATCTGCCAGCCTATCATTGATAAGCACATCTAATATGTCTTGCCATGACAAAAACTGATTAGGCTTCAACTCATTGAGTAGTGCCTGAATAGCTTTTTCATCGCTACCTTCAAGAATGTCCAGTTTTTCTTCTGCATCCTTGTGCTGAGGGTCTTTTCTACCAGTGGTATCGTAAATATTTTCGAAGTGCTTAATAGCCTCTTCCTTTGTCATACTGCCAGCAGTAGCCATTCTGCATAACTCATGATACAAAGTACCATAGACCCACAGACGTTCTTCTTCCAAGTTCTGCTTAATGGTACTACGAGCTGCCATTTGGCGACTATCCACAAAACTGATATATTGCTGACCCTTATGCAGGTATATCTTGGATTCATCTTTTGGCTTTCCTTCAGTCATCAAGTCGAGAGTTGAAGGAGCGATCAATCTGGAGATAAAATCAGGAGCAACACGGAACTTTTGCAGTTTCTTAGCATCTTCTTCGTCAGTTTGAATCACATCGGCATTGTCTTCGTCCTGCTTTGCCTGTTTAGTCAGCTTCGTACCACAATAAGGGCATTGGCAATGAGCATTTGCAATGATTCTCCAACCTTTTGGTGCCGGATTGCTTGCGGTTACATTCAGCAGTCTGTTACCCTTAATAATATAAGGTATATTGTTGTCATATTCTGCATTCTCACTTTTTGTAGTACCAAATACATAGAGAGTTTTGCCAGTATCTTCTGTATTGTCAAGATCGAACATATCGCTATCATCCATAGTAATAGACTGATAGCCAATGCCGTCATCATACTTCACTTCTTCTGCAATGGCAACATATTCACCGCAATGCTTGCAACGACTCATTTCCAATAGTGGTGCATCGTCTTTGCTCCTCTGTCCCGATTTGTTTTCCAAATAGACACGGAAACTACCATCCTCGGTATAGTGTGAGTCTGCAAGGTCAACATACAGACCATGGTTTGGTACACGGTAGAAGTAATGTACTTTCACACGCAAGTCTTCCAAGCCCATGTCTTCTGCTTTTTGACACATCTCGTCCAGTCTCACCAGTTTCTCCTCGATAGTCTCACCTTCCGTTATCAAGTCATCGAGTTTGATATATCCGTCATGATTATCGTTGATAAGCTTAAGCCAATACTCTTTGTCCTCTTCAGGAATGACATCGATGCCTTTACGCTTACCATCCACATATTTCACCTGGTTAGTCTGCAATCCGGTGATACCGGCAATGAAATCCTTCAGTTCTTCCTTGGCATTCTCGCTACCATTGCCGATGGTTGCGGATGATGTAGCAAATCGTACCTCATCAGTAGTCACGCCATAGGCCATGAGTACACGTCTGATCAGCATGGCAATCTCAGCAGCTCCAGCACCAGTATAGGTGTGAGTCTCATCCAGAGCAATCCATCTCAGTGTGCCTTCTCCTTCTTCTTCCTGCTTTTCATGAATCAGTTTTCTATCCTTATCACGCAGCAAGATGTATTCCAGCATGGTTGGGTTAGTCAGAAGAATATTTGCAGGGTGTTGACGCAATTCGGCGCGAGTGGCTATGACATGAGGGAATTTTTCCTCAATGACATTTCCATCTTCATCCCTGGTTATACCACGGATGGCATCAATCTTACGGAGAACTTTTTTGTAATTCTTATCCTCTTCTTTAGGAAGAAACTCTGGCATATCACCATTGTAAACAGCAAAAGTGAGATTTGTTCCTGCCAGCAGCTTTTCCATACGTGCCTTCTGATCCTCCATCAACGCATTGAGAGGGTAGAGGAAGATGGCCTGCACCTGTTCTGGTATATGATGTTCTATCAGATCCTGTACAAGAGGGAGCATGAAACACTCTGTCTTACCTGAACCTGTTCCTGTTGTCACAACGATACTCATATTCTTGCCGTCAGGAGTCTTCTCCTTCAACAAAGTCTTCCAGCACTGATACTGGTGTTCATAAGGTGGATAGTATGTATCTGCATTAGGCATACATTTCTGCCAGAGTGTACCCACCATTTCTTTAGCCTCGGCTTCGTGTTCTGGATAGACAGTCTCGTAGCTGTTCATGCATTGTACCAATGGCATAGCATCCTTAGGAGCGAATACCTCAGGGATTATCATCTTCAACTGATTGATATATCCCTTTTGGCTTTCGTTCCTTGCTTCACCGCACCACATGGCAGCAAGAGTTTTCTCTACTGCTGTGCGGTTGTTTTTATATAGTTCTGCAAATCTGAATTTTTGCTTCATATCTTGATATTCTAATTTTCATTTGAAACTATAGCGTGACTCATCTCGCTAAATTTATATCTGCACTCATCAAAGTCTTTCAGAAACTCTTTCAAGTTTTCATATTTTCCCAAGGCATCTGGGTTATCTTGTATGAGTTTGAGAGCCTTGTCTGCAACTTCCTCTATCTTTGGCCAGACATCAAAAGTCCAGTATCTTTTTAGAAACTCTTTCAGACAACTCTCCTCTCGTTCATCCGAACACTTTGGCGTTTTCTGGAAGAATGCTGTTACCGCTTCTTTCAACTTGCTTACCTCGCCAGCATCTTCTGCCAAATCTTCAATCTGGCTGATCCACGCTTCTCTTGGTAAAAGCATCCAGTCGAAGTGGAACTCTACGGCAAACTGATACAGATTTTCAATGTCGGTATCGGTTAGCTGATAACCACGCTTCTTGACAAGAGGGAGAAATATATCTCTAATTTGTCTGCCTGCTTTCACCACTTTTATGAGTGGATTGAAGAGGAAGAAGTATGTTTTGTGTTCAGCTACAATCTCAAAGCAATAAAGCGCATCGACTACTATCTGCGATTTCTTTCCTCCCCAACCAGACTTTACCTTTTTTATATAAGGCAAGGCATAATGCCGTGGAAAAGAATTGGATTTCAAGCTTTGGAATACGATGCCATCACCTGAGAGCTCGTTGCTGTTAGCTACAGCTACAGGATCTGTTTTGTAGTTCCATGCATATAAATCTGTCGGTGCATCTAAAGCCTTTGATATATATACTTTCAGATAATCCAGAGGAAACTCTTCTATAAGTTCATCAGCCGGCATTGCTAATTTGTAGTTATCTACAGAAAGATTAGGGTCATTGAAGGTAGGGAAACCATAGAACATTCTATTGTTCTTTTTGATTTGATATTCCTTCACGCCATTTTCCGAGAAATCTCTTATAGAGAACTGGTTACAGTTGATGAGAGGTATGTGTATATCCTCTTCTTTGCCAGCGTAACTCACAATATGATTTTTCCCATTGCTATCCTTTTGGGATAGTTCACGCATAATGATAGGACGATATACGTCCACCAAAATTTGTGCCTGGTCATTTCCAATTTTCAGCTGTTTGGTATCAGGCTCACGCACACCCAGTAACTTTTCAAAGTTATCTTGTATGTCATCTACACCTTCCAAAGCTGTACAGATACGCATATGTTCGAAATCACGCCAGATAGGTTGCTGTCCGGCAGAGACAGGAGTGAAAGGTACATAATACACGTGCGGTTTGAATACGATACCTTTCACAGTCACTCTTAGGCGAATAGCACCTTGTTCCGGTTCTTCTTCGTTCCAATCCACATAGCGTGATCCTTTCAGCCATTCCAGATCGTAGTCTGTTACAGGTTCGCCTTCCTTTGAAGCACCTGTAGCATAATGTCGTACTTCCAGACCACTGCGTCCGAAAAGAACAGGGAGACTGTCTTCCTGCATAACTTCGTCATCGTAGTCTGTATCGATATACTTGTAGAGCACAAAGACATTATCCTTATACTTGATGGTCTTCAGATATTTCTTTGTAACTACTTGGTATAGTCCATTACGGTTGAAGAAGGGTGGCAATATCTCCTTGCCATCCGGACCAACCAATATCACCTTATCATTGATAGGGCACCAGCAATAGTCTTTTCCGCATTCTTCTCCATTTCTATAATGCGCATACACCACTGGCAACTCTTTGTAAGGTTCTGCAAGATGATAGGCCGAAGAGAATATCACGGCAGTTGCAGTCTGTGGATTCTTTCTCGTGCTGAACTTATTGCTTGTCTTAGGCAGGGCATACACCTGCATATAGTCTGCCACATGCAGTTCTTGCACAACTCTTGTCACGGAAATGCTTGTACCGTCAGCCTGATTTTCGTCGTACTTCATCACCATCTCAACCTTGTCGAAATGGCATACAGGAACATCGGTATAGGTATTCTCGTCGATTTTGTTTACCGATAAGAAACCAGTCTTTTCACTTCCTGTATTATCATATTTAAACAGAGGTTCCTCTGTTTTATCTATTTTCTGTACATAGCGTCCATTATCCTTGAATCGCAGATAAAAGCGTATTCTGCCTACTTCTTCAGGATGTTCAATTCCCCATTCTGGTTTAAGCAGTCTGTCGTAGCCTATATATTGTTTTTTACCTCCACCTATCTCTTCTGGCTTCAGTTTCACTCTCAGGTGGCGAACCATCTGGTTTCTGCTTGCAGTATAGGCAATCACCCATTCAAAGTCAAACTTATTTTTCTTTGCCATCTCGTCAGCTTCCAGAATCTTGTGGAGTAACTGCGGTATGCAGGTTTCTTCACGATTCATGTCTTCCTTGGCAAAAGGAGCCTCTTTTTCCTTGCTGAGAATACAGTCCAGGTATTCATAAAGACTATGCTTGCGTGCTATTGACTCTTGGAAGGCAACAGCACGGTTACGGTCTTTCAAATCATCCAGCTCTATTTCTTCACCATGGAATATTTTGCAAAGTTGGGGTAGGAGCGCATCATTCTTATCTCGTTTCAGCTCTGCTTGTAAAGCCAGTCCACCCAATACCTGCAACGATTCCAACCATCGATAAGAGGTCTTGTCTGGATTTGTGGATGCGTTATAAACGAAGGTGTTGGCATCAATCTTTGCAAGTTGGTACAACTTCTTCAATTCTTCTGTGCTTAGGTTTATAACCTTGTTGTCATCCATGGTGTCAGCACCCTTATAAAAGCGTTTGTACCACTCTGCAAAATACATCACTAATATGACAGCGAAATCCTCACTTAGCAGATGATGATAATCATTACTATGTGAGGAGATGCTGTCGGCTATAGCCGTTTCAAGGATATAGAACTGCTCTAATGATAGTCTGAGCTCCCAGACGTAGGGGCGACCTACGTCTATTTGCTTCCTAAGTTGTTCTTGACACTTAGGTAAGCATGCCAGCAGTTTTTTATCCTCTTCTGTATATGGAGTTGTTGCCATAATCCTTACCAATTTTGTTTGACACTTTATACTATTTTACTTTCCAATAGCCAGCTTTTGTTGAGCCAATGCGTTCAATTCTTCCTTCTCGTTTCAGTTTTGCAAGCTGTTTCTTGATACCATCTTCGGAAATTCCGATGATTTCTGCTAATTCTTTTCTGTTTGTTTTTGGATTTTCCTTTAGAATATGCAGAATCTTTTCTTGGGTACTATTTTCTTTTTCTTGGGTACTTTTCTTGCTTTCTTGGGTACTTTTCTGGGTACTTTTCAGTTCTTCTTTTCTCCAGACCGTCACCTTAAACTCTTTACCATTAACATCATTTTCTATCTCGATTTCTGGATATTCTGCCAATATTCGCACAATGCCCGAACCGATGCCTCTATAATGCAAGGCATTAGTGGCAAAGGTTGCCATATATGGATTACGTTGATAGGTTTTGCCATTACGAATATCCTCTTCGGTCAGCCCGCCTGCCAAAGCACCAGGGCTGATAATCTCAACTCTGTTGTCGAAGATAAATATTCTTATTGGTGCAGAACGTAGCAGGTCTCTATGTACCAGTGCATTCTGCAATACTTCCTCCAGCACTTCCTCTGCAATTTCCAATTTGCCTAGTGTATTGAATGAAGCTCCCTTTTCTTGTATGTTATGCAAATTTGATTTCAAGAAAGCCATGCTTTTTTCATATATCTGTGGCATATTACCAACTATCTCTTTTGTGTCACGATATTGTGTTCCGGCAAGTTCATTTCCAAAGAATGATACGGCTTTCACCATAAATGTAGGGCAGTAGTATTCCGGATGTTTACCGAAAAAGAGATAGCCTGCAAGCGTTGGAGTTCCATTATGATTGAGCACGTGAATATTCGTCAGCATCTGCCCTGCATTGTCTGATAGTTTGTCAAGATCCAGTGCATAAACTTTCTTCAGATAATCATTAAGTGCATAGCGGTCGAGGTCATCGAAGTTTGTTTCCTGAACCCCTGCAGCATCTGCCTGATAACTGCCTGAGTCTTGGAATAGAGACAATATTTCCGCGTTTTCTGTTATGCGTCTTTTGTCTGCTCCTTGTTTTACCCATATTTCTCCATTCAGATTTTTATAGGGTTTGTTCTTTCCTTGAGCCACAACGCATACCAGGAAATGCTTGCTATCAGCGCGTACCACATCGGTGGTGATGTAAATGGTTGGGCGTACTTGTTCATTGGCAGCATTGCCCAGTTCACGACTGATGGTTTGTATTTCATCGTAAGACAAGCCTATCAGTTCGCCAGTCTTATCTTTAATGCCAAAGAATATCTGTCCGCCAAGGCTGTTGGCAAATGCAATCATCTCCTTGGCGATTTCTTTCTGCCCAGTAAACTGCTC
>OQVZ01000855.1_pt1 | contig 11521 bp, 11 predicted proteins | sample 1691571 | NCBI WGS metagenome assembly OQVZ01 (sample SAMN03418261, study PRJEB22391) | human gut metagenome | biome: human-gut; feature: organic feature; material: feces | host: Homo sapiens | place: Tanzania | collected 2013-01
ATGCGGCGCGCCTTGCAGGAGGTGGCGTCGTACCTGACGGTGTTCGCCAGACCGTCCCAGCGTCCGGCGTTCCTGCGGGAGCTGGTGGCGCTGGCGGACGAGCTGTACGCCTACCGCGTTGCGCCGCAGGAGCTGATGGAGCAGGTACAGGCCATCCCCGGCGCGGCGGGGGACAAGCTGCGCTCCACGGCGCTGCTGTTCGGCGCCTATGACGCCCGGCTCCACGGCGGCGGGCGGGACGCCCGGTCGCGGGTGCAGAAGCTGTGCGACGCGCTGCCGGAGTCCCGCTATCTGGCGGGCAAGGATGTGTACATCGACGGGTTCTCCTACTTCAACCGTGTGGAGGAGGACATCATCGCCGGGATGCTGCGGCAGGCGCACAGTGTGACGGTGACGCTGCTGGGGGACGACAGCGACACGCAGCTGTTCCGCAACGGCGTGGAGCAGCGGAGGCGCTTGCAGCGCCTGGCAAAGGAACACGGCTGCAAGTGTGAAGTGATAAACCTTGTCAGCTGTGACAATACGGCGCTCGGACATCTGGAACGCCACTTCTTCGGCACGGACGAGCCGTGGGAGGGCGATACGCCGCCCATCGCGCTCTATCAGGCGCATACGGCCTATTCCGAGGTGGAGTATGTGTCGGCGCAGCTGCGCCGTCTGGCGCAGGGCGGCGTCCGCTGGCGGAATATGGCGGGGGTCCCCTGCTCCAAAGCTTTCTTGATAACCCCTATAAGCTTAAAATAGCTGTTTGTCCCATCAGACTCCTCAGCCATATTAAGCACATACGTATTCGTTTCGCCAGCATCATCTTGAACTGTATGCACCGTTTCTACATTAAGATAACTTATTGCTCCTTTAGACAGTTTCAACAACGGATCTACATCTCTGACCTGTAATGACTGAATGCCAAAATCAGCTACCTTCAGCATAGAAGCAATCGCACTGCGATAATCACTATCCTTGAGCTGCTCTGCATTAACACCATACGCATCTGCTACTGAATTTTTAGTAATAATCTGGCACGAAGCAAACCACTCCAAAACAGGTATTACCTTGCTATAGCTCCAATTGGAAGCAACAGAAAGATATAACTTATTAGCTGATGTACGCTCTTTCAGCACCGTCTGCTCCTCTATATCGCTCGTAAAACGATACTCCGAGCAGTTATTACGCTCAAATATAAGTGCTTGCCTTCCGTTAGGATAATAATATAAGTATTCTTCTACTACTTCCTTATCCGTAACAGCAAAACCATAGGTATACCTTATACCTTGAGTAATAAAGATAACCTCAAATCTAGTCGGCTGGCTTGGGGTAAGCTTGTCAAATTTAAAAGGAATACGCTCAATGCTCTTATGCAGCTGTTTTTCGTGCGAAGTCAGAACGTAATTAACCATAAACCAAAATGCATTAAGGACATTTGACTTGCCAGACGCATTAGCTCCATAAATAACAGAGGATTTTAGATACCGTTTGCCTTTATCCTCAATCAAAGCTTCTTCATGCTCATTATCCTTGCTTGCTAGCATAGACAAGACGATTTCTTTTTTTATGGACAGATAATTCTCCACGCTAAACTGAATAAGCACAATTCTCACCTCCAAAATACTCTATACTATAATTATAGAGCTATTTTTGTGAGATTTCAACGAAAACAGTATATAGATCCGTAAATTTCCCTTTATCATCTTGATTAATGCATCACTGTAACATTTCGCAAGGAACAATTTTACAAAGCTAAAAAAGCTGTTTCCACTCAAACATGGAAACAGCTTTTTCTTCTTGGTGATCCCGGCCACGCGTACCCGCAGGGTGGAATCGAACTGGCGACTTTTCCTCTCGGGTAAGCATGTACGGCAATCTTTTTTTGTGGTGATCCCGGCCAGAATCGAACTGGCGACCTACCGCTTAGGAGGCGGTTGCTCTATCCTACTGAGCTACGGAACCATAACGACAGCTCAGGCAAAACTCAAGCCCTTCCGCCCAAGCTGTACTAGATATTATACCGCAAAAACAAAATACTGGCAATGAGGAAATAGCAAGTTATGCGTCAGCACGCTTTTCCTCTTTTTCTTTCGCCAAAAATTCCGCCACAGCAGGTAGATTATCAAAAATAAACTGCTGCGCTGGCTGCGGATAAAAGTTAATATAATAAACCTCTCCGGTTGCTTGTCTTACACGCTTTTCGGTAACAATACCCAACGCAGAACCCTTTTCTGTCGGAATTTTATTGCGTCCGTCCTCAGGCACCTGCAGATAACCTGTATTTTCCAACCATCTGCCAAGCTCCACCGTGGTAAGATTATGCATTTCCTTATATGCAAAGGTGTCATTAATATATTTCACAAGCTTTGTGATATTGGCAGCTTCAGTCATAGGCTGCAGCCTGCGTATGTCATCCTGCTCCACAACAAAGCTGTTTTTGACTGCCTTAGGAGTTTTGGGGGCAACCTTAAAGCTCGTGCTCTGCGACACCAAATTCATAATCTTGCCGTAAACAGCAATAACTTCTGCCGCATCGGCAAGCGCCTCTTGTACCTGCGCGCTCTGCACAACCTCCAGTGAAAGCTCTTCTTCGGCAAAAGGATGTCTGTTTTGGCTCATACGGTGAATAACATTGTAAGCATTGCGTAATTTGTTGATATCAAGCATCTGCATTTCTCCTATTCTTCACACAGTTTTTATAAACAAAAAGGCAGACTCTACTACATAAAGAGTCTGCCCTAAAACAAGCAGCAGTTAATGTGCCTCTGCCAACACTTCAGCGGCAATATCGTCCGCCATTCCCGGAGGCATGCTCCATTCCACACGCACGCCGGTTTTACCCCAAAGACGGGTAAGCGCTACCTGAAACGCCTCCATACTGGAAAGCGGCTCCAGCGTTATCGTAGCAAAATCACGAATAGTATCACCCTGCGGCACATCCAGGCTCAACGGAGTTGCCAGATACTTTTCAACAGCAGCCTTAGCTTCAGCCACTGCTTCCGGCAAGGTTACTACAGCAGTCTTATCTGCTTCGTTATATTCGACATAGCCATAATGGCAATTATAATTCAAGGTTACAGCATAATTACTCATTTCAATCCCCCTCTGCTCTTGTTACTAATTATAACAACTTAAGCACATAATATCAATATAAGGATTTAAGTAAGCAATTAAAATATAAGTCTTTCTTAGCCTGTAATCCTTGATAAATATAATGCAGCACTATTATCTGCGGCTGAATACAGGCTGCAGACGCTTTTCCATCGGCAGCTTGTCGGCAGTCACCGCCAGCTGTGCCATCTCGTACAAGGTGCTTTGTGCGCTTACAGGCTCCAGCTTGTTGCGTACACGACGATAGCTGCCGTTGGACTGCATCATATGTGCGCCAACATTATCACGCAGATACAAGTCCAGCAGTGCTTTAATGCGACGGATATGCTCCTCGGTTTCTACCGGGAAGAACAGCTCTACGCGGTCATTAAGGTTACGCGGCATCCAGTCGGCACTGGAAAGATACAGCTGCTCATCCCCACCGTTGGCAAACCAGAAGATACGACTGTGCTCCAGCTGACGACCTACAATACTGCGTACCGTGATATTGTCGCTGATGCCTTCGATACCCGTGCGCAGACCGCAGATACCGCGCACAATCAGGTCAATATGCACGCCTGCGGCAGAAGCTTCGTACAGCTTCTGGATTACCGGTTGGTCAATCAGCGAGTTCATCTTGGCAATGATATGTCCTTCACGGCCGGCACGCACCATAGCAATTTCATTATCAATCAGCGCGTAAATCTTCTCGCGCAGTCCCAACGGCGCCATAACCAGCTTATTCCAAACCGGCGGTTCGCTGTAGCCGCTGAGCAGATTGAAGAAGGCCGAAGCATCGCTGCCGAATTCATCGTTCGCCGTCATCAGGCCAAGGTCAGTGTATAATTTTGCGGTACTGTCATTATAGTTACCTGTGCCCAGATGCAGATAACGCTTAATGCCGTTATCCTCCTTGCGTACGATAAGAATAATTTTGGCATGCGTCTTCAAGCCTACCAAGCCGTAGATAACGTGGCAGCCGGCTTTTTCCAGACGACGCGCCCAGAGGATATTGTTTTCCTCATCAAAACGCGCCTTCAGCTCTACCAGTACCGTTACCTGCTTACCGTTTTCCGCAGCGCGCGCCAGCGCAGCAACGATAGGACTGTTGCCGCTCACACGGTACAGTGTCTGCTTAATCGCCAGCACCTGCGGGTCATCGGCAGCATCGCTCACCAGCTTAACTACCGGGTCAAAGCTTTCATAGGGGTGATGCAGCAAAATATCATTTTCACGGATAGCGGCAAACAAATCGCTGTCATTCGGCAGCTCCAGCGGACGCTGCGGCACAAAGGGCTCATACAGCCACGGCCACATGCCCTTCATACCGATAAATTTAAAGAAGCAGGTCGGGTCCAGAGGTCCGTTGATTTCATAAACCTCCATCTCCGTAACATCCAGATTTTCCTCCAGGAACCTTTTAATACGATTATTATTCGTTTTGAAGATTTCCAAGCGAACCGCAGCGCCACGCTTACGCTTACGCAGCGATTCCTCAACCTCCTTCATCAGGTCAACGCTGTCATCCTCTTCCAAGTCAAGGTCACTGTCACGCGTTACTCTGAAGGAGACCATATCAAGAATATGGCAGCCCTTGAACAGATCGTGGCAATGGCTGGCGATAATATCCTCCAAAAATACGAAGGTACGCTTGCCCTCAGGCTCAACCTCCACAATGCGGTCCAGTACGCTCGGCACCTGAATCAGGCCCATGCTGTGCTCGCCGTCGGCCTTAATCAGCTCAACAGCAAGGTTCAGAGTTTTATTGGCCAAAAACGGGAAGGGACGCGAAGCATCTACAGCCATCGGCGTCAATACCGGGAAAACTACCTCGCGGTAATATTCCTCCAGCCAGTCCTTGCCCAGCTCGCTCAAATCCTTAACACGACGGAAATGCAGCTTCACCGCATCCATTTCTGCCATCAGCGCAATCAGCGATTTTGTCTGAGTGCGCACCTGCTCATGCGCTGCCTGCGAGATAGCCACCAGCTGCTCATGCACCGACATACCGGAAGCATCGCGCTTTTCTACGCCGCTATCAAAATTGCTCCACAAACCGGCTACGCGCACCATAAAAAATTCATCAAGGTTAGAAGCCGAAATGGCGATAAACTTCAAACGCTCCAGCAACGGTGTTTCCTTAACCATCGCTTCCTTCAATACGCGCAGATTAAATTTCAGCCAGCTCAGCTCGCGGTTATAAAAATACTCAGGCTTTGTCAAATCTAATTTTTCCATCACTTATTCACCCGTTCCAAAATCGGTTCAATACCGTAAACTTCCTCAAAGAAAGTTGATTTATCATCAAATGTCCAGATTTCCAACGTCAAATCCTCTTTACTTGCCGCCAGAACCTTCAGCTTATTATCCTTCAGCGTTACACTGCAGCTGTGAATTTTTTGCATATAGCTGCGGTCCAAAGCATCTGCCAGACGCACAATAGCAGCCAGCTTAGCCACAACCGGCACCAGCTCCTTTTCCACCTGCGGAGCAAGCGTATTGGTCTTGTCAAACAGCCTGTTGGCATGATAATACGAGGCCAGAGCTACGATTTTCTTATCCTTCTCGCTCAAGCCGATAATATCCGTAGACATAATCAGCTGATATGTATAGATAGAGTGACTGCGCATGCAGATGTATTTGCCTATATCATGCAAAATGCAAGTTGCACGCAAAAGCAGGCGCTCATGCTCACCCATGCCGTAAGCCTTGGCAATCTTATCGAAAATGATCAGCGACAGACGCTCCACCTGCTGGGCATGCTTCTTGTCATACAGATAACGGCTGCCGATGGTATGGAAAAGGCTGATAAGCTCCTGCTCCAGCTCCTTGCGCATCACAGGATTCGTTTTATTGCCGATATGCAGCAGCTGGATACCGTCGATAAAGCGGTCTGCCGTAATAATAATTTCCTTGGCGGGAATCAGATGCAGCAGCTGTTCATAAAGCAGCACTGTAGGCAGTACAAGCTCCGCAACATTTTCCGGCAGCTTATATACCTGAATCAGCTGCGGCAGGCTCATCTGACGCATGCTGTCGAAAAAGGCATGGAAATCCGCCGCCTTGATGCGATGCACCAGTTGCTTTTCATCCAGACCCAGCATCCGCAGCAAAAGCTCCGTTTCCGTGCCGGACAGCACCAGATAACGCACCTTGCTGTCACCCAGCTCGTTTCTTACCGGGCCGATTGTACTGCTTAAAAATTCCGTCAGCGCCTTGTTAAAATGCATGCTTTCACGGCGGTTGCGCTCAAAGCTTTCCTTAATACGGATAATACCGATATGGAAGTTGCCCTGATAGCAGATTTTTTCATCGCGCACCAGTGTTACGCCCAAGCCGCCGGAGGAAATATCCATCATCAGCATGCCTTCGCGCTCGGTAGAAATCTTTTCTGCCTTCAGCGTATTACGGATGGCCACAAATTTGGTGTAAATTTCTCGTGGCATATCAACAACATCGACCACAAGACCGGTTTTGTTATAAATCTGATCCAGCAGAAAGACCTGATTGCTGGCCTCACGCACAGCAGTGGTTGCCTGCATAACATATTCCTCTACACCATATTCCTTCATCAGGCGTTTGAAACCGATGAGGATTTCGCAGATTTCGGAAACCAGCGGAAAAGGAATTATTTTATTTTTAAAAGTTGCCTCACCCAGACGGATGCGTCGGTTGCAGCACTCAATAATCTTATACCTTTCGGTATTGTGATATTCGGTAATCTGCATACTGAGCATCTCCGAGCCTAGATGAATAGCAGCAAAGGTTGTGTAATTTTTACGCTTCATTAACTAAGCCTCCAAAACAGTATGTTACTGTTATAATTCGGGTTTCTTAACAAAAATCCTGCGAAAAAATCAAAATTATACAGTAATTTAACAAGTTAACACGAATTTTACTTTTTCACGCAGGATTTTTTCAGGTTATGGGTAATATAATAAATATATCGTTAAAATAGAATAATCGGAGTTTATAGAAACACCCCACAAGGAGAAAAGGAAAATGCAACGAATCGCAATTATTGACATCGGCTCTAACTCGGCCCGGCTTGTTATCAGCCATATTTATAAGAATGGTGCTTATAATATGGTCTATAACCAAAAAGAAGCCTTGCGCCTCAGTCAGAAGGTAGACGAAAAAAACATGCTTACAGAAATAGCCTTCAGCAGCACCATCGAAACCATGAAAAGCTTTGCCTATATGTGCAAAATTTACCAGGCTGACAAAACCATTGCCGTTGCTACCGCAGCCATCCGCAACGCTGCCAACGGCGCCGAGCTTGTCGCACGCGTTGCTGAAGAAACAGGCATCCAGCTGCACATCATCTCCGGCAATACCGAAGCCTACATCAGCTATCTTGGCGTTATTAACACCCTCAACGTCAAGGACGGCATCATCTTTGACTTAGGCGGCGGCAGTACCGAGCTGATTCTGTTCAAGAATCGTAAAATTTTGGAAAGCGTATCCCTGCCCATCGGTGCAGTCAATACCACCTCCATGTTCAATACCCGTAACGTCATGCCCGCCAATGTCTTCAGCGATGTCAGCTTTTTTATCATGAGCCGTCTGGAAAAGTACCCCTGGCTCAAGCAGAACGGACTGCCTCTCATCGGCGTCGGCGGCACAGCACGTACAATAGCCAAAGTAATCCAACGCGAAAAGAAATATCCGGCAACCAAAATCCACAATTACTCCTATACCACGCAAACATATTGCAGCTTCTTCAACAGACTGCGCAATACAAATCTGGAGCAGCGCAAAAAGATTTCCGGCCTCAGCAGCGAGCGCAGTGATATCATTCTGGCCGGCAGCAGCATTATCAGCTGCCTTTTGGAGGCAACGGGTGCCAAAAAGCTCATCACCTCCGGCTGCGGCCTGCGCGAAGGCCTGTTCTTCGATTATTATTCCAAAGAAAATCACGTGCCTATCATAGCGAAGGATATCCTTAAAATGAGCAGGGAAAATGTGTTAAACCTATATGAACCCGACCAGCAGCATTCCAGACACATCACCCATTTGGTGTTATCAATGTTTGACGGCTGGAGCGAGCTGCACGGCTTACGCAAAAATTACCGCCGCCTGTTGGAAACCGCTGCGCTGCTGCATGACATCGGCATCACCATCAACTTCTACAGTCACGCACGTCACAGTGCCTATATGATTTTAAATGCCAAGCTCTTCGGACTGACACACAAAGAGCAGGTTATCACGGCAGCTATCGCCGGCTGGCACAATGGTGTTTCCAAAAACTATTTCAAGGACCGTTTCTACAAGGAACTGCTTAACGACTCCAACTGGAAAACAATCAACAAGCTGGCACTGCTGTTGGCATTAGCCGAAAGCCTCGATTATACGGAAACCTCCCAAATTCACGTTATTGAACCGGGCATCAACAAAAAGACTGCTACCTTAAAGCTCTATGCTCAAGGTATTCCCAGTATTGAAATGCATCAGATTAAGGAGCATCTGTCATGGTTCAAAAAGACCTTCGGCGTAGAGCTGAAGGTACAGCTGGCAGAAGAAGAGCAGGAAGTAGAGAAGTTAGAAGAGTAAAAGGGTAAAAAATTAGCAGACTCTGGCGTGCTATTGCACGAGGGAGTCTGCTTTTTTGTGGTAGTACAAAATTTATCCAAAAATATTTTTTATACTTTCATTAGCTTTACGAGTTACCTCATCATCAATATACGGCATAGCTTGTAGCAAAGCAAAACCTACTACCGCAAGATCATCAACATATCCAATCCCCGGAATAATATCAGGTACCAAATCTATCGGCAAAACTAGATAAGCCAAAGCACCCATAATAATAGCTTTAACTTTTGGAGGTAATTCCGGCTTTTGTAAAACGTAATAAAGTTGAAAAGCTTTAAGTAATAGTTCCGCTCCAATAGCTTTTGCATATTTTTTTACTTTGTCGAAAAAAGCTTCTTCCTTATACTCACTTGCGTGTTTACTAATTTCTTCACTATTTACGTTATAATCGTTCGGAACCATAAACTCAACTCCTTTTCTATTTATCACAAATCAAACCCATTTCAGCATATTTTTGCTGTTGCCTCAAAATAGCGATAAACAACACTGTACCTATTGTCTTTTTCCAATTTGTTGATCCTAAATCTGAAAGCAACCACAATCCTGAAAGAACCCATCCAACCGGTCCAAGAAAAATAGATATAGTTCTACCTATAATAGGTCCAGCAACAGCCACACCAATGCTAATACCTAAAGAACGAGCAACCGCAAAAAACAACTGATTAGCTAACATATAAACTATGAAGCCAGACATTTTTCCTGCTATAATTAAAGCTATCAGACCTCCCTTCCCAGCTATTTTTATATATTGTGTGTAATCAATAGTACTGATTTTACCTTCATGATATAACTTTTCCATATGCTCTTTGGCATCAGCTTCAATTTTTTCCCAAGCTGCATAGCCTTCTTTTTTTATAATAGAAGCTTTCACTTCTTCTAAAATTTTGCCTACAATCAGACGTTCCGCACATTCTACATCAAATATAGAATTTAGTTTATCTGGTACACTTTTAATTTTCAGTTTAATTGCAGTTTCTCTTACTATTTCCTCATAATCAGGTTCATATTCGTCTCTAAACATATTCAAAAATGTATGTCCATAATTGCTACGTATTTCTTGATTGAAATTTTTTACTAAACCAACATGGGAAAGCTCTTCTGGCTTTATTTTATAAGCACAATCACAAATATCTACCAAAGATTTCCAATCCTCAATATTATGGATTTTGTTCAATACTACATCCAACGCATCTCCTCGACTCATAAGAACGCACCCTTTCATAAAACTTTACCACAAGCTAAATAATTTTACTTCTTATTTTCATTATACTACGCTGTCCCCCCCGTCAACCACACATACATAATAAATGGACTTATATTTGCAAACATTTCACTGTTATACCAAAAAAGGTCTGCATCACCATAAGTATGCAGACCAAATTCAAACAATATTAATTTTTTATCAGTATTTGTCACCTTTTCTCTTCTTACTGCCTGAATTTCTTGCTTCTAATTCAGCCAAAAACTCATCAGCAGGTATCGTTCTCCCCGCCTCAATATCATCCAATCCTTGTTTTAGCACCTCATACAATTCAAAACGTGCTGTTAATTCTTCATAATCACTGTTATACAAATCTGCATTTGAAGTAATTTTTGGCATCAGCGCACCCCCATTATATTAATATATTACTTCCCATACTTTTCCACATCTTCCTGTACATAATTCGTCGTAAAAACAGGCATAAATCCGCCGCCTTCTTTTTTGACATACTCGCGCAAAATATTTTGCCAAGCACGCTTAGCATACAGAAAACTAATGACATAAACAGCACTTTCATCTTCGCGCACGACATAAAACAGCAGATAATTTTTCACGGGCACGAAGCGGATTCCCCACGCACGCAAAAATGCGTCGTTACATAAGGGATAACGAGTCGGAAAAGAAGCAAGGCTATCTCCTTCGCCGAAAAAATTCTCTACTATACGTTCTGACGCAGAGATATTACACAACTTGAGCTTTATATAACTAGCGACAGCATCTAAATCCGCCAATGCTTTTTGCGTATAAATTATCTTGTACGTCATCATATATTTGCTCCAGGATATTTCTTTCTGAACATCTCTTTAGCATCTTCTGCAGAAACTACTCTCCCCGCCTCAATATCATCTAAACCTTGTTTCAACGCACCATACAACTCAAACCTTGCTGTAAGCTCCTCGTAGGCTTCAATGCTCATGACAGCCAAATCTCCCTTGCCGTTTTTAGTAATAAAAACCGGCTCCTTATACTGATGACAAAAATTAGAAATCTCGTTATAGTTGTTGCGCAAATCTGCGCTTGAAGTAATTTTAGGCATTATCGCACCTCCTTTGTATAGCTAAATTATACCTTAATTCGGCTATCTGGTCAAATTTCAGAAGAAAAGACCTGCACGTTTTGCACATGCAGGCCTTTCACTATTTATAGCTTTTTATTTTACCGCAGCCTTCAAAATACCATGTACCATCAGCGCGGAATTATACAAATCCTCTTCCTTGATGTATTCGTCAACAGTATGCACATTAGCCATACCGGTACCCAAAATTACGCTGGGCAGTCCGTAAGCATTCAGGAAGTTGGCATCACTGCCGCCGCCGGTCACTGTAATATCCGGCGTAAAGCCATGCATTGCGCAGGCAGCCTTTGCCAGCGCTACAACATCACTATCCTCAGCAACAGCGAAGGAATCATACTTGTTATCCACAAAGACTTCTGCCTTAGCGCCATATTTTTCAGCACTGGTTGCAATGGTTTCTACGATTTCCTTGCAGATAGCCTCCAGCTTTTCCTTGTTACGGCTGCGCGCATCACCCTCAATCGTTACCAAATCAGGCACAATATTGGTTGCCTTGCCACCGCCGATAATGCCGCCAA
>OQVZ01000859.1_pt1 | contig 11469 bp, 11 predicted proteins | sample 1691571 | NCBI WGS metagenome assembly OQVZ01 (sample SAMN03418261, study PRJEB22391) | human gut metagenome | biome: human-gut; feature: organic feature; material: feces | host: Homo sapiens | place: Tanzania | collected 2013-01
ATTATAAAGATACTCATTTTCTGTGAGTTATACAAACTTCAGAGCCTTTTTTATTCCAAAATTACGTTAAATCACGCTTGTGAATTTTCACTTGCGAAACTTTAGTTATATGAGAACAAAATTGGTTCATGAACACAATACACGAAAAAACTTGCCCCTCCACATTTGCAAAGTAGACTCGAAATCTTTCCTTTTACAATAAAACAAACATAGAAAAAAACAAAGAAACCTATTAATGTTGATAATCGATGAATTATCATGTGGAGGGATTCATTCATTTCTATTGTCAGAATATCTATAGCTCCTATTATAATAAATAGTAATAAAGAACTGTAAAAATAATATTTTGAAGGACTTTTCTTTAATTTAAAATTTTGGAAAGCCAACCATACCCCGAAATTAAAAAATACAAAACCTTTCACTATTCCTTGATTAAATTTTGGCGTACCTAACACCCAAGCAACTACCAACATCAAAGAAATCCAAGATGTATACTTTTTCTTGTTGATAAAGAAGAATATAGGCGAACATATAGCCGCCATCATCAAGGTACGAACAAACCATAGTGGTCCATCCGCAGGAGAATGTCCCATTTTTCCTTCAACAACCCAAAAAGATTCAAAAAATTGATTCCATTGCATTTCTCCAGCAAAAGAATAAACAAGATAAGCTATAAGATTCCAAAGGAGATAAGGAACCAAAAGACTTCGTATACGTGATTTTAATTTTGTTAGATACCAATTGGGTACAATTTTTGAAAAGAACAAGAAACCGGATATTGTGTAAAACAATGGTACGGCGACTTCTCCTATTATTGAACTCAATATATATTGCAAGGTGCTACCAACACCGATATTTTTAATCGCACAATGTATCATGATTGGACCAATGATGACAGGCATCCTCATGATTGCAATGGCCTTAGATATGTTTTTGTCCATTATATGAATTTTTTATTTTCCAACAACCCATTTGAGTTTTTTGTTGATAAATTGAATTACCAGAACAGAAATACACAGTGTAACTACTAGTTCTATAATTCCATATACTATATTTATCTTTCCCAAAATGGGGGGGGTAAATGTAAGGTGGGATTTTACAAAAGTTCTGCCTAAATAAAAAAAGAATTGATGAATACTCATAATGACAAGAGAATTTCTTCCTAACCAAATAAAATTGAATTTGATTCTTTCTTTTTGGCTGTGGCTGACAAGCTTCGATAATGCTAAAATAAAACAAGACCCCATTATAGCTGCAATAGTGGCAATGATAGGACAATGAAGATCGTTTTCATAAAGATTCAGACGACTTTTCATGACGTAAACGGAAACAACTGATGCCACAAGACAAAGTGCTAGCTCTTGTGTTGCTGACCATTTCTTTTCTTGAACTGCAATAAGTGTTCCAATACCTATAAAAGCGATTGCCGCAGGGATAGCTTGTATAGTATAAGGAAGAGGTGGCTTGTTGGCAATTCCAAACCAAGCCAATAAGCAGATGGTAATAAATGCCAATCTGCAAACCATTTTACGAGAAACAACCCATACGTTGTAAAGAACTAATTGAGACACGAATAATACAGGCAAGAACCACAAAGCATGAGGGATACCATATCGTAAACTGTCTAATTGCCTTACACCTATGATTATTTCAATAGAAGCTATGAAAAACGTGAAAAACAAACATGGCACCATTATCTGGTACAATCTCCTTTTTAAGAAATGGGCAAATGAGTATTTGTTTTCATTAAAACACATTCCTGTAATGATAAAGAATAATGGCATATGAAATGAATGAATCCAAATGTTCTCTATATGCAAAACTAAAGACGAATGTCCAAACACTACCAATAAAATTCCTATACCCTTGGCAATGTCTATATATTCTAATCTGTTATTTTTGGTCTGTAAAAATTGCTGCATAAATGTGACTTACATTTTCTTTTACTTGTTGATAAGTAAAATGGGTATTTATTCTATTATACATTTCCTGTGACAAGTTTGTTACATCACCTTTATCCCATATTGAAATGATTTTATCAGAATATGCTTTGGCTGTAAGTGTATCTTCTATCAATAGATCATTTGCAATAGTTGATTTATTGTAGCCCTGTGATGATGCGATAGGGATAATTCCAAACGACATTGTTTCTGTAAGAGAATTTGATTGTCCCTCTCTCTTTTCTTCTGTTGGAAACAAAAAGAAATGAGCCTTTTGTAAATATGGAATCATGTCGTTTTTTCTCATTTTCCCATGAAAGATACAGCTTGATATCAAATGATGGATTTCTACATAATCCTTGATGTCATCAACATAATCCTTACAATCCTCACCGTCTCCGATAATATCCAATTGTGCCTTGTATCCTCTTGCTTTTAATTCATTAAGAATTTCTACAACTATATGCACATTCTTCTGCGGAGAGATTCTTCCAAGGTACAAAAGCCGTATTTTGTCATCCACTTTTTGTGGACAAGTGGCTGGCATGAAATCATCATTGACACAATTAGGATAATGAAAAAAGACAGTAGAACAAACTTTATTTGTTAATTCTTCGTTTTCCTTGCCCTGTGAGAATACTGTATTAGCGCATTTTACTGTTTGCTTAAACATCCATTTGTAAATAGAATTTCCTTCCTCGTAGTTTCCAACGATTCCACCTCCTCGTATTTCATACGTGGTGTTAAAGCCTAACAATTTTGAAGACAACACAGATAAAAATTCAAAAGGCATATAAGAACCAGTAAAACCAGAAATATGAACTACAGCATTCTTCCTTTTTTTCAATGCGAGTGTCACACACATTCGCATCCAAGAAAGCATATCGCCAATTATCATTTTTGTATAAGTCAAAAGGCTTTTCTTGTCATAATTGTAATATCTATTGATCAGACAAACGTCATAGCCCAATTCTTTCAGCATTTGCATGGTACGTCGGTTTCCTACTTCTCCACCTCCATACGGAATTTGATTTAAATCTCCAACTTTTGCAAAAAAATATATTCTTTTCTTTGTCATGATAATATTTCCATCATTATTCATTTATTACTCTTAGCATATCTTCAACCAATCGTTCTGCACTTCTTTCCCATGAAAACCTTTTAACATTATCATAGCCTTTCTTTATTAATTCCTTTCTCTGTTTATCATCAGAAATGATAGAGAATAATGCATTTGCCAATGCTTCATGGTCATTTGGGTCACAAAGCAATGCACTGTCACCTAAGACCTCTGGTAAACTGCTTAAAAGACTTGATACTACAGGACATCCACAGGCTTGCGCCTCTAAAGGAGGAATTCCAAATCCTTCGTAACGAGACGGATAAATAAAAGCTATCGCATTACTGTAAACTTTAACAAGCATATCATCATCCACTCTCCCAAGAAACTTTATCTTCGGATGGTTCTTGTAAGGAGTCACATCCATAGTATACCCGCTTACCTTGTGACTTTTACAATCACCAAAGACATATAGCTTAATATTGGAGTTTTGTTTTAATACATTCATGAAAGCTCCTATTGTAGCCTCGAAGTTTTTGTTGGGAGTAGGACTGCTTGATGCTGCCAAAATATAAGATTCCTTATATAAGTCTTTGTCTTCAACATGGTGGAACTTTGAATCAACAGAATTGTTGATGACAGATATTTTATCTTTAACAATTCCATATATTAGACCTAATTCGTCTTTACTATGTTGGCTTACCGTAAATATATGCAAGCAATGCTTTGTATTATATTTTACCATATTGTTATAAAGCAGTCTGAAAGCCTTGGAAAAACTCTCCGGGTATCTTACATAGTTTACATCATGCTGGGTTGTAAACTTCCTGTCATAGAAAAGAGGGGCAGAATTACACAAATTCAATAGGGGGGGGTATTTTGCATACGCAAATATTGGGGCAAATCATATTGTTCCCACAAATGTCCCTTATGTTTTCCTATTAATCTTACACTCAGTAGATTCGCAACAGATTCATTTATTATATTGTGCGGTGCAACAAATACAAACAGTTCATCATACCTTGATTTGAGTTGTTTGCAAATTTCTATGGCGAACCTTTGTACTCCTGTTATTTTTTGAGTGAGGAATCGACAGTTAACATATATTTTTTCAGTCATTTTTCTATCCTATTAATTGTTTTATTTGTTCATGCCATTGCGCATTAAATTTATCAATAGAGAAACTTATCACGGCTTTTTCCCTGCTATTTTTCCCCATTTCCAAGATTGAATCATCTTTCTTGTTTATAAAGCTAACCAAAACATCCGCTATAGACCTTATGTCGTGGGGATTGAACAATAGTCCATTGACTCCTTTCTCAACATATCTTGCATTATCACATACATCAGAGCATAGAACTGGTAATCCGCTTGCCATAGCCTCACAAATCACGTTAGGGGTTCCTTCATAATATGAAGGCAAACAAAATGCATCAGCCTTTTGATAGGCAGAAGCCATATCCTTACATTCACCAACAAATGTAATATATTCAGATAGTTTCAAGTCTTCGATCAAACTTTGACATTCTTTTACGTAATCATGAACCCCAAGATTGCCTATCCAATCTATATGGAATTTGGTGTTGCCCTTATCTATTACAACTTTGATAGCATGAATGAAATCAATAACATTCTTTTGTGGAACCACTCTTGCTGCTACAATTATATGTCTAATATCACTCACTTTATGCTTATCGATAGGATGATATACATTCGTATCAACAAAGTTAACGATAGGAAACACCTTATTAGCTATTCGCTGCTGCTTACCACATAAATATTTCCCCTGCGAATATGAGTTTGGTACAATTCTGTCAGCCCATCGATATAAAAAGAATCTTACTCTATCAAGCCTTGATGGGAGTATCGTAGTGTTTCTTTCCGAAACAATCAATGGAATATGACAAACCAAACGATTAAGGCAAGCGAACAAATTATTTTCTCCTAAAAAAGATATTATCAAATCTGGCTGATATACTTTGATCTGCTTGCGTAAAGCTTTCAAACCATGCCATTTTGAATCAGAAGAGCGGTCGTAGAAGTAATCTATCTGAAAGTCTTCCAACTGTGATTTATAGAAATCTGCGTCTTTCTTATAAAACAACAGTCTTGCATCATAATCAGGTAGTTTTTTGATACAACATGCCAAACCTATCAATTGACGCTGTGCACCTCCGGAATTCATGCCATCAATATATAGAAGTATTTTCTTGGTCATAATTATAACAATTTCGTTGTAAAATCATCATTTCTTCCCATTCTTATATACTTAATAAGATATGGAATTCGAATAAATTGCAAATGTGTTATATAGTAAATTAAATATTTGAGAAAATGCTTAGTTCCATATTTATAATCTATATAGCCAAGGTTTCTAAAAAAGATTTTATCTCGTGGTGATGGCTTGAAAGCGACTTTCCATTTATTACATAACGGTATCATATTACGCAAATCTCCCTTAAAAGCAGGATGATAATGAATAGCAGATGTAATTGTTCCCATTTTAAATCCAGCGTGCTTAACTCTTGCTGTATATTCCCTTTCATCACCCCAAATAAACATTTCTTTCTTAATAAAACCAATCTTTTCAATAACATGGCGTTTTATGAAAGTTCCATTAAAAGGCAATACGACATTTGGTATAAACTCTATATTCTCATAATCTTTTGGATTGTATTCTCCACCTGAACACATCAAATGCTTATTGTCTCTATTTAATACCAAAGCATTAGCGTAATCAACATGATATTTGTCAGATATTGCAATCAATTGCGCCAGTTGATTCTTGGCAGGAAGTCCATCATCATCCATCATCCACAGAGCTTCGTAATCATGCTCAAACATATATTTCATGCCAGAAAAGAATCCACCTGCACCTCCACAGTTTTCTTGATTAATAACAACTATATTGGTATTGGTTGAGAGCCATTCTGATGTACCATCGGTACTGCCATTATTAACAATGACTATATCCATATTTTTATATGTCTGATGTTTCAGAGCATCAACACAATCTTTTAAAAACTCTAATCGGTTATAAGTAACAACAACAGCTGCTACTTTGATATTTTCTTTTTCCATATTTCTTAATTATAGTTTCCTTTTATCCCATTTATATAATATTTGTAGAATTTTGTTAACTCCTTTAATTTTGCTTTTCGTAGCAAAAAAATAGTATAGTATAAAATGTTCTTACACACTACTAATTTCCCTGAATATCTCCAATTGATATATCCTAAATTGCGATAAAAATATTGGGACATTTTGGAAGGCTTTTCCATCACTTGTCCTTTTTTGATACATGGAATTGCCCATTGCTTGCTTCCTTTCTCTCTTGGATGAAAATGGATAGCATGTGTAGCTGTATAAGGTGTATATCCACCTTTGCGGATTCTTGCCATATATTCTTGCTCATCGCCCCATATAAACATCTCTTTCTTGATAAATCCGACTTTCTCCATCACTTCTCTATGGATAAATGTTCCATTAAAAGGACTTAACGGTTGCGACAAGTAGTCTGCTTTCAAGTTTACGGAAGAAAGTAATTCTTGTCTTCCAAAAGCAAAACGTGAATGATCATCTTTGTTTACGACCAATGCATTCAAAACCTTATACCCATACTTTTCTGCAACTGATATCAAATTTTCCAATTGGAATTTATCTGGTAATCCATCATCATCCATCATCCATATCCAATCGTACCCTTTGTCAAAGGCGTATTTTGTACCAGTATAAAAACCACCAGCTCCTCCCAGATTGTCTTGATGTATTACGGTAATGTCTTTAGCCAATGTATCAAGATACGCTTTCGTTCCATCCGTACTCCCATTATCAACGATAATAATATCGGAAAGAACTGTCTGTGCTTTTAGAGCGGGAACACATTGTTTTAAACAATCACATCTATTGTAAGTTACAACAACTGCTGCTATTTTCATATAAAATTATTTTTATTGTGTTATACTTATTATTTTCTTTTTCGATAGCCATTTTTGCAAAATGAAAATACCGATAAGAATATAAAGGAAATTAGTCGATGTATAGATAATACCTATATCAAAAATGAGGTTCGTACAAAAGGCAAAATAATAATAATAGAATGGAAGATTATATATCGATAATTCGCTATTTTTCGTAAGCCTAAACATGACTAAAGAAAAAACAGAAGCAAACACCAAAGCTCCTATAGTACCAAACTCCAAATATAAATCACCAAAAACAGTTTTAAATAATGCACAATCTACTCCTGTAAAAAAAGACCAATAAGAGAATGTTTCGTCAAATCCTTGCAAATTAAAGTTTATGCCTGTCAGCAAAGAATAATAGCTACCAAATTTGCGAGCACCCATAGTATAATTATGAACTTCATTCCAATATTGATACCCTAGATTAGGAAAAACTTCACCAAAATATCGAGAAACACTACCAGCTGTTCCTATATCTGTATGCTGGAATCTTTCTTCAGATATTGAAGAAGAAAAAGACAATAATATTAGTGCCAAAATTCCGCATAACAAATAAATCTTACTTAATTGTTTTTTTGATAGATAATCTTTAATAATGAAAAAGAAGAAAGCTAAATTTGCCAATAAATAAAACATTCCAGCTCTATTTCCATTAATAACGTATCCAGTTAACATTGGAGCAATACAGATTGAAAAAAGTAACATTATTTTAATTAAACTTGTTCTTTTTTTCAAAAGCAATAAAACATAAAACATAGCAAGCGGATAAAGTATTTGATAAAGTTTGGTACAAATACCTGTAATATATCCAATTATTGTAGAATGTTGCCCTATGCTGATGCCCTCACCTTCTTGTGTAATCATTTTATGGCGTTCGGCATACCCCATATTTCCATAAAGACTCAATTCAAATAGTTTGCAACCAAAATAAATAATAAATATAAAAAATATAACTTTAAATATTCTTTTTGAACGAGAACTTATTGTGGCATTTTTTATGCCAGACTCCTTCCCTGTTATTTTGTATAATGGCAACGTCATTACTAGCATACAATAATAATTGTATATATATGGTTCAAATGACAAAGCCTTTTCAGGACTTAATGAAAATGCAGTAAAATATAATCCTGATGAAACAAGAATAACACTAAAAACTGCAAATATAGAATAGAACATCCACAAAAAGACAAGTGGACGCATTCCCAACTTATGTCGCATTATAATTGTAGTGATTACAAACAGTAATGCATTACATACTAAAACTATCATATCTTTCTTATTTAAAAATCAGCCCCCACCTGTTTGCAAAGTTCTTCAACACTAATATTGTTGATACAGTGAAAAGTGTTTTCTCCAAGATGTTCTTTAAAATATAATTTCAATTGCCTTTCAAATTCAGTCAACCGAATGCGTCTGATTCCAGTTTTGATAACTTTTGCAGGCATTCCTCCTAATACTGAATAAGGGGGAATATTCGTATAGTCTTTTGCTAATAAAGCATTGGCTGACGCAACAATAGTATAGTCAGGAAGAACTGTTCCTTTCTTTATAAAAGTTGTATTCCCTATCCAACAGCCCTTACCTATACTTATGGGCTTATTGTTATTTCCTACAATTTTAGTTTCAACATCGATTGTGAAATGGTCGTCAGAATCCATTATAAAGCTATGAAAACCTATGTCTGTATTTTCCCCAATCATAAGCCCTTGTCGTATAAACAACTGGGTGCCATCTGAAATTCTATTAAAGCCTCCTAATTCTATTGTGCCAACATTATCTATAATACAACATCCACCAATTTCTACATATCCTTTGATGATTATCTCACCTTTATTATTGAATTTCGTAATACCTTGTGATTTCAAATCGAGTTTTCCAATAGTAAGCAATCCATGTTTTAATGGTATTCCAAACGATATTTTTCCGATGCTAAAAATCTTTGTGTTGTGATAAACAAGTATCGGCAAAATCTTTATACCGTTGAAGCCAAACAATTTAAAATTAATTATTAAAGTCTTATAGATTGCAATACTATGATTTGGAATAGACATACCTACTATAGCATACATAATACTTTTTATCTTATTTTTCAAATACAGTATCATTTGTGTAATTTATTTTTTAAAAATTGATATATATATGCTCTTTCTTCCTTATCCATACCTAAGTAATAAGAAGCTGGTAAAGTAATTAATAAAGTACATACAGAATAGCAAGCAATACCAATAAACTTATTGTTAAATGGCAAAGACAACAGTCCGCAAATTGTAAAACAGACAATACCTGTTAAGAATATTGGAAATATCGTTTCCTTGACGTATTTTATTCGTGAAAACTTAACCAATCTTGCAGTAATGTTTACCCGAACAACTTGTGCAACAATATATAATAGTAACATCAGCTGGAAAATTGCAACTGGATTCTCTGTATATTTCAAGCCTAAGTATCCTATAGGAATAACTAAGAAAAATACAGCTGAGGTTCCAACCATTAGTTTCCTTACTTTTCCTGTTGCCATACATCCCATATGTACAGGCATTGCTATTGTTTGAATCAAGCTAAACATCAATGTATATATAACAAAAGTACTAGTATATTCTGGCACTTTTTCCAACCATAGGTCCAAGATTCCATCAACCTTGAAAACTATTGGAACTATAACGACTAATGCAAGATAAAAAGAAATTCGTGAAGAGCGAAAAATGAGTTTATGCATTTCATCGTATTCGCCTGCAGCATAAGTCTTGACGATCTGTGGGTTTTGCGCTGTCTGGAAATTCGTAAAAAACTGATTGATTACAGATTGAACTTGTACAGATATACCTTTTGCTGCATTTACAACAGGACCAAAGAATAGATTCAGCAATATATTGGTGCCTTGCAATAATAATACTGCCGAAATATTACCTAAGAAATTCCAACCCGAGAAGGACATGAGTTCTTTTATCATATTCCACTTTATGCCATTTCGCATAAATTTAGTTTCCTCAAAATGCCGATGACAATAGACTCTATTAACTAAAGTTACAGATAACTGTACAAACATATAAAAAGTTGCATACAATACGAGTTTATCTACGGAAGATACATATAGCAAATAGATAATTACCAACTTCATCAAAGCCTCATAGATGGATATGTAGGCAAAAGCAGACATTTTTTCTCGCGCTATTATATCTGCATTGTATGGGTAAGAGAGTACAACTCCAGCTGTTGCTATGATGCTACATTGAAAAGCCCAAAAAGCAGCATTAAGCCTATCAGCAGGAATAACCATTTTATTGTATAAAAACCAAATACCAATACTTTCACAAAGCAAAACAACAAACAGAGCAGCAATTACATGAATACGAATACTTGCATTGAACACTCTTTGAAGATTAACTATATCATTTTGTCCCAAATAATAGTTTAGATATCGTTGGGTAGCCGCAGTCATTGCACCTCCCATAAAAGTGAACATGTTAACTACTCCACCTACAATGTTATATATTCCATAGTCCTCAACTCCTAATAGTTTCAGCACGAGACGTGATGCATACAGATTAATAGCAATCAACAGCATCATACGAAAATATAGGAATAGGGTATTTTTTGCTATTTTTTTATTATCGACCTTACTCATAATTTTTTAAGCACTCTTGCTGGTACCCCCACCAATACAACTTTTTGATTTTTTGGACATTCTAAAACTACAGCATTAGGAGCTATTATAGAGCCACTGCAAATCTCAACTTTACCAAGAATTTTGACCCCTAAGCCAACAAAGACATCATCTCCTAAAACTGGTACATTGCCTTCCCCTTTCTTTCCTATACAAACTCCAGGATAAAGGGTACAATAGTTTCCTAATCGTGCATCTTTATTTATTATTACCTTACCTGTATGTGGAAATTTTGTTCCATATCCTATAGTATTAATTGGAATTTCAATATTTCCAAGTTTTACTGCGTGTACACGCATTCTCCAACTGTGATAGAAATATCTTATCTTCCAAAGAAAAGGATGACAATTATGCTGATATTCTGCATTTCTTAAATGATATAAATAATGCCACCAATAAGCATACTGATATGAAAAAAGGTATGCCAAGATTGAAGAAGGACTGAGGATTTTATACTTATAATGTATTGCTTTCAAATCCTCAGTCAAATATTCATTTCTGTCTTTTCTACTTTGTATCATCTTTTTTAAATTTCTTGTTATTATTTTATGTTCTGTCTCGTATATAATAGCGACACCACCATAATAAAGAACATTCTGAAGTAAAGTAGCAATGTTTTCTTCGCTATTCGCTTGTTGTTATCTGATGTTTGATCTGCCATAAATTACTTTCCAAATTCTTTAATTCTCTGTTCCTCTTTCAATGAGCAGACAAGCAGTTGTCCATTCTTTTCGGCTACGATATAGCCATCCAAGCCTTGAACTACCACCTTGCTTTCATCGGCCGCATGAACCACGCAGTTCTTGCATTCATACAAGCGGATGTCCTTGCCTACCTTGG
>OQVZ01000860.1_pt1 | contig 11464 bp, 8 predicted proteins | sample 1691571 | NCBI WGS metagenome assembly OQVZ01 (sample SAMN03418261, study PRJEB22391) | human gut metagenome | biome: human-gut; feature: organic feature; material: feces | host: Homo sapiens | place: Tanzania | collected 2013-01
GAGAAATTGATGTATTTCACAAAAATACTGATTTTTCTTTGACTCAAATCTTTTCTAACATTAAAAATACCTAAATCAAAGAAAATCATGGATTTTAAGAAGAAAGCCATCACTGTGGCCGCATTCTTGGCATGTTTCAATGCAAGTGTCTTGGCACAGAACGTAAAGATGCACCTCAATGGTGTCACCGTCAAGACCGCTATGCATACACTGAAGCAGCAAAGCGGCTACTCGTTCGTATTCGAAGCAAGTGCCATGAATACCAACAAGAAAATCAGTGTCAACGCTACTACGCTTAATGAGGCTGTCAAGCAGATTTTAAGCGGACAGAATGTATCGTATACGATTAGTGGCAAGAACATTATTGTGTCGCCTGCCAATAACAAACAGTCGGTACAGAAGACCACTCGTAAATCAAAAAAAATCACAGGCCGCGTGCTCGACGAGCAAGGTGAACCCGTAATGGGTGCCGTTGTGAAAGAGGCTGGTGCCAAGAGTGGTGCCATAACCGACATCGACGGTAACTTTACACTTGACGCTCACGACGGCGAAACAGTTGAAGTGTCATACATAGGATACCAGCCTCAGACGGTGAAGGTTGGACCGAAGGATGCCTACGACATCCAGATGCGCCCGTCGTCAAAGACTCTTAACGAGGTGGTGGTTACCGCTCTCGGCATCAAGAAGGAAGCAAAGTCGCTTTCATACAACGTTCAGCAGGTCAACGGTTCGGAAGTCTTGAAGGTGGCTGATGCTAACTTTGTCAACAATCTGAACGGAAAGATAGCTGGTGTGACAATAAATAGCTCGTCATCAGGCATCGGTGGCTCTTCACGTGTGGTGATGCGTGGTGCAAAATCAATCAACGGAAACAACAATGTACTCTATGTGATAGACGGTATACCTATGCCCAGCCTGCAAGCTACACAGCCTTCGGGTGTGTTTGAGGGTGCGGGACAGTCGGGCGATGCCGCTGCCATGATCAATCCCGATGACATTGAGAGCCTTTCGGTGCTGAGCGGTCCGTCTGCGGCGGCTCTTTATGGTAGCGATGCTGCCAATGGTGTAATCCTTATCACTACAAAGAAGGGTAAGGAAGGAAAGGTGCAGGTGAACTATTCGGGCAATTTCCAGTTCTCTTCACCGTTTGTTATGCCCGAATTTCAGAACGAATACGGTCCGTCTGAGACTGGTAGCTACTACAGCTGGGGCGCAAAGCTCAACAAGCGCAGTTCGTATGATCCGAAGAACTTCTTCCAGACATCAACCAGTTATACCAATTCAGTGAACCTGACAACTGGTACTGAGCACAACCAGACATTCGTTTCGCTCAGCTCAACCAATTCGGAGGGTATCATACACAATAACAATTACGACAAGTACAACCTCTCTATACGCAACACATCGAAGTTCCTTAACGACAAGATGACGCTCGACGTGAACTATATGCTTAGTTCAGTCAAGGAGCAGAACATGGTTTCGCAGGGTCTTTACTTCAACCCTCTCGTAGCCGTTTATCTCTTCCCGGCGGGCGATGATTTCGATAATGTAGGCTACTATGAGCGTTATGACTCCGACCGCAACTTCCCCGTACAGTACTGGAGTTATGGCGACAATGGTCTGTCAATGCAGAATCCGTATTGGATTACAGAACGTACACGCCACATCAACCACAAAACGCGCAACATGGCGACAATGTCGCTCAAGTATGATGCCACAAAATGGCTGTCATTGACGGGTCGTGTGAAGTACGACAACAGCGATGAGCGCTACGAGAAGAAGTACAATGCTTCTACCAATACGTTGTTCGCATCCAAGTACGGACATTATGCGCTCAACAGCCAAAACAACCGTCAGCTCTTCGCTGAGGCTTTTGCCACTGTCAACAAGTATTTCGACCAGGACCGCTGGAGCCTCACTGCCGTGCTCGGAACTAACTTCGACCAGCGCGACTATCGTCAGAATGGATTTGACGGCAACCTAAAGGGCGTTGCCAATCTCTTCACTTTGCCCAACGTAGCTACTGCCGATGCCGGCACAAAGTTCACTCAGGCTGGTTATACTACACGCAAAGAGGCGCTCTATGGCAGTGCGCAGCTCGGCTACAAGAGCCGTGTATATCTTGACATGACAGCCCGCAACGACTGGGCTTCGAAGCTTGCAGGCGCTCAGGACAGCTACTTCTACTGGTCGGCAGGTTTGTCTGGCATCATCACCGACATCATTCCGCAGATCAAGAACGACTATCTCAATTACTTCAAGGCACGTATTTCTTATTCAGAGGTAGGTAACGACCCGTATGAGCCGTTCCTTACACACCCCACTTATGCAATGGGAACAACCTATCCCGTTACATCTACACGTATGCCTAATACCGACTTGAAGCCAGAACGTACCAAGTCGTGGGAGGCTGGACTCGATTTCGTGCTCTTCAAGAACCGTTTGAAGCTGAACGCAACGCTTTACAGCTCACAGACTTACAATCAGTTCTTCACCGTTGAGCTTCCTTCATCGTCTGGATACACAAGTGTCATCGTCAATGGCGGTCGTGTAGACAACAAGGGTATTGAACTTTCGGCACGTTATACACAGAAGATTGGTCAGGTAAATTGGGAATCTTACCTCACATGGACACTCAACCGCAACAAGATTAAGGAACTTCTGCGTGAGTGGAAGAATCCTGAGGACGGACAGGTGTATTCGCTTTCAGAGCTTGACATGGGCGGTTCGGGAGCCTACAAGATGCGCCTTACTGAGGGCGGAACCCTTGGTGACATCTATGTCAATACCCTTGCCACCGACGAACACGGTGCAATCTACGTTGATCCGGTATCGCAGGAGGTGCGCGCCGAGTCGAACAACTACGTTAAGGCAGGACATTCAACGCCTAACTACAACCTCTCGTGGGGCAACTCGTTCTCATGGAAGGGTCTGACAGGAAGTTTCCTCTTCACCTATCGCAATGGTGGTATAGTAGTTTCCGAGACCCAGGCTATGCTCAATGCGTTCGGTGCATCTAAGGAATCGGCTGATGCACGCAATGCAGGAGGCGTTCTTGTCAACGGCAAACCAATCCCTGCACAGAAGTATTATCAGACAGTGGGCAGCACAAGCGGCAACATTGGTTCGCAGTATGTGTACAGCGCTACCAGCCTTCGACTCTCTGAGGTGACCATTGGATACGACTTGCCCGTAAACCGTTGGGTAAGCTGGTTGCGTGGAGCCAACATATCGTTTGTAGCCCACAACCTTTGGATGCTCAAGAACAATGCTCCCAACGACCCGGAGTCAACTGCCAGCACCGGAACTTACTGGCAAGGCATCGACTACTTTATGCAGCCGAGTCTTCGCACGATGGGATTCTCTGTGAAACTTCAGTTCTAATAACTACCTAATCAAGACATATTATTATGAAACTATATAAGTATTTGTTGTTTGCAGCTGTTGCAATGGGCAGTGTCTCTTGCACAGACTCCTTCAATGATATAAATACCAACCACCACGAGGCAACCGACGAAATGCTCGAAACCGACAACCTTCGTATCGGCGCATTCTTCTCGCAGATGCAGCAGCGTGTGGTTTTGTTCAAGGACGGTACCGGAAAAGCTGAGTCGAGCGACTACCAGGTGGCACAAGGACTTACCGCTGACCTCTATTCAGGATATATAGGCGCTACCGGAACATGGCGCTCCGGACGTACTACAGCAGCCTATTACATGGTAGACGGTTGGTATAATCAGATGTTTTCGCGTGGATTTTCTGAGGTAATGACAGCATGGCAGAAGGTGCATAAGGCTTGTGAAGAGATGAATATGCCCGTTGCTTCGGCTGTTGCCGACATCGTTAAGGTTGAGGCTATGCATCGTGTTACTGACATGTACGGTCCTATTCCTTACACAACATTCGGCAGTGGAACAATCGGTTCTGTTTATGACACACAGGAGGCGGTGTACAATAAGTTCTTTGAAGAGCTCGACAACGCCATCAACGTGCTCACACCTTATGCCGAAACAGGAGCTTCAGCCCTTTCTGATTACGACTTTGTGTATGGTGGCGATGTAGCCAATTGGGTGCGTTTTGCCAACACTTTGCGTCTGCGTCTTGCCATGCGTGTGGTTTATGCCAATCCTTCACTCGCCCAAACCGAGGCAGAAAAGTCTATAAGCAACTCCATCGGTGTGATAGAGACAGCTGCGCAGCGTGCTGAATTGCAGCACGGCAAGCTCAATTATTTCCATCCTAATTATGACATTGCATATACTTTCAACGACGGTGAGGCTCGTATGAATGCCTCAATGGATTCGTATATGAACGGCTACAACGACCCTCGTCTGTCCAAATACTTCAAGCCTGCCGCTTCTGACGGCAAGTATCACGGTGTGCGTCTTGGCGTTCAGAACATGGCATCTTCAAAGTATGCAGGCAGCAATGTGTCCAATCTCAATGTCGACAACTCTTCAACGCCTATCGTATGGATGACAGCAGCCGAGAGCTACTTCCTCCGTGCCGAGGGAGCTTTGCGTGGATGGAACATGGGCGGAACTGCCAAGGAGTTCTACGAGGCAGGCATCAAGATGTCGTTTGACGAGAACAGCGCCGGTTCGGCAGACAATTACATTAACGACAATACAAGCAAGCCTGCCGATTATGAAGATCCTACAGGCGACAGCAACAGCAAATCGGCTATGAGTCAGATAACAATCAAGTGGGAAGACGGCAACTTCGAGAAGTCGCTCGAGCGCATCATCACACAGAAATGGATTGCCTTGTATCCCGACGGACCCGAAGGTTGGGCAGAATACCGCCGCACCGGTTATCCGAAACTCTTCCCCGTTGTCACCAACTACAACTCGTCTGTTGTAAGTTCTGACACTCAGATACGTCGCTGTCCGTTCCCTACAAGCGAGTACAACACCAATCCTGACGGTGTAAAGACCGGCGTTGCAGCCCTTGGCGGAGCTGATAACATCGGCACAAAACTCTGGTGGGACAAGAAAAACTAACTCTTTAAAATCGAAAAACAATGAAAACAAAGATATTCATTTTGGCTTCGGCACTTGTCGCTATGGCTCTTGCATCGTGCGATACCGACGTAAAGCGTCTTGAAGTGCAGAAGCTTAAGACATACGACGAGCAGTATTACAAGAATCTGCGCGATTTCCATAAGAGCGATCACGAGGTGAGTTTCGCCTATTATGAGGGTTGGTCGCCCGTTGAAGGTGTCGAAGGCTACAAGGATCCGGCATCATGGGGCGAGCGAATGATAGGTCTGCCAGACTCTATCGACATCGTAAACCTCTGGATGGGTGTGCCTTCCAACGACCCCGAAGACGGCAGTAACGGATACAACGGTTGCACATACGCTCCCATTGCCTATGCTGATATGAAGGAATGCCAGACCAAAAAGGGCATACGCTTCATTATGCATGCCGATGCATCCAACTACAATCATAAGTTTACAGTTGACGGTGTAGACTATGATATGAGTGCCGAAGGCTCCAACGTCAGTGACGAGACAATGGCGGCATACGCCAAATGGATTGCCAACACGGTCGACAAACCGGGCCTTGACGGCGTAGACATCGACTACGAGGGATGGAGCAGCAACAACCTTGTGCGTCTTGTGAAGGAACTCTCCAACTATATGGGCCCCAAGAGCCAGCATCCTGAGAAGCTACTCATTGTCGATTACTTCGGTTCTGTGCCTCCTTCTGAGTTGAGCGACTACTGCGACTACTTCGTTCAGCAGGCTTACTCCAACCAGACTTCGGCACGGTTCCCAGGTTCATTGCCCAATGAGAAGATGATATTCTGCGAAACATTCGGCGTGTTCTATGCCGATGGCGGCAAACTGCTTGACTACGCCCGCATGGAACCTTCAAAGGGTCGAAAGGGCGGTTGCGGCGTGTTCTATCTCGGACGCAACTATTACTCAAGTTCGGGCATACCCTACAACGAGTTCCGTCAGGCTATACAGATTATGAATCCGGCACTCAACTATTAACAGAGTGCGGTTCGTACGATATAGCAAATACATATAACAACAATAATGTAAATACAATATGAAACTTAATATAAGCAAAATGTCGTTTGTCGCCACAATGCTTCTCGGAGCGGCAATGTTCGCAAGCTGCTCCGACGGCGACGATTTCGACTATAACAAGAAGGGTATCTTCGTGACCGGAACGGAGACCAACACGCTTGTGAAGTTCAATGTTGAGGACACTCCCTCTACATATACGCTGACTGCACAGACCACAAAGAAGGCCGAAAGCGACATCACCGTTGACTTCAACATCGACAATTCGCTTGTCGACGAATACAATGCCATTCACGGATCGTCGTTCTTTGCTGCTCCAGAAGGAACTGTTGAGATTGAAAATCCAGAGGTGACTATCAAGGCAGGTTCGGCTCTTTCGAGCACAGCTCAGGTCAAGGTGGTGAGCACTGAGGGCTGGGACGACTCGCGCACATACGTCATTCCCGTTACAATCAAGAACGTTTCGGGCGCATCAGGCGAATCGGTTATCGAGGCATCGCGCACCATCTACCTTAAGGTTTCGCGTACAATGCAGTTCACTTCGCTTGTCAACAACTCAAGTTTCTCAAGCAATTACATCTTCGACGATAGTAAGGCAGTCAACCTTACTAACTTTACGTTCGAGATAAAGTTCCGCGCCGACCGCTTTGGAAGCCGTGGCGGACAGATTGAACGACTCTGTTCGTTTACCGAGAAGGACGAGTCTAACTCGAGCATGTTGCGCTTTGGCGAGAACGGAATGGACGGCAACCAGCTGCAATGGGTATCTCCGGTAGGCTCAATACCTTCCGACACACGCTTCCAGGCTGGTCGTTGGTACAAGGTTTCGCTCGTTTACGACGGCAGCGCAATGACTATGTACGTTGACGGAGTGAAGGATGCGTCTACAACAGCATCGGGCAAGACCGTGAAGTTCCAGCGTTTTGAGCTTGGCATGTCATGGGGAGGCTACAATTCGGGTCAGTTCTTCCCCGGACGTATTGCCGAGGTGCGCGTATGGAACCGTGCCCTCTCTGCAACAGAAATGCAGAACGGTCTGTGTGCGGTCGATCCGCAGAGCAACGGACTCGTTGCCTACTGGAAGATGAACGAAGGTGAAGGCTCAGTGTTCAAGGACAGCTCCAACCACGGAATGGATATGGACTGGAACGACACATGGCGTGCCGACTACGAGGGCGACCTCATCCATCACACCGACTATGGTAACAATTTGCAGTGGGTCAACGACGAACTCAACAAGTGTGCACAGTAATCATTAAAAAGTTACTATCATGAAGATTTCAAATATCAAATACATAGCGCTCGGCATCATTGCCGCAGTGCTTTCGTTCCAGGCTTGTAGCGACGACGAGCACTACGACGTGGTGGGCAACCCCAATAACCTGGTTTATTTCAAGTCGATGGGCGATGCCACTGCTACATGCACCGTGACGCACACGCCGGTTGGCGAATTCGGCGAGGTCAATGCCAAGTTCAGTGTGGCAATACAGCGTGCTGCAAGCCGCGACACCAAGGTGACAGCTGTTGTCGACAACTCGCTCATCAACACCTACAATACCCAGCACAACACCGAGTATAAGGCTGTGCCCGATGGTGTTGTCGACGCTCAGAAACTCTCTGTCACCATTGCCAAGGACACTGTTGGCAGCAAGGAGCAGATTGAAGTGAGCATTCCGTCTACCGCTTTCGCACAGCTCACCGAGCAGGCTTACCTGCTTCCGGTGCGTCTGTCCTCGGTCGAAGGCGACGGAACTGCAAGCGGACAGCGCGGAACGGCGTATGTAATCATCAATACCCAGACCAAGCTTATACATACCGGAGTGGCTGCCGATGACATGCCTGGCACGTTGATGAGCGACTATAGCGGCGTGACGGCATCGTACACGGCTGGCGGAACGGTTGACAACATAGCCCAACTGTTTGATGGCAACCTCGAAAACGGCACTGCCTTGCGCACCGATGAGCAGGACGGCAAGGGCACAACGCTCGTGTTCGACCTCGGAACGGAGCAGAAGGTGATAGGACTACGTATGGCCCGCTACTACAAAAGCTATTATGGCGGATGGTGGTATGACGGGTACTACTTCTCTCATCTTGACATGCAATACAGCGCCGACGGCTCTACATGGAACGATATGGGCAGCGTCGACGAGGCTGACATGGTCAAGTCGGGCGGCTATCAGTATCTCGCACTCTACGGAGCGGTGCCCATGCGCTATCTGAAGATACAGTTCAAGAGTGGCTCTTCTTCCGTATCGAGTCTTGCCGAATTGGGCATTTACACTCAGCAATGATTGTAATATATAAGTATATATAGGTTAGTTGTAATATAAATAGTTTGCACTAAGATTTGGTTGGACGGGGGATGACGTGATTGTCATTCCCCGTTTTTTATTACTTTTGTATTATGAAACACATTATTCTTACATTCCTCGTTCAGGTCTTTGCGCTCGTGGCTGCTGCGCAAGACAACATGCGTCCGCTCACGACGTTCGTGCCCGACAGCAAGGTGCACGATTTCGGCGTGATAAAGGAGAAGGACGGCAAAGTGAGCCATCAGTTTGTGCTGCGCAATACGGGCAAGTCGCCCGTAGTGATAAGCGATGTCACGGCGTGGTGCGGATGTACTACCGTTGGCTATACGAAGCGTCCGGTGCGTCCGGGCGAGTCTGCCAAGGTCACCGTTACGTACAATCCGCTCAGCCGACCGGGCAAGTTCAGCAAGGAGGTGGTGGTCATCACGGGAGGAGGCAAGACCTATACGCGCCTGTGGGTGAAGGGAAATGTAATGGCATACCAGCACCCCGTGCGCGAGGATTATCCTTATGAGTATGGCGAAGGACTGTTTATGAACCTTAAGGTGCTCAGCTTTCCACCGCTGCAGAAGGGCGAACAGTATGTGTTCAATCTGATGATTGCCAACGACACCGACCGCGCTATGAACCTTAAGTTTGTGCGCCAGCCCGACAACCGTGTTCTTAAGATGCCCGCGACGTTGCAATTGAAACCTCGCGAGCGAACAAAAATAAAGGTGGCTTATCGTGCTCCGCAGACCTACGGAAGACAGCGATGGATTGTGTTGCAGCCTTACGTCAACGGCAAGGCGGTGAAGAGTATGAAGGTGACGTTTGCTGCCAGCCGTCTTTAGGTATAGATAAAGAGGGTAAAGTCAAAACTTAAAACAAAGCATTTGTCTGTTAACTTCCATCCATAGTAGATGGATAAACTTCTTCTTAAATTCCTATAACTCCTATTTTGACTTTACCCTCTATTATATTATTGTTGTTATGTTAGTCCCACAGGTGCGGGTCGTCGAGCGACATGAGCGCACCCTGGTCGACTGTATTGCCACCATCGGGCAGTATTACTTCTACTTTGCCGTTGTCTTCGCTGTCGTTGACTACTCCAGATGCAGCTATAGGCATTATTGTGTCGATAGCTATCACCTCCGAATGAGGTGCAGTGTATGATTTCTTTGTCATTTTCTTGAATTGTTGTTGAGTTGTCGTTTATTTCACTGCAAACTTCTTTCCGTTCTTGATATAGATGCCCTTGGTCAGTGAGTTGCCGTTGACGCGCTGTCCCTGGAGGTTGTATATGGCGTTGTCGGCAGCGTTGTTGTTGCCCATAACGATAGAGTTGATGGCAGTTTCAACGCCCTTGATGCTTATCTTGAGCATTGCGGGTGAGATGGTGGTGTTGTCGTTAAGGGTGAAGAAACAGCGGAAAGCCTTGGTCTTAGAGTCTGCATTTACAAACAGAACCTTTCCGTCTTCGGTAACGCCAGCAGCCTTAACGGTGCCGCCATTGGTGATGTCGGTGAGCGAGTAGATGCCCTGGAAAGTAACGTCAGCGTTGCCTTCAGTCTTCGGAGCGTCTGCGATTACATCCTTACCGTTGAATGTGTAGGTTGTGCCGGCAACGGTCGGCTTGATGAGGTAGGGCACGCCCGGCTCAATGCTTGTAGCGTCAGCGAAGTTAACGGTATTGCCGTTGACTGCCTCAAACTTCTCTACGAGTGTGCCTTCGCCGAAGTTTGCCTTTATCTCTTCCCCGCTTATGGCGAACGGAACGCAAAGAGTGTTCCACTTGTTGGCTACGAGTGTGCGGTTAAGGGTGATGTCTGAATTCTCCCAAGCCTCAATGTTGTTATCTTCGTTCTCGTTATACTCGAAGGTCTTAACATTGGGGTATTCTACGTAAACGCGAATGTTGGTAGCAGCAGCGTAATCGGCCAATGTTTTATTGTTCTTGAATGATACGCTCTTAGCTGAACCAGTCCATACAATATTATTATTGGTTATGTTGTATTCTCCCTCACCGTTCTTTTCGAGCTTTGTCAATCCGTCGCCTACTATTTCAATGCGTACGATGTTGCCCTTTTCTACAGATATAGTAGATGTACTTAAACCATTAAAGCGATAGGGATTTGAGGCGAATGAAGCACGGTTGCAATGTACTTTAACTCCGTCTTTGTTGATTTCGTCAGAAGTAAAACCGCCAGCAATATCTCCTGTTGTACCATTATCAGTACCAGATACGAATTCTACATATCTCTCTTCGTAGTCTTCATTAGAGTTTATAACGTTGAGTTCGTACGAAGTTGTTGCTGGCTTATACTGGTCGTTGCCTGGGTATGAGGCTATGATTGTTGTCTTGCCCCAAGATTTAAGCATTACTTTACCATTTGCGTCAACAGTTGCTACGTATGGGTTTGAACTTGTGTACGTAATGGGCAAGTTGTTGGGATTTTCTAATTGTCCGTAGGCTACAGCCTCACCGTTGTATCCGTTGAGGTCAGCTTTGGCTGAAATATTTGTAAATTTGACACCGCTTTCTACAACTTGTTTCTTGTATATTTGTACATTACTGTTAGATGAATAATAGCCAAAGCTTTTGCCATTGTCAAAAAAGCCTTTGCCAAAACTTAAGTAATATTTAAAGCTATTATTGTAAAGACTTGCTTTGCCTTCTTTGTCTATAGGAATATTAAAAATACATTTGTCACTGGCTGAATTTAGCATATTTACATTTGCACTCAAACCTCCTTTATACGAAATATACTGACCATTAAACTTCAAATACCAGTTATTTCCATTGCTTTCAAGAATGGTTTCGCCCAATCCTTTTGTATATTTGAGAATGCCGTCAGTGATAGTAACCTGAACAGGGTCAATCTTTGTACCATCACCATTCACAGCTCCCATTGCGTTCGTTCCCGAAGCAATAACAACAACGTCACCGTTTTTGAGTTCCGAAGCGTCAGTTACGAGTTTGTAGGTGGCGCCCTCAGCGGCTTTTCCTACCAATGAGCATGCTATCGTCAGCATTGCTACAAACAATAAACGTAGATGTCTTGTCATAATTTTATTTGTTGATTATTTGATTTTATTATCCCTGAATTTCCCATGCAAAAACCGACGC